>Ga0307373_10001661_pt1 | contig 41445 bp, 46 predicted proteins | sample OX2MG_FD_202534 | JGI IMG/M metagenome (GOLD analysis project Ga0307373, IMG submission 202534) | Soil microbial communities from Risofladan, Vaasa, Finland - OX-2 | ecosystem: Environmental > Terrestrial > Soil > Coastal area > Acid sulfate soil | place: Finland: Risofladan, Vaasa | collected...
CATTTTCGCAATTCAACAGCGGCCGCCACCGCAGGTGTAACTGTCTGTGATGTGAAGGCGCGATGTCGAGAAATGAGAGCGACGCATGCGGCGGAAAGATGTCCGGAGAGGGAGGCAGATGTAGGCGCGGGACGATGTGGATGACGGCGTTGGGTGCGGAGGCGTGGCCTGGGTGAGCTGCTCGGCGGGGTGCGTGGGGGTCCGGAGCGGGGGCTGTCCCACATCGCGGCCAGGGCCACCATGTACGCGCGATTGGCCTTACCGTGTCGCGATCTAGCGGGCATCGCATCGAGGACGCCGTTGCGCTCGCACGCACACCAGCGATCGCGAAAAGTGTAAGCAACCTGTAGGCGCCGGCGCTGTAGAGTGGGTACGTGACCCAGTCTGACTTGACCTTTGATGAACCTGCGTTGCGAGAAGACGTCGCTGTTCGCACGCAGTCGCTGACGTCTGTGCGCCCTCCGCACGAGCGCGGCGTCCGAGCGCTCGCACCGCTGCTCACCGTCAGCGAGGTCGCAGAGCGACTCGGATGCGGTCGCACCTTCGTGTACGAGCTCATCGGCTCCGGCGAGCTGGAGACGGTCAAGCTTGGAAGGCTCCGCCGCGTTCCCGTTGCAGCACTCGATGCCTTGGTCGAGCGTCATAGGGCAAGTGCCCGCGACGACTGAACTTCCTAGTTGCGCTGCGCTCACGGTTCGATGCAAGACCGCGAGTCGGTCGGTCAGCCGTCGGCGTCTATCGAGGTTTGCGCTGCCCGATCTCCCACCAATCAGGGCCCTCCTCGCCCCATTGCTTCAGGGTGGCTGCGGCCTGACTGATCTGACCGCCGGTGGCGCCGCAAAACTTCCAGAGTTCACGAGCAGCAAGCGTGAAGTGATGGATGATCTCGTCCAGGTCGAAGGCGGATAGTTCGCCAGCGTCATACCGTGCGAGGCCGTCGCGCACGTGCTCGATGAGGTCGGCGAGCTTGGCCTCGTGGTAGGTCGCGACGAGTGCTCGATCCGCGCGAGTCATCTTCCCGTGGGTCTGACTACTGACCATCACACGGCATCCTACTGACCCGGCCACCTGAAACTCGCCCGCCGGATTCCTGGCTGGAAGTGTGGAGAATGCGGCGGCGAGCTTCGTGAGCAGGTGCGCCCGGGCTCGAAAGACACCTTCGCTGACACCTTCACGGGCGAAAACGCCCGGTCACCCGCGAACAGGCCAACGGGCGAAATCCCTTATATCACAACCATTTACGGCCATCTGCGGACATCCGCGAAAGCCCCCTGAACAGCTTTACAGACCGCTGCCTTGACCACTTGGCTACCCTGGGCCGCCGCGAGAGCCGCGGCGAGCGCGGCGAACGGTAAGGATACGGGCGCGCTACTCCATCAGCGCCGCGCGACTGGGAGCATCTCGCGCAAAGACGGATTGTCGAGGTAGCGCTGCACGACGGCCCGCGCAGCCTCCGGGCCGCCCGCGAGTGAGTCCGCGAACCAGCCACCGTCGTACGGCGAGTTGATCGCGAGCAGCAGCGTGCGGGCCGGCTGGTGGCGCGGCGGGGGGATGCCGTCAACGAGCTTGTATCCGAGGATCACACGGTTCCCTGCCTTGGTGACGCCGACGGATTCGATGACATCCCATCGCGTGAGGCTGCTGTATGGGTACTGGCGAAGCACCAGTCCGTCGCGCGTCAGCTCGAGCGCCGGGCGGACGACGAGCATGGTCATCCCGAGCCCGACCACCGGGGCCGCCATGATGAACCAGCCGATCGTGCCGCCGATCAGCAGGCAGATCACGCCTGCCACCTCGGTCACCACCAGCAGCGGCAGGACGAGCGCGATCGGGCGCCTGGCTCGGAACACGATCTTGCCGCGCCGCGCGACCAGCTCCGGCGGGAGTTCGGTGGGACTCGGCATCGCGGTCATCGGTCGATCCTAGCCCTGCCTGCCATCCTTGCCGAGTGCTTCTGGACATCGGCACCGTGCTCGCGGGGATCGGACTCGCCATCGTGGGGTTCGTCGTCGTGATCGTCGTGTGCGCGGTGATCCTCGCCTTGCTGGCCGCGATCCTGCCGAACTACGAGGGCAGGACGGCTGCCGAGCGACCCGAGAAGGTTGAGACGGACGGGGAGCCCTCGCCCGACACTGACGGCGACGGCGATACAGCGGCCTGACGCGGGGCTTGCGCAAGGGGCTCCCGACGGTCTAGCATTCATAAGCGATCCTTTATGAAAGAGTTCTTTATGCTTCGTGACCATGGTTCCTGAGGTCCCGGTTCGGCCTCCGCGCCGTGCGCTCCCGGGGAGCATCGCGATCGGCGCGAGTGATCTCTCCGTGCACTTCGAGGGTCTCGCGAACCCGACCAGGCTGCTCATCGTCGAGCGGCTCGCCGCGACGTCGGAGATGCGCGTCTCCGAGCTCGCCGACTACTGCCAGGTGAGCCAGCCGCGTATGAGCTGGCACCTCCGGATCCTCCGCAAGGCAGAGGTCATCCGCACCCGGCGCGACGGCCGCGAGGTCTTCTGCCGGCTCGACCGCGAGGCGATCGCCTCCCACTTCAAGAGTTTCGCTCGGCTCATCTCCGTCACCGGAATGCCTGCCGAGATCACATCAACAACACCGGTACACGAGGGCGCGTCGTGAGCAAGAAAGTCAGAGTCGCGATCATCGGCGTGGGCAACTGCGCCTCGTCGTTCGTCCAGGGGCTCGAGTACTACAAGCACGCTGATCCGAATGACACCGTGCCCGGTCTCATGCACGTGAACCTCGGTGGATATCACATCTCCGACATCGAGATCTCCGCGGCGTTCGACATCGACATCCTCAAGGTGGGCAAGGACGTTTCCGAGGCGATCTTCAGCGGGCTCAACAACACGGTGAAGTTCAGCGACGTCCCGAAGCTGAACATCCCCGTCCAGCGCGGCATGACCCATGACGGTCTCGGCAAATACCTCTCGGAGGTGATCACCAAGGCGCCGGGCTCGACCGTCGACATCGCCCAGGTCCTGAAGGACACCGGCACCGACGTGGTGGTCAACTACCTGCCGGTCGGCAGCGAGGCCGCAACCCGCTGGTACACCGAGCAGATCCTCGAAGCGCCGTGCGCGATGGTGAACTGCATGCCCGTGTTCATCGCTCGCGAGGACTACTGGCAGGCGCGCTTCCGCAAGGCGGGCGTGCCGATCATCGGTGACGACATCAAGTCGCAGGTCGGCGCGACCATCGTGCACCGCGTGCTCACGCACCTGTTCCGCGAGCGTGGCGTCGAGCTCGAGAACACGTACCAGCTCAACTTCGGTGGGAACACCGACTTCCTCAACATGCTCGAGCGTGAGCGCTTGATGAGCAAGAAGATCAGCAAGACCAACAGCGTGCAGTCCCAGCTCGCGACGCCGATGGAGAAGGAGCACATCCACATCGGTCCGTCGGACTACGTGCCGTGGCTGCACGACCGTAAGTGGGCATTCATCCGCCTCGAGGGCAAGTCCTTCGGCGACGTGCCCCTCAACGTCGAGCTGAAGCTCGAGGTGCACGACTCGCCGAACAGCGCCGGCATCGTGATCGACGCCGTGCGCTGCTGCAAGCTCGGGCTCGACCGCGGGCTCAGCGGCACCCTCGAGGGACCCGCGTCGTACTTCATGAAGTCGCCGCCCAAGCAGGTGACGGACGACGAGGCGCATCGCGCCACCGAGGAGTTCATCGCAGGCGGTGGCGCCGACAACGCCAGGGGGAGCCACAACGGTGCGGGCGCCGAGGTGCTGTCCCAGTCATCGGAGGCGGAACCCGCCACACCCGCCACGAATTAGCCAGCAGAGCGAACGGGAGCCGACAGCATTGATGCAGGCCGGCGACGTGGCGCTGAAGAGCGTCGCGCTCCAGGCGCCCGAGCGGGATCGGATGCTGCCCTACTACGCCTATCGCGGCGCGGAGACCCTCGTCGGTCTGCTGCCGCAGCGGGTGTCGTACTGGCTTGGCGACCGCGTCGCCGATGCGTTGCTCGCCACGGTGCCGTCGCGATTCGACGGGCTGCGCGACAACCTGCGTCATGTGGTGCCGACCATCGGGCCCCGGCCGCTCGAGCACCTGGTGCGGCGTAACGTGCGCAACCTCACGCACTGTTGGGTGGACGTCATGGAGATGCCATCGCAACGGGCGAACCTGCCGTCGCGTATCACGATCGACGACCTCTACCACTTCACCGACGCGATCGCCCGCGGCAACGGTGTCGTCGTCGCCTCCATGCATTTCGGGTCCTGGGAGGTTGGCCTCGCCGGGTGGAACAAGATGGGCCACAAGATGGCGCTGCTTGCCGAGGTGTTGCGACCACCGCAGCTCTTCGAGCGGGTGGTCGGCGCCCGGCGCGCGCAAGGCGTGCACATCATTCCGATCGACACCCAGGCCATGCGCGAGGGCGACCCGCAGGTGGCCCGGCGTCTCGGCGCCAACTCGATGCGCGAGGTCTACAAGGTGCTGCGCTCGGGCGGTGTCGTGGCGATGGCGCTCGATCGGGATCTCATCGGCAATGGTGAGCCGATCGAGTTCTTCGGTCAGCCGGCGCCCATCCCGATCGGGGGGGTCGAGATTGCCATCCGATCCGGGGCCGCGGTGGTCCCGATCCTGCTGTTCCGGGACAGGTACCGGGTTCATGCGGTCGTCTACCCGGAGATCCACTACTCCCCGGATCAACCAAGGGACGCCGAGGTGCGCAAGACTGCGGAGGTGCTGCTGCGCATCTTCGAGCGGGCCATCCGGAACCACCCCGAGCAGTGGCATGTCCTCGACCCCATCTGGACGGCGACCGGGACGCCATGAAGATCTGTTTGGTGTCGCCGTACGACTTCATGCACCCAGGTGGCGTGACCGAGCACGTCCGGCATCTGTCGGGCAAATTGCGGGCACGTGGTCATGACGTCATGGTGCTCGCGCCGTCGAGCCGCGTCGGCGACGATCACGGCATTCCTGGATACGTGCGCATCGGCCGGTCCGTGCCGATTCGGACCAACGGCTCGGTTGCGCGCCTCGCGCTGTCGTTCCACCTGGTGCGCCGCGTGCGCGCGTTGCTCGACGAGAACGCTTTTGACGTCGTGCATTATCACGAGCCGCTCGTTCCGTCGTTGCCGATCACCGTCCTGCGGTTTCACAGCGGCGCGAACGTCGGCACGTTCCATGCGATGGCGCGTCGCAACCTCGGTTACTACTACGGCAGGCCCTTCCTGAAGCGCTACTTCAACCGGCTCCACGCGCACATCGCGGTGAGCGTTCCCGCGCGCGACTTCATCGCCCGGTACTTCGAGGGCGAGTATCGCGTGGTGCCCAACGGGATCGATTGCAGTCGCTTCCATCCCAACCACCCGCACGTCGAGCAGCTGCGCACACCGGGAAAGTCGACGATCCTCTTCGTCGGTCGTCTGGAGTCGCGCAAGGGGTTGCCGACTCTGCTCGAGGCATACGGTCAGCTGCGACGCGCGCGCGGCGACGCGCGTCTCGTCGTCGTCGGTGACGGGCCGATGCGCTGGGGTTACGAGAGCCAGGTCGCCGCGATGGGCATTCCGGACGTCGAGTTCTGCGGGCGTGTGTCGTCAGAGGAACTGCCCCGCCACTACGCGTCGGCCGACATCTTCTGCGCGCCGGCGACCGGTGGTGAGAGCTTCGGCATCGTCCTGCTCGAGGCGATGGCGAGCGGCGTGCCGGTGATGGCGTCGTCCATCCCCGGCTTCAACAGCGTGGTGACCCATGGAGTTGACGGGGTGCTCGTTCCGCCCCGGCATCCGAAGGAGTGGGCGGCCGCGCTCGGCGCACTGCTCGACGACCCATCGCGCCGAGCGGCGATGAGCAAGCAGGGACTGGCGAAAGCGCAGCTGTACGACTGGGATCACGTGGTCGACGAGGTGCTCGAGGTGTATCGGGTCGCGCGGCAGAGAGCGAGTGCGAGTGTGGAGGCGTCTGGTGTTCACGTCCAGACTTCAGGGCTGGGTTAGGTCGGGCGCGCGGCACGTCGTGCCCGCGCTCCGCGCCCTCGGCTTCACACCGAACGTCCTGACGATGGTCGGTCTGCTGATCTGCGCCGCCTCGGCCGTGCTGGTCGGCTTCGGCTACCTGCTCCCCGGAGGTCTGATCCTGCTCCTCGCGAGCGGATTCGACATCCTGGACGGAGCGCTCGCGCGCGTCAGCGGACGCGAACAGCGGTACGGCGCGTTCCTCGACTCGACGGTGGACCGCTACGCCGAGGCGATGACGGCCATCGCGTTGCTCGCGTACTTCATCTTCCACGGCCATCACACGCTCGAACCCATGCTGGTCGTCTTCGCGCTCACGGGTTCCCTGCTCGTCTCGTACGTGCGAGCGCGTGCGCAGTCCCTCGGATTCACGGTCGACGGTGGCCTGCTCGCCCGTCCGGAGCGTGTCGTCATCACGGTGATCGGCCTCGTCATCGCACCGCTGCTCATCTGGGCGCTCTGGATCCTCGCGGTGCTGACCAATGTCACCGCGGTGCAGCGCATCTGGGTGGTCTGGAGGCAGGCGCGCGCGACGCCGTCAGCCGACACGCGAACGGCCACGCCGGTGGGCGACGCTCGCGGCACGCCCGGTGATGCGCGCAGCGCGTCGAGCGCGCACACGGTCTAGTCACCTCGTTCACGGCAGCGCCAGGTCCAGACGCGGATCCTCGGCGATACCGTCGCGCCGGATCTCGAAGTGCAGATGCGGGCCGGTGGCGTTCCCCGTTGCACCGACGGTCCCGATGACCTCGCCGGCCTCCACGAAGTCTCCGCTCATGATCGCCACCGTGTCGAGGTGACCGTAGAGGCTGCTGAGACCGCCGCCGTGATCGATGATCACGTGCAGCCCATACCCGGTTGCGGACACGACAACGGTTGCGATGCCGGGCAGTGTCGCCATCACCGGTGTTCCGCGTGCTGCGGCCAGGTCGATGCCGGAGTGCCAGTGGCGTCCCGGGCACGCGAGGTCGACGGCTTCGAACACGAGACTCGTGCACCCGAAGCCCTGCGAGACCCATGAGTGTGCCAACGGTTTCGCGAAGGAAACAGCTGTCGTCGAGTGTCGGAATGATCCGGCGGCGAGCGCGGTGCCGCCGCAGAGCACCACGGCGACCACTGCGGCGGCGGCCACCATGGAGCGGATCACAACGTGCTCCGTCCGCGGACGGCGTGGTGGACCGGCACGAGCACGCGATGCACGGACCGCCGTACGTGTCGGGCAGCGCGTGACCCGTGAGTCTCGACCTGCGCCGCTGCGTGAAGCGTTCCCGGCACCTTGAGCAGGATCCACAGCGTCGCCAGCGCATAGAGGCTTTCCGCGACGCCGCTGCCGGCGCCGAAGCCGACGGCCACGGCAACCCGAAGGATGATCAACTGCACCGCCTGCATGAAGACGGCGACCATGAACAGGCGCAACCAGGTGAACGCATGGTGCCGTGTGTCCGGGAGCACCGAGCACAGCGCCGCGAGCGGTGCGAGGACGATGAGGACGTCGAGCATCGCCGTTCGAACCACGTACGAGAGCACGAGGACCACGACCGCCACCACGACTCCGAGCGCGAAGACAGCGTGGAACAGGTCCTGGGAGCTCTGGACGATGGCGACCGTCGCCGGGCTCAGCGACGCGGACCACGGCAGCGTGTCGATCGTCAGCGGACCACCCGTCGACTGAGCGACGTCGCCGATCGCGTTGTTCAGGTCGACCGCCATCTGGACGAAGTAGATCGAGCCGTGCACCATCACCAGTGCGGCCATCACGCGCGGGACGACCACGTGCAGCTCGTACCTGGCGTGCGCCGATCGTTCGAAGATGCTTCGCAATGACGCGTACAGCAGCACAGCCCCGACGAGCACGTCCGCCGTCAGTGCCAGGGACGTGTTGAGGCGCGCCACGGCTGGGTTGGCGGTGAGTGGCCGGATGCCCGAACTCGTCGGGTCGACGGTGGTGAACAGATATCGCGTAAGCTCCGTGTCAAGGTCGGCGCGAGCCGTGGCGATGAAATGTCCGAGCACACCGGTGAGCAGCTGCAGGATGGAACCGAGCGGATCACGCAGTGTCTGCACGACGCCCGGGATGGATGGCACCGCCGGTCAGTGAATCGTTGCGGGGACGCTGGCGATGAGCGCGTGCGTCAGGGTGCCGGCGACCTCGACGCCGATCGTCCCGAAGACGATGCGGCCGATCCACTTCTTCGCCTGCGCGACGCTCGACGGATCGACGGCGACGATCTTGTACATGAACGCGACGAGGAAGGCGAGCGCTCCGACGCTCGCCAGCAGACCCTGCGCGATGAGAATCCAGTTGTCGATGAGCGCCTTGAGTTGAGCCACGATGGGCGACCTCCGATACGTGTGGTTCGGTGATCGGTCGCCCCTCCGGCCGTTCCGGGGTGAGCACCCGGACAGTCAGCAGACTATACGGATTTGTGTATGTCTGTCAAGCGATAGAGTCCGGCCGATGAAGCTCGACACCTTCGCGCGCGAACCGCTGCTCTTCGGCCCCTCCCCGGTGCACCCGCTCGAGCGCCTCACGAAGTCACTCGGTGGTGCGGAGATATGGGCCAAACGTGAGGACTGCAACAGCGGACTTGCGTACGGCGGGAACAAGACGCGGAAGCTCGAATACCTGGTCGCCGATGCCATCGCGCAGGACTGCGACACGCTGGTCTCGATCGGCGGCGTGCAGTCGAACCACACGCGGCAGGTCGCGGCGGCCGCGGCACATGTCGGCATGAAGTGCGTCCTCGTGCAGGAGAGCTGGGTCGACTGGTCCGACCCCGTCTATGACAAGGTCGGCAACATCCTGCTGAGCCGCATCCTCGGCGCCGACATCAGGATGGTCACCAAGGGATTCGGTATCGGCTTCAAGGCGAGCTGGGAGCAGGCGCTCGCCGATGTCGAATCGGCCGGAGGCAAACCGTACCCGATCCCTGCGGGCGCGTCCGATCATCCGCTCGGCGGTCTTGGTTTCGCCAGCTGGGCGCAGGAGGTGGCGGTCCAGGAGCGAGCGCTCGGAGTCTTTTTCGACACCGTCGTCGTGTGCTCCGTCACCGGCAGCACGCAGGCCGGAATGATCGCGGGGTTCGCGGCGCAGGACCGGCCCCGCCGGGTGATCGGCATCGACGCATCCGCGAAACCGGAGGAGACGCTGGACCAGGTCACGCGCATCGCCCGGCAGACGGCCGAACTGATCGACGTCGGTCGCGACCTGCGAAGCGACGAGATCATCCTCGACGATCGGTATCACGCCGGGACGTATGGCCTCGCGGATGACGCGACCGTGGAGGCGATTCAGCGCGGCGCGCGCCTCGAGGGGATGATCACGGACCCGGTCTACGAGGGCAAGTCGCTGGCCGGAATGATCGACATGATCACGCGCAGGGAGATTCCGGCAACCTCGAAGGTGCTCTATGCGCATCTCGGCGGACAGCCCGCGCTGAACGGATACAGCTCACTCTTCTCGTAGCGCCGGCTGTTGGCTTTGATTCCGTCGACTGGTAGCGTGCAGCCACCTCGGGCGATGAGGAAGGAAGAGGGTGGTGACATCGGTTCGTCCGGACCGGCGGGTGTCGACGATCATCGCTTGCGTTGCCGTGGCCGCCTTCGCCGGTATCAACGTCTTCCACGCATTCGGACCGATCCACTTGAACAACGACGGACCACTCTCCGGCATCGGCGGGGGTTTCGCGTTCGACGCCGATACCCCGGGCCCGTGGACGGCCGGGGATGAGCTCTGCGTCCAACAGGGCACCGACACTGTCATTCTCGAGAGCGTGGCGTCTGCTTCGCCGTCAGGCGCGGGCCACGCTGGCTTGGAGCCTTCGTTCGACCGATCCCCGCCTCGGGTGGCGCCATCGGCACCGCGGCCGGCATTCCACCGCACGTAGTGGGAGTGCTCCACCCGCTCGCGGGTTATGCGATGGCCCAGCGGTGCAACTCCCGCGGGGGGTGAGCCGGTGGGAACGGCGCCTGCATCCGAGCTGGACATAGGAGTCGGCCGCCCGGCTCGACCGGCGGTGGATGGAGCGGCCTTACCGTGAACTACAGAGTTGGCTCGACCCAGTACGTCGTCACGTTCGACGCCGGCCTCTACGCGTGCGGCCCCGGGGACCCCGCTGCCTCGGGGTGCAACCAGCCGGCCTGACGTGCTGGAGCCGGTCGGCGTAGGGTCCTGCGCACAGGAATGTCGACCAACCCGGACTTCAGCGCCGCCTTCGCGTCGCCCGTCGCGGCCGAGACGTACGACGAGGTACTGGTCCCCCGGCTGTTCACCCCGTGCGCGACGGTCCTCCTCGAAGCGCTTGGACTCCGCGCCGGCGAGACCCTCCTCGACGTTGCCTCTGGAACGGGAATCGTCGTGCGGCTCGCAGCGCCGTCCCTCGGCTCCGGTGGGTCCGTCATCGGCCGCGACCTCAACGAGGCGATGATCGAACAGGCGCGCCGCCACACGCTCCCGCCCGGATCGGCGAGTGTCGCGTTCGGTGTTTCGCCGGCCGCTCCGCTCGATCTCGACGACGTCTCCGTTGATGCCGTGAGCTGTCAGCAGGGGCTGCAGTTCTTCCCCGACCCGGACGCTGCGCTCACTGAGATGCGGCGATGTCTTCGTCCCACCGGGCGGGTGGGAATCGCAGTGTGGTTCGGCATCGATGAGTGTCCTTTGTGGGCGGCTCTCGAGGTTGGACTGGCGGGGGAATTCGGCGCCGAACGCGCTGCCGCCATCCGCCGCCCGTTCAGCTGGCCCGGTCCCGACGCTCTGAGAGCTGGGCTCGCCAAGTCCGGATTCGTTGACGTCCGCCTCTCCGACGTCACGGTTGTCATGCACTTCGAGCGTGGAGTGCGTGATGCGATGCGAGCCCTTGCGAGCACTCCCTTTTCCACTGACGTCGCCGCGCTCGACACGGATGCGTACGAGCAGATGATGCGTACGGTCACGCGGCACCTTGCCCGATCGACGGATCCCGATGAGCCCGTTGACATCCCGGCGCGGACCTTGATAGGAATCGCCACACGTGAGTAACCTGGGAGCCTTCCGCGTCCGAGAAGACTTGTATTAGTCTCGTGCTGACGGAACCAGCGCTGAGGAGAGAACGACATGGCGAGTGAGAAGACGCGCGGAGCACCGAAGCGCCAGGGCAAGAAGCCGAAGGCAGCCACGCTCGCGAAGCAGGCAAAGAAGGCCGCCGAGCGCAGCGCCGCCCAGACCACCAGCACAACCCCGAGCTGAGCGGCCCGGCGGGTCCCTGCCGGTCAGCCGACCTCGCCGACCATCGCGCGCTTGCGGAGCTTGTTGCGCTCGTCGGCATTGAGCACGCGCTTGCGCATCCGGATGCCGACGGGCGTGACCTCCACGAGCTCGTCGTCGATGATGAAGTCGAGGCATTCCTCGAGTGACATCTTTCGAGGTGGCACGAGCCGGATGGTCATGTCCTCGGTGGATGACCGGATGTTGGTCTTCTGCTTCTGCTTGGTCACGTTGAGGTGGATGTCGCCGGGCCGGCGGTTGAGGCCCACGACCATGCCCTCGTAGACGGGCGTCCCCGGCGCGATCAGCGGCTGACCGCGCTCCTGCAGCGTGACGAGCCCGTATGCGACTGCGGTCCCCGGCTGGCTCGCGGTCAGGACTCCGGTCCGCAGCGTTGTCGGCAGCGCCCATGTGCGCTCCCATCCGAGCAGCCGCGTCGCCATGACTCCGGTCCCGCGCGTCAGCGTGAGGATCTGGCTGCGCAGACCGATGAGTGCTCGGGTCGGCGCATGGTACGTGAGACGCACGCCGCCGCCTGCGTCGGTGCGCATGGCGGTCATCTTCGCGCCGCGCGAGCCGAGTGCATCCGTGATCGCGCCGACGACGTCCGCCGAACAGTCGATGACGCAGTCCTCGACCGGCTCGACCCGCTCGCCGTCCATCTCCTTGGTGATGACCGCCGGTCGCGACACCTCGAACTCGTAGCCCTCACGCCGCATCGTCTCGATGAGGATCGCGAGGTGCAGCTCGCCGCGGCCGCTGACGTCGAAGATGTCCGCCGTCGGCCCGTCCTCGACGCGCAATGCGACGTTCGTGAGCAACTCCCGCTGCAGACGCGCGCGCAACTGCCGCGAGGTGCTGCTCACCGTGGCCTCCCGTCCGGCGAGTGGCGACTGGTTCACCGAGAACTGCATGCGCAACGTCGGTTCACCGATCTCGAGACGGGGGAGCGCTTCCGGCGCCTCGGCGTCCGCGATGGTGTCGCCGATGGCGACCGCCTGCAGCCCCGAGAGATAGACGATCTCGCCCGCGGACGCCGACTCGACCGACATGCGCTGCAGCGCCTCGACGGTCAAGACGGTCGCGATGCGCTCGAGCTTGCCGGCGCCTGACGCGGTGCAGCAGACGACGCTCTGGCCCGGATGCACGGTGCCACGGTGGATCTTGCCGAGCGCGAGCCGGCCACTCCAGTTGTCGTGGTCCAGGTTGCTGACGAGCATCTGGAGCGGACCGTCCGGGTCGGCGAGTGGCGGCGGGACGTGCTCGAGGATGGCATCCAGCAGGGGTTCGAGAGTCACGCCCGGATGCGTCAGATCGGCGGTTGCGGTGCCCTCGCGAGCGTCGGTGTAGAGGATCGGCGCGTCGAGTTGCCACGCCTCCTTCGCGAGCTCGAGCAGGAGATCGTGCGTCGCCTCGACCGTTTCGGCGGGTTGCGCGTTGGCCCGGTCGATCTTGTTCACGACGATGATCGGCTGCAGACCGAGAGCCATCGCCTGGCGAAGCACCACGCGGGTCTGCGGCATCGGCCCTTCGGCGGCGTCCACGAGGAGCAGGCAGCCGTCCGCCATGCCGAGCACTCGCTCGACCTCGCCTCCGAAGTCGGCGTGGCCGGGCGTGTCGATGATGTTGACCTTCACTCCGTTGAAGCGGACGGAGGTGGTTTTGGCGAGGATCGTAATCCCCTTCTCGCGCTCGAGATCGTTGGAATCCATGATCAGCTCGCCGACCTGCTCGTGAGCTGCGAAGACGTGAGACTGCTTGAGGAGGGCATCCACGAGCGTCGTCTTTCCGTGATCGACGTGGGCGATGATCGCGACATTGCGGAGGTCGGCCCGGCGCAATTCGCCGGGGACTACTGGAGGGGGCACCTCTCGATTCTGACCGCCCGGCGTTCATCGTCCGCCCGTAACCCACTTCAGGAACTCGGCAATCCGGGCTGCGAGCGCGTTCTCGAGCTCCTTCAGGATGGCGAACTGGCCTGTCGCGGTCTCCGCGGTATTGAGGTTGAGCTGCTTGAGCACGCCGGAAAGCGGCGTCGTCAGGCCGCCGAGAGCGCCCGACGAGACGACCGGTGGCGCACTCGACAACGGGAGGGCGGGTCCGGCGCCGGGGGTGGCGGTGGCGCTCGCCGGCGGAGCCCAGCTGATGTAGCGGCCAGGCGTCGGTGTCTGGGCCGAGACGTGGACGGCGAGCGCGACAGCGCCGATGGCCGCGGCGGCGCCGATGAGCAGGCGGAAGCGGCGAAGGACAACCATGGGACGGCCTCCAGCGATCCTTGTTGACGGTCGCCCCACCGGCCGGACCGAGCGCTCGCCCGGCCGGCTCACACTATACGAGAATGTGTATGTCGAGAAGCGCCCGGCATCGGGATGGTCGGCTCCTCGCCGCTAGACTGGCCGCGATGATCAGGATCGGGCGGAAACTCGCACTCGTCCAGGTGGCCGCGCTCGTCCTCCTTGGTGCCGGGCTCAGCTCGTGCGGCTATCCCACCGCACCTGAATGCGGCCAGCCGAACGCGGCCCATACCGCGCCGATCTCATCGGACCCGGCGGTCGCCTGCTTCCAGGCGGCCGCCAAGGCTTGCAAGAGCATGGAGCTGGACGTGCTCGGCAATGGGTTCAGCGACAGCGTCGACCAGCACTTCATCGTCACGCCGAGCGATCACTGCCGGATCGACGATTACGTGACCCACTACCTCGACACAGCCCCGACCACCGCGCTCAACTGGCAGTGCACCAGCTTCGCTCAGTTACCCGACTGGGGGCTTGTCCTGACCGGCTGCACGCCGCCGGTGGGCTGCTACCAGGACCTCGGCGCTCCGGTGATCGACCCGCCGGCGGTTGCGCCGTCGCCACCTCCCAATGCGACCCCCACTCCGGTCCCGACCAACGTCCCCACGCCGGCGCCGGCCGGTTCCCCGGCGGTGACCGGACAGCCGCACTGCTGACCCCTTCGTACTCCAACAGGGAGAAGGTGAGACGATTCGAGGGTGGCTGACCCTGTTTCGCTGACCCTCCCGGCGATGGGTGAGTCCGTAACGGAGGGGATCGTGTCCCGGTGGCTCAAGGCCGTCGGGGACAGCGTCGACGAGGGCGAGGCGCTCGTCGAGGTCACCACGGACAAGGTCGACGTCGAGGTGCCTGCCCCCACGACGGGTGAGCTCACCGAGATCGTGGCCGCCGAAGGTGAGACCGTCTCCGTCGGCGCCGTCCTGGGCAGGATCGCCCCGGGGGCTGCGAAGGCCGCAGCTCCGGTGGCGCCACCGGCCGCGAGCGCGAACGGCTCGGATGCACAGCCGGGCACGCCGTCGAAGCCCGCTGAAGAACTCTCCGCGGCTCCGGCCGACAAGCCTGCCGCGGCGCACCTCGAACCGCCTGTCGCGCCGCAGGCAGCGAGCCCTGCCCCCGGCGCCGAAACCGCGACGGCACCGCCGCCGGCTCTGGCGCCTGCCGTTCTCGACCAGCCGGCGCCCCCGGTCGCGCGGCTGACAGCCGACGGCGCAGACGTCGACGCAGTGCCGCTGGCCCGGCGAGCCGCCGCCCGAAACGGCGTCGACCTCCGCGCGGTGCGCGGCTCCGGTCCCGGGGGCATCGTCACGAAAGGCGACGTGCTGAACGCCAAGAACGGTGGCGGCACCCGCACCGACACGACCGTCCACGTCGCCGAGGGTGAGACTGCCGAGCCGATACGAGGCCCGGCGGCCGCACTCGTCGACTACATGGAGCGGAGTCGCGACATCCCCACCGCGACGTCGTTTCGAACCATCGCCGTCGAGATACTCGACGCCCGGCGGCGTCAGATCAACAGCGCACTCGCCGCCGCGGGGACGCCGATCAAGGTCTCGTTCACGCATCTGATCGGCTACGCCGTCGCTCGCGCTGCAGCGGCGAGCCCTGCAATGACAGCGCATTTCGCGCGTACCGATGACGGCAAACCGGTACGCGTGCCCGGCCCGGCACACCTGGGACTGGCCGTCGACAGCGTCCGTAAGGACGGCTCACGCTCGCTCGTCGTTCCGGTGATTCGCGACGCCGCGCAGCGTCCGTTCAACGAGTTCCGCGCGGAGTACGAGCGTCTCATCGAGCGCGCGCGGACGAACTCGCTCAGCGTCGACGAGCTGCAGGGCGCGACGTTGACGCTCACGAACCCGGGCGGCATCGGCACGGTCGCGTCGGTTCCCCGGTTGATGCCCGGCCAGGGAGCGATCATCGCCGTCGGCGCGATCGGCTACCCCGCCGAGTGGCGCTCGGCACCGGAGGCCAGCGTCGGAGCGCTCGGCATCGGCAAGGTGATGACGATCACGAGCACCTACGACCATCGGGTCATCCAGGGTGCCGAGTCCGGCGAGTTCCTGCGCGGGATCGAGGCGTTGCTCGGCGGCGCAGGCGGCTTCTACGAGACCGTTGCAGCCAGCCTTGGCATCAACCTGCCGCCGCTCGACGCGCACGCCCCACCACCCGCGATGACGTCCCCGCCACCCGCGCCGTCATCGACGGGTCCATCAGGATTCGCGCCCACCGCCCCGGACCGCGTGCTGCTCGGTGCGATGCAGGCCGCGACCTCGCTCGTCAAAGCGCACCGCACGCATGGCCACCTCGGCGCCCATCTCGACCCGCTCGGCTCGCCGCCGATCGGTGACCCCGCGATGGATCCCGCGACATACGGCTTGACGCCCGAGCTGATGGAACAGATCCCCGCCGACCTCCTGCGCGTGTACGTCCCCGGTCGCACCCTGGCCCAGGTGCTCCCGAACCTCCGATCCACCTACTGCAGCACGATCGCCTTCGAGATCGAGCATCTGTCCAGTCACGAGCAGCGCGTCTGGCTGCGCGAGCACATCGAGTCAGGTGCGTACAAGCCCAAGCTCGCCGTCGAGGATCGCCTGCGCCTGCTCGAACGGCTCACCAAGGTCGATGCGATGGAGCGCTATCAGCGCGCGACCTTCCTTGGCCAGAAGACGTTCTCCATCGAGGGTCTCGACGCGCTCGTGCCGATGCTCGAATCACTCCTCACCAATGTCGCGGCGGACGGGATCGGTGAGGTGGTGATGGGCATGTCGCATCGCGGCCGCCTCGCCGTCGTGGCGCATGTCGCGAACCATTCGTACGAGTCGATCCTCAACGCGTTCGAGCTCGCGTCCGCGCGTCGCGACATCACCCGCTTCGCGTCGACGGGTGACGTGAAGTACCACATCGGCGCGACCGGGACGTACCACACTGAAACCGGCAAGGTCATCCTCGTCCGGCTGCTCCCCAACCCGAGCCACCTCGAGGCGATCGACCCGGTGGTGGAGGGCTGGTGCCGCGCGGCGCAGACCCAGCGGCGCGCGACGACCCTGCACCTCGATCCCATGGCCGCGCTCCCGGTCCTCATCCACGGCGACGCCGCGTTCGCCGGGCAGGGTGTCGTGCAGGAGGTGATGAACCTGCAGTCGCTGCCCGGATACACGACGGGCGGCACCGTGCATTTCATCGCCGACAACCAGGTGGGCTTCACGACCGATCCGCAGGAGGGCAGGTCGACGCGTTACGCATCCGACCTCGCGAAGGGCTTCGACATCCCGATCGTGCACGTCAACGCCGACGACGTCGAGGCCTGTCTCGCGGCGATCACCTTCGCGTACGACTACCGCCGCGCATACCGGCGCGACGTGATGGTGCACCTCATCGGGTACCGGCGCTTCGGGCACAACGAGGCGGATGAGCCGGCGTACACGCAGCCCCTCATGTACATGAAGATCCGCCAGCATCCGACGGTGCGCGAGCTGTTCGCGGCGCAGCTGACGGCCGAGGGATTGATCAGGCCCGAGGACGTGGATGCCATGGCGAAGGCTGCGTACGGCCGTGTGGCGGACGCGCACAAGCGCGTGAAGGAGCATCTCGCCGCGGAGCTCGATGATCTGACGCACGAGCAGATCGTCGAGGAGCCTGACGACCCGATGCTGCGCACCGCGGTGTCGCATCGATTGCTCACCGCGCTCAACGAGCAGCTGCTCACGTTCCCGAAACACTTCACGCCCAACGCGAAGCTGCTCCGTCAGATGGAACGGCGACGTGGTGCGATCACCGATGGTGCGATCGACTGGGGTACGGCCGAATCGCTCGCCTTCGCCTCGCTGATCACGCAGGGACATCCGATCCGGCTCACCGGCCAGGACACGGTGCGCGGGACGTTCAGCCACCGTCATCTGGCGTACCACGACGAACGCAACGGCGAGGTGTACATCCCGATGCAGCACCTCACTGACGCGCAGGCCACGTTCGAGGTGCTGAACAGCCCGCTCAGCGAGGTCGGCACGCTCGGCTTCGAGTACGGGTACTCCGCGGCCGATCCGGAGACGCTGGTCGTCTGGGAAGCGCAGTACGGCGACTTCTTCAACAACGCGCAGATGATTGTGGACCAGTTCATCTCGTCTGCTCGTGCCAAATGGGGGCAGCACTCACGGCTCACCCTGTTGCTGCCGCACGGGTACGAGGGCAGCGGTCCCGAGCACTCGAGCGCGCGGATCGAGCGGTTCCTGCAGCTCTGCGCCAACGACAACATGCGCCTCGCGAACTGCTCGACGCCGTCGCAGTACTTTCACCTGCTGCGCAGCCAGGGCCTGCTCCAGGACCCGCGCCCGCTGGTCGTCTTCACGCCGAAAAGCCTCCTGCGTCTCAAGGAGGCGACCTCCACGCTCACCGACCTGACGACCGGCCGCTTCCAGGCGGTCACCGACGATCCCACCGGACCGCAGCGTCGCGATGAGATCCGCACTCTGCTGCTCTGCACCGGCCGGATCTACTACGAGCTGAGCCTCTCGCCAAAACGTCCGGAGGCAACTGACGTCGCCATCGGGCGTGTCGAGCTGCTGTACCCGCTGCCCATCGACTCGATCCTCGAGCTGGTCGCGTCGTACCCGAATCTCGAGCGCCTGTGCTGGGTGCAGGAAGAGCCTCAGAACATGGGCGCGTGGGGAAGTCTCGAGCGCGCCGTCGGCCTGACACGACCGACGAACGTGCGCTGGGAGTACATCGGCCGTCCGCGGCGTGCGAGCCCGTCGGAGGGCTACGCGGGGTCGCACCAGCTCGAGGAGGAGCGCATCGTCAACGAAGCCTTCGCGACCTCGCAGCGCGGCGAGAGCGGATCGGCAGTGACCACGCCCGACTCCGCGTCGATCGCACCGTGACCGATCGGGTCGTGGTCCTCGGCGGTGGTCCCGCCGGCGATGTCGCTGCGCTCCGCGCCGCACAGCTGGGTGCCGAGGTCACGCTCATCGAGCGCGCAGAGCTGGGCGGGACCTGCCTCAACTGGGGTTGCATTCCCACGAAATCCCTGCTTGCCGGCGCCGACCTGCTGCGCAAGATCCGCGCGGCCGCCGACTTCGGCATCGTGGTGCCCGAGCCCGAGATCGACTTCTCGCGGATGATGGAGCGCAAGGAGGAGATCGTCGTCAAGATGCGCAGCGGCGTCGAGGCCGCGTGCAAGCGTCGCAACGTCACCGTCGTTCACGCGCAGGGTCTCGTCGACGGTGACGCAGTCGTCGCCGGGGAGGGACGCTATCCGTTCGATCACCTCATCGTGTGCGTCGGCACCGAACCCTCGGGCCTGCCGGGCATCGACATGGAGCATCCCCTCGTGGTCACCTCCAACGGCATCCTCCGGCTCGAGCGCGTGCCCCGGCATCTCCTCGTCATCGGCGGCGGCGTGGTCGGCTGCGAGTTCGCGAGCCTGTTCGCGGCGCTCGGCGTGCGGGTCACCGTTGTCGAGGTGCTGCCGCAGGTGCTCGCCGGCGTCGACCCACGTGTCGTCGTGCAGTGGCGCCGGATCGTCGAAAAGCACGGCATCGCCTTCCTCGCGGGTCGCCGCGTCGAGTCCGTCGACTACGGCACCGAGACGGTCACCGCGCACCTCGACGACGACACCGCGCTCGAGGCGGACCTGCTGCTCGTCTCGGTCGGGCGTCGCGCGCAGACGCGCGGGATCGGGCTCGAGGGCGCCGGCGTCGTCATCGACGACCGCGACCACATCGTGGTCGACCCCTTCCTGCACACCGCGAATCCGCGCATCTGGGCGGTCGGCGACTGCATCGGCGGTCTCCAGCTCGCGCACCTCGCGAGCGCTGAAGGCGCGCGCGCCGTCGAGAACGCGCTCGGCCACAACGTCATGCCGATGGATCGTACCGTCGTGCCCTCGTGCATCTACACGCATCCTGAAATCGCCATGGTTGGCCTGAACCCGACAGCCGCGAAGGACGCGGGCATCGAGGTGAAGCTCGGTCAGGCGCGCTACCTCGGCAACGGCAAGGCGCTCGGCGAAGGTGAGCCGGACGGGCTCGCACAGCTCTACGCGGACGCCTCGACGGACCGGCTCATCGGTGCCACGGTCATGGGTGTGCACGCTGTCGAGATCATCCACGAGGTGGGGGTCGCCATCAGCGACGGGCTGTCGATGGATGACCTCGGCGCCATCATCCACGCGCATCCCACGGTCAGCGAGTTGATGATGGACGCGGCCGAGCAGGGAGAGGGCGTCGCACCCTATCTGAGCTGATCGCCACGTCCGCGGCGCCCGGTCAGGACGCGGCCGCTTTGCGCAGGCGCTCGTCGCGGCGCCGGCGGCTCCGCGCGCGAAGCGTCAGGAAGAGCACGCGCCCCTCGAAGCATGCGGCGGCTCCGAATGCGATGCCGGCCGCCAGCAGGATGGCGCCGAGCCAGCGCGGTGTCAGCACGATGATCGTCACGCCGGCGGCCGCAGCCACGACGGCAGCTGCGGCCGAGGCGGCGGTCAGCAGCGCTCGCCAGGTGAGCGACACCGACGTCCTGACCGCGTCGAGCGCTGCCTGGGCGTCGATCTGACGCGGTTTCGGCGGCGTTCCAGGACCCGACTGACCGCCCGGGAATGCCGTCCGGCGGCGGGTCGCCATCCGCCAGAAAAACAGGCCGGCCGCGAACCGGGCCAGGAGCCTGATCAGGATGGCCCACGGCATATCCCCATGCTACAGTCGCCGGGCGTTTCAACCGTGGGAGCAACGAGATGATTCGTGCATATGTGCTCGTGACAGCGAGCGCAGGCAGGGCGCAGCACGTGGCCGAGGAGTTGCGCGGCAAGGACGGCATCGTCCAGGTGGACGCCATCACGGGCGAGTACGACGTCATCGCCCAGATCGAGGCCGATGACGTCCCGGGGATCGGGCGCCTCATCCTCGATCGGATCCAGTCCGCGGACGGCGTGGTCAAGACGATCACATGCCTCGCGGTTTGATCCGGGCCTTGCAGCACTCACCGGGAGCGTTCGTCTGGGAGGTCTAGCCACCCTCTACGGGACGGCGCTCGCGCGTCTGCGTGGGAGCACGCACCTGCGCGTTTCGCTGCTCATCTGGACGCTCCTCGGACTCGTGCTCGGCGAGGCACTGACGGTCTTCGTGGCGACCGTGCACGGGCATGGGACCGTCGACGGCGCCGCCATCGCCACGGCGGCATGGTGGATCGTCGTGTCCGTCGCGATCGTCGGTGGGGCCGCGATGCTGCGGACTCCGGACGGCATTGATGTGGACCGATACGGCATCCCGAACGGCCTGACGGCGCTGCGAGCGTACGCGTGCGTTCCGCTCCTCTTCATCGCGACGCTGTCATTGCCGGGACGCCTGGCGCTCGCGCTGTGGGCCGGCATCGGTGGGTCTGTCGGGCTGCTCGATGCCGTCGACGGCTTCATCGCCCGCCGCTACGGACCGGTGACCGTGCTCGGCAAAGCGATGGATCCCTTCGGCGACGCGCTCTACTTCGTCGTCGGCGCGATCGGCTGCTGCACGCTCGGGATCGCGCCGCTCTGGCTCGCGATCCTCGTCGTCGCGCGCTACGCGGGACCGGTGCTGCTCACGCCGCTCGTCCTGCTGACCGGCCGGCGTCCGGAACTCGTCCACACCGTGTGGGGGCGGCGCAACACCGGGCTCACCGGCCTCGTGCTCTTCGTGCTGTTCTGGGTCCGTCTCTTCGGCGGCCCGGTGGACATCGTCGCGCTGATCATCGCGATTCCCACGCTCGTCCCGACGGTGCTCCTCCACTTCGCCGAGCTGATGCGGCGGGTGGCGGAGGCGCCGCGGGCACGATGAGCTGAGCCGTCAGGCAGTCGCGCGAAGCGCGTCGCGAACACTCGCGAGCCACGCCGACGGGGCGACGCCGTCGCTCTCCGCGACGTAGTTGCAGTCGAGGCCGTCCGCGAGCAGTGTCGCGAGCGCGACGTCGTCGAAACCGGTGCTGAGCAGACGGTCGATGTCGCTCGCCGCCGCGGTCACCGTCTGCGGCGAGGTGTCGCGGACGAACGCCTGCAACGCCTCGTCCGGCGACGCGTGGTCCTGGCGCCAGTCCTGATGGTAGTACCCGCCGCACAGCTGGGCGAGCGCAGGGTAGTCGGCCGCGGCTCCTGCGATGGTTTCCGTGTCGATCGTGCCGTTCATGTCGATGCTCCTAGTGTCGCTTATCGCGAAGCGGGGTACGGGTGGGATAGGCGGTCACGAGCGTGAATCCGCCCGGCAGCTCGTCGTTGCGGCGAAGGACCAGGCGCACCGCGGTGACCTGTGTGGGAACGACGACGCCGCGGCTGACCTCGGCGTACGTGAGCACGTGGCCGACGATCTCGCCCATATCCTCGACAAACGTGTACGGAGCGCGCTTGTCGCGGCCCGCGAGCCACGCGGCGATATCGGCACTGCGGCGTGTCACCGCAACGTCGACGCACCGCTGCGCGGTCGCGCGGCTGACGAAGCGGCCCGCGGCCGCGACCCCCTCGCGGAGGATCCGGCGCATCTCGTCGCCCGGTTTCGTGTCGACGTGGCGGCGGAGCGTGTGGCCACCCCGTGCCTCGTAGACGCTGAGGTCTTCGACCGGAATCCGGCGGGGGCGTGGCCCCGGCGCCGGCCGGCCAATGCCGTCGAGCATGCGCATCTCCCTTCGCGGCTGGTGCTGAGCGGCAAGGTCGCCGCGATGTCCCGCAGTCTTCGGGCAGTCCGCGGACATCGTGCAGACGGTGGGCGGGTTTGCCCACCCGGACGGCAACGCATAATCACGGCGCTGTGCTCGCCGTCCTCAAGCCGTCCCCCGCCCCCGGTTTCGTGATCGGCGACGTGCCCGTGCCGGAGCCGGGCCCCGGTCAGGTTCTCCTCAAGGTTCTGGCGACGTCCGTGTGCGGGACCGACGTCCACCTCTACGACTGGAACCCGTGGGCCGCGGCCCGCGTGCACCCGCCGCGCGTGGTCGGCCACGAGGTGTGCGGCGAAGTGATCGCGTGGGGAGCCGGCGTCGAGGGACCGCCGCTCGGGACCCGGGTGGCGGTCGAGTCGCACCTGGTCTGCGGCCACTGCGACGAGTGCCGGCGCGGCGACTTCCATGTCTGCGAGAACACACGCATCCTCGGCGTCGACGTCGACGGCGCCTTCGCGACCCACCTCGCGGTCCCGGTGGCCAACGCCTGGCCGGTGGGCGGCGGGGTTCCGGCCGACGTTGCGGCCGCGATGGAACCCTTCGGCAACGCCGTCCATGCCTGCTCGTACGGCGAGCTCATCGGCCGCACCGTGGTCGTGTTCGGCTGCGGCCCGATCGGCTGTGCGGCCATCGCGGTCGCACGGGTCCGCGGTGCGGCGCGGGTCATCGCCGTCGACCGCAACGCGTATCGCCTCACCCTCGCCGAGCGGATGGGCGCGAGCGCGATCGTGCGCGCAGGCGACGGCCCCGCCGACGACGCGATCCGGCGCGCCGCCGCCGGGACGATCGACTGCGTGCTGGAGATGAGCGGATCGCCGGTGGCCGTCGCATCCGCGACGCGACTCGTGCGCCCCGGCGGCTGGATCAGCCTGCTCGGCATCGGCGACGGACCCGATGTCGTCGATCTCTCCACCGACGTGGTGATGAAGGGGCTCAGCCTGTACGGCGTTGCGGGCAGGCGGATTCCCGCGACGTGGGAGCAGACCACCGCGTACGTCCGCGACGGGGTCATCGACGTCCACGCGCTGATCACGCATCGCTTTGCCTTGCGCGAGATCGATGCGGCCATCGAGCTCATGAAATCGGGCGAGTGCGGCAAGGTGACCCTCACGCCCGAGTGACGCACTCGGGCGTATGGTTTGCCCATGGTCACGAGCACGCAGACGTCGAAGGCTGTCCAGGCGCTTGACGCATCCCTGAACGAGGATCTCGACGCGCTTCGACGCGACGGTTTGTTCCGCCCGCTCCGCGTGCTCGAGTCCGCGCAGGGACCCGAGGTGGAGATCGCGGGCAAGGCGGTGATCAGCCTGTCCAGCAACAACTATCTCGGCCTCAACACCCATCCGCGGCTCGTCGAGGCGGCCTCGCGTGCAGCGCTTGAGTGGGGTGCGGGCACCGGCGCCGTACGCACGATCGCGGGAACGCAGACCCTTCACGAGGAGCTGGAGCGGCGCATCGCGGCCTTCAAGCACACCGAGGCGGCACTGACCTTCCAGAGCGGCTACGCGGTGAACGTCGGCGTCATCGGATCGATGCTCGAGCAGGGGGATTGTGTCGTCAGCGACAAGCTGAACCACGCCAGCATCATCGACGGCATCCGGCTCACCAAGGCCGACCGAATCCTCTACGAACACGTCGATCCCGACGACGCGGAGCGCGCGCTCAGCGAGGCTCGTGCCAAGGGATACCGGCGCATCCTGCTGGTCACCGACGGTGTCTTCAGCATGGACGGCGACATCGCGCCGCTGCCGGCCCTGGTGGAGCGCGCCGAGCAGTACGGCGCGGCCGTCATGGTCGACGACGCGCACGCGACCGGCGTGCTCGGCGATCACGGCCGCGGGACCACGGACCACTTCGGTCTGCACGGCCGTGTCGCGCTCAACATCGGCACCCTCAGCAAAGCCGTCGGCGTGGTGGGCGGATACGTGGCCGCGTCGCAGACGGTGCGCGACCATCTGATCAGCAAGTCGCGGCCGTTCCTGTTCTCGTCCTCGCACCCACCCGCCGTCGTCGCCGCGTGCATCGCCGCCATCGAGGTCCTCGAGCAGGAGCCGGCGCTCATGGAGCAGCTCTGGAGCAACACCCGTCACTTCAAGAGCGGCCTGCGCGAGCTCGGCTTCGACATCGGTCACAGCGAGACGCCGATCACGCCGGTCATGTGCGGCGAGGCACCGGTCGCGATGGAGCTGTCCGACCTGCTCCTCGAGCGCGGCGTCTTCGCCCAGGGCATTGGGTTTCCGACCGTCGCCCGCGGCCAGGCACGCGTGCGCACCATCGTCTGCGCGACGCACACACACGAACAGCTCGATCGCGCGCTCCTCGCCTTCGAGGAAGCGGGAACGCGCCTGGGGTTGATCGGCGAACAGCGGCGGGCGTAACGCAGTGAGCCCTGCACGCTTCTGCGGAGTGCGTCCTTCGCGGGGACGGGAGCAGTAGCGATGGCGCATCGCACCGCTGCCGAACTCGAGGAGGAGCGGCTCGAGATCCTGGCCGCGCAGCGCGACCGAGCGGCCTTCGCGACGCTCTACGAACGCTACGTCGACCAGATCCACGCCTACGTGTACACGCTCACCCACGACATGGAGCAGGCGAACGACGTGACCGCGGCCACCTTCACCAGGGCGATCGAGGAGCTCCCGCGCTTCCAGTGGCGTGGGGTGCCGTACTCGGCATGGCTGTACCGGGTGGCGGCCAACCTCGTCTCACGCGAGCGCGGCCGTCCCGGGTGGATCGAGCTCGAGCCCAGAATGCTCCCCGACGCGGGCGCCGATCCGGCGTTGCATGCCGAGGAGGGCGGTCGCGCGGACGAGGTCCGCGCCGCCGTCGCCGGGCTCCCGCATGACCAGCGTCAGGCGATCCTGCTCCGGTTCGGCGGCGAGCTCCGCAACCGGGAGATCGCCGACGTGATGGGCCGGAGCGAGGGCGCCGTCAAGTTGCTCACCTTCCGCGCGCTGACGGCGCTCCGTCGCCGGCTTGGCGCGCCGCTCCCCGCCGAGCGTCTGACGAGGCCGGGCGCATGAACGCGGCAGACCGTCTCGACGCCGCGTTGGGAAGCGATCTCGCGGCATTCGCGGCGTCCCCGGAGACCCGAGCGATGATCGACACCGGCATCGAGATCAGTGAAGCCCTCGATGCGCGGGTGCTGGACCGCGGGACCAGGGAGCGCATCTACGCGCGGGCGATGGCCGGCGCCCGCGACCGAGGCGTGCCCGCCCGCCTGCGCTCGCTCGGCCTCGACCGCCGGGTCCAGGCGTTGGCCGGCGGGACCGTCGTGACGATCGCCGCGGCCGCGGTCGGTGTGGCTGTCACTCGTGGCCGCCGCCACTCACACGCGTCTGCCGCCTGAGCCGTGGACCCCGAGCCCGATCTCCCGGATGCCGAGCGCGAACGCGTCCGGCAACGGGACCGTAAGCGCGAGCGGCGCATGGTCGTGGACAACGCGGGGATCAAACGCGTCCTGCCGGCAATCGCGGAGAAGCGGCGAAAAGCGGGCTCGCCACCGCCTCAGGACTCGCCGAGCTGACCGCTCAACACCACCGTGGTCGACGGCGTGGGGCTGCCGCCGGCGGGCTCGATCGTGGCCGCGACGCTCTTGTACGCGGCCATGTTGCCGTGCATGACCGCCGTCCAGGGTCCACCGTTCGGTCCCGGGCTCAGAAACGCGACGCCCTTGGGTGAGCCCTGTCGCGGGATGAGCCACACCTCATAGACCTCGGTCGCAGGAAGGGGATTGAGGCCCTGGACGCTCAGCACTCCCTGGGTGCCGCCGCTGACGTCGAGCGTTCCCGTGGCAGTCGTCCCGGACACCATGTAGGCAACCGCTTGCTCGGTGTTCCTGCCGGTGGCACCCCAGATCGCGAACACGACGGCCGCGACCACAGCGACGGCGCCGGCGACCGTGATCGCCCGGCCACTCGGGATCGCGTTGTACAGGCGCCGCCACCACGGCAGCGCCGCCGGCGTAGACGACTCGGCGTAGACCTGCGCCATGAGGTTGCGGCGGAGCCGGGCCGGGGGCTGCACCTGGTCCAGCGCCGCCGGCAGGAGCGAGGCGACGTCCGCATACTGAGCGGCTCGCTGTCGGCAGGCCGCGCATGTGGACAGGTGCCGCTCGATCTCAGCCCGGTCCTGCGGCTCGAGACCGCCCACGGCGTCGAGTGCCAGGAGGTCCGTCGCCTCCTCGCAGTTCATTGCGGCTGCCATGGCGCCTCGAGCCTGTCCCCGAGGGTCAGGCGCAACTTGTCGAGCGCGATCCGCACCCGTCCCTTGACCGTCCCAAGCGGGACCTCCATCGCCGTCGCGATCTCCGATTGCGAGTAGCCGCCGTAGTACGCGAGCTCGATCGTCTGCCGCTGCTCGGCCGGAAGTTCAGCAAGCGCTCTGCGCACTTCCTCGCCGCTCAATTCGAGCGCGACCTGGGCCCAGGGGTCGGTCACCGCGGGCTCGATCGACTGGCCCTCCATCGGCGTGTCGAGGTGCGTGCGGTGGCGATCGCCGCGCAGACGGTCGATGGCGCGGTTCCTGACGATCGTGCAGATCCACGAGCGCAGCGACCCGCGACCGGACTGAAACGTCGAGCCTCGGCGCCAGACGGAGAGAAACGATTCCTGGACGACGTCCTCGGCGGCGCCGCGGTCGCTGAGGATGCGCACGGCCACGCTGTAAGCAAGGCCACCGTATCGGTCGTACAAGGCTTCGATCCCTTCAGGCGAATTGGTAGAGATCGAGCGGACGATGTCATCGTCAGTCAGCGGCACTCAGGCTCCGGACACACGCTCGGGGGCGGCGCCTTTGTTGGTACGGTGAGATTCGTGCGTTCGGATCACGCATGGACGCGCCGGCTCGATGGAACCGGGCCACGCGCGCTCGGTCCTACGAGACCTTGACGCGCCCGCCGCGGACACGCGCCGCGGTCGACTGGAGCAGCACGGGCTCATCCGGCTGATGGACCACCACGGCCGCGGCCGCCGGCCGGAGGCTCGTGGCGGCGGGACCCTCGAAGACCACCTTCACTGCCCCTGAGGACACGCCGGCGTTGGCGATCGCGAGTGCGGCGGCGTACTCGTCGAGCGGGAACCGGTGAGTGACCACGCCGTCAACCGGGAAGCTCGAGTCGCTGAGCCACTCGCGAATCGTGCCGAAGGTGCGCTTCCCATCCGGCTCACGGCCATAGGACGCAGCGCCCCGCACGGTCAGTTCGCGTGCCCAGATGAGCGACCACTCGATCTCGTGGCGCCCGGAGCTGCCGCAGAGCACGAGCGTGCCGCCCGCCCGAAGCAGGCGCACGGCCAGATCGATGCTGAGCGCGGACGCGCGGCAGTCGAATACGACGTCGACGCCGCCGTCGAGAACCGGAAGGCCGCCGCCTGCGGGGCGCATGACGCGGGCTTCCATGTGTTCGGCGGTCTTCTGGAGCAACTGTTCCGACGAGCCGTGCCAGACGCGATTGGCGCCGATCGAGCGGATCGCCATGAACGCGGCGTTGGGGTCGCCGTTGAGCGGCGCCGCCTCCCGGTGGCGGCGACCGAGGCGCGGGCGGCCGGCGTTCCGGGCGTCGTGGAGCACGATGATGTCGAGGTCGGGGTGCATGCGGCGCAGGGTGGCGACGATCAGGCGGCTCAGCGTCCCGGAACCGATGACGACCGCCGTGTCACCGCGCCGGGTCCAGCGCATCACCGCGTGGAGCGCTGTGGCCGCCGGCTCGGCGAGGACGCCCCGCTGGTCGGAGATGCCGTCGGCGGGGACGAGCATGTCCTCGTGGACGAGGAATCCCTCGCTCCAGCCACCTCCGGCGCGCTCGCTGGATCCGACCGACCGGCCGGAGCAGAGCGCCCCGCCGCGGTCCGCGTTCTCGCAGAGATGGGTCTCGCCGGCGCGGCAGCGGCGGCATTCGGCTAGGCCCTTGTGGGCGCAGCGGAGGGTGGGCTCGACGAGCACGCGGTCGCCCTCGTGCGCCCAGCGTGTCGAGGCGGCACGCTCGATGACGCCGACGACCTCATGGCCGGGGATGAAGGTTCCGATCGATCCATAGGCGGTGAGCACGTTCGGGCCGGGGTCGCGCTGGACGAGCGCGAGGTCCGTCCCGCAGATCCCGGCGAGCGCCGGGCGGATGAGCACCCAGCCGGGACCGGGGGGCACGGGAGTACGCACGTCGCGGACTTCGACCGGGAGCGAGGAGCTTGCCTGAGCCCGCCTGCGCCTCCGGCCCCGGCCGCCGCCGGAGTCCATGAGCGACGGGTCGACGACTAGCGCCCGCATCGAACGTACCAGAGGTTGAGATGGCCGCGAACTAGCGCAGCAGTGAGATCACTCATCGCTCGGACCACCCAGGATACCGTTGCTCACCCTGCGATTGCAGCACCCACAATGATTGTCATGGCCGAGCAACCGCCTCCGCAGCCCCCTCCGCACACCGATTGGCGGACCACGCCGCCCGGCTGGGGGAGCCCTCCGACGGGCTGGGGAGCGCCGCCTCCCGGGTGGGGTGGGCAACCGCCGGGCTGGGGCGGTCCACCACCCGGATGGAATCCGGGACCGGTCCCATCCCAGGTCGGATCCGGCCGTTTCCGGTCGATGGCGGTGGGGGAATGGCTCGACGCGACGTTCTCGCTCTACCGGCGCAACTTCATCCTGATTGCCTCGATCAGCGCCGTGGTGCAGATCCCGTATGCGCTCCTCACCCTGGTGTTGTACGAGGTCACCGGCCTTGGTGCGTTCGTGCGCTCGCCGTTCGCCTCGTTCAACCCGCAGACGATCACGCCGGCTGAGGAGCAGGTGCTCCTGAACACGTTCGTCGGCGTGTTCTTCGTGAGCGCGGCGCTGCTGCTCGTGACCGCCGTCGTCATCCTGCCGCTCGGTGAGGCCGCCACGACCCGCTGCGTCAGCGACCGGTACCTCGACCGGCCCACGTCGTTGCGCGCCGCATATCGCGCAGCGCTGAGCCGCCTCCGGTCGCTGATCATGATGAGCCTGATCCTCGGGGGCGCCTACATCGCGTTCGTCGCGGCGATCGTCCTGATCGTCCTCCTGTTCACCCTCCTCGGCGCGGGTGGCCTGGGGGCCGGCCTTGCGGTGCTCGCCGTTGTTGCGCTCATCCCTGTCGCGATCATGGTCGCGGTCCGCACCGCGATCGCCGCCCCGGCCATCGTGCTCGAGCGCGTCTCGGGATGGCGGGGCCTGCAGCGAAGCTGGCACCTGATCGGCGGCCGCTTCTGGCCGACCCTGGGCCGCATCCTCCTGCTCGCCCTGATCTCGGGCATCGTCTCGTCGGTCGTCTCCGCACTCATCGACGTGCCCGGTGCGGCGATCGACCCCGGCAACAGCTTCATCTACGACCAGCTCGCGAGCGCGATCGCGGCGATCTTCGTCGGCCCGGTCACCTACATCGGCGTGACCCTCCTGTACTACGACGCGCGCATCCGCAAGGAGGGGTTCGACATCGAGATGCTCGCCAGCTCGTTGTGAGGCGCCTGCTCGTCGCTGCCGTCGGCGGCATCGTGTTGATGACCACCGTCGCATCGGGATCGACGCGCGCCACCGCCGCGACGGCCTGCCTCACGAGCACCTACATCGGCCTCCTCACCACGGCCGGCTCGGCGCTCGCGGCCACGCCCGCGCAGCCGGTCGCGGCGTTGACTGCGCTGACGCAGGCCGAGGACCTCGTCCCGTCCACGGTCCCCGAGCTCACTCCGATCATCCACGGGCTGACGTCGACTCCGGCCGATGTCACCGGGAGCATGCAGCGCCTCGGGGTGCTCACCGCGACACTGGCGCTCCCCGCGGGATCGGCGTGCGATGTCAACTCGCAGGATGCGGAGAACGTGCTCCACAGCGTCTACGCGTCCCATGTTTTTGCTGATCTCGACCAGAACCCGCCACCGTCGATCTTCCAGCGCATCGGCGCCGCGATCAACTGGGTGCTCTCTCATCTCCACGGCCTGCTCGGCAGCGGCGGATCGATCGGCCTCGGCGCCCTCGTGCTCGCGCTCATCGCGGCATTCGTCTTCTATCGAGTGCGCGGTGTCGTCGGAGGACGGCGGGCGAGCCAGGGGCAGGAGCCGGCCACGGCCGGTGACGACCCGGACCACGAATGGGCCCTGGCGCTGGAGGCTGCGCGGCACGGTGAGTACCGTGAGGCGATCCGGCGCGCGTTCCGCTCAGCGCTGCTCGACGTGACGGGCCGGCGTGCTCGCATCGATCGCGCCTGGACCACGCGCGAGATGCTCGCGACCATCTCCGCCGACGCGGACCTGCTCGCGGCCGTCGCGCCCGCGGCTGCCGCGTTCGACAGGGCGTGGTACGGAGACATTTCGGTGGCCGAGGCGGACTGGGAGATCGCACGGGCTCGCTGTGAAGCGGTGCGCAAGGTTGCGCGTCGCGGCTCGAGCGCTCCGGCGCGATGACCAGGCCGCCGCTCTCGGCGATGCTCGTGCTGATCGCGGGGATCTGCGTGCTGGCGATCATCGCGATCGCGGCGGCCGTGCCGCCGAACGATCAGACCAACCCCTCGTCGCGCTCGGCCGGAACACTCGGAACGCTTGCGCTGTACACCTGGTTCTCGCGCCTCGGTCTCGACGTGACCCGCATCAGTGGCACGTTCGACCTGCACGGCAGTGACGTCGTCGTCTGTTACGACCCGACGGATCCGCTGACCTCGTCCGACGTCAACGCCACGATGTCGTTCCTCCGCGCGGGAGGCGATGTCGTCCTCGCCGTATCGCCCGGCAGCCTCGCCAACGTCGCGCCACTGCTCGGAGATATCGGCGTCGAACCGGCGCCGGCGGCGGATGCCGGCACCGCGACGGTGGCGCAGCCGTTCGACAGCACCGACAGAGTGAGATCGGTGCCCGTCGGCGCGGGCCTGACGTTCACCGACCAGCAGCCGCTCGTTCCCATGCTGGTCGAGAACGGTGCGGTGGTCGCGGGCATGGTGCGCGTGGGCAGCGGTCGCGCGTATGTCCTCGGTGACACGCAGCCGCTCTCCAACGACGGCCTCCGGCACGGCGACTCGGCGTTTCTGGCGCTGAGCCTGCTGCAGCGTGCTCGCGGCGGGCGGATCAGCTTCGACGAGTACCATCACGGAGAGACCAACGCGACGAGCGGTGCCGGAGCGATCTTCGACGGCCCCGTCGGGCTGGCGACGGGACTGATCGCGCTCGTGATGCTGCTGACGGTCGCGCTCAACGGCCGGCGTCTCGGCAAGCCCGCATCCGACGGCGGCTCGGCCGCGGTCCCCAGCGCCGGCGCGTACGTGTCCGCGATGGGTCAGCTGTTCGCGCGGAGCCGTCAACGAGGCCCGATCGCGGCCCGATACGCGGATGAATTGAAACGCCGCATCGGTGGCGCGACAGGCGTCGACTGGCACCTCGACGACCCGTCGTTCTGCGCGGCCATCGCCTCGGCCGGCGATCCGGGCGCCACAGGGCTGGCGGCGCTGCTTGCGCATGCGCGCGTTCTCGCGTCCGGAAGACCCGATGAGAGCGCGCTCCTGCGTCTCGCGCGCGACGTGGACGCATGTGAGCGTCACTGGATGGGCACGCCGGTCCGATGATCGATTCCGCGAGCGCGCAGGGCACAATGCCCGCAGTGGCAACCGAGAGCAACGCGGCGGCACTCCGCGCGGCCCTGCACGAGACGATGGGCAAAGCTGTGGTCGGCCAGTTGCAGGTCATCGACGGGCTCTACATCGCTGTGCTCAGCGGTGGCCATGTCCTGCTCGAGGGCGTGCCCGGGACGGCGAAGACGCTGATGGCGCGCACGCTGGCGGCCGCGCTCGACGCGCGGTTCACCCGCGTGCAGTTCACGCCCGACCTCCTTCCGTCGGACATCGTCGGCACCAGCGTGTACCGGCCCGACACGGGCACCTTCGAGTTCCGCGAAGGACCCATCTTCACGGACACCCTGCTTGCGGACGAGATCAACCGAGCGCCGGCGAAAACGCAGTCAGCGCTGCTCGAGGCGATGGAGGAGCGGCAGGTGACCTCCGACGGGACGACCCGGCCGCTGGGCGACCGCTTCCTTGTCGTTGCCACGCAGAACCCCATCGAATACGAGGGGACCTACCCGCTCCCCGAGGCGCAACTCGATCGATTCTTCTTCAAGCTCGAGGTGAACGTCCCCGAGCCGGCGACGGAGATGGTGATGCTCCGCCGCGTCGACGGTGGGTTCAACGCGCACGACCTCGAGGCCGCCGGGGTGACGGCGATCATCGACTCGGAGAAGCTCGCCGCCGCACGCGCCGAGGTCGCCGCTGTCCGCATCTCCGACGAGGTGCTCGGCTACATCTCGGCGATCGTCACCGCGACGCGCACCAGCCCGGACCTCTCGCTCGGTGCGAGCCCGCGCGGTTCGATCGCCCTGCTGATGGCGGGCAAGGCGATGGCGGCGATCCAGGGCAGGGACTACGTGGTACCCGACGACGTCAAGGACGTCTGCATCCCCGCCTTGCGCCACCGCATGATCCGGCGTCCCGAGGCGGAGATCCAGGGTGTGTCCGAGGTGGCGGCCGTGCAGCGCGCCGTGGGACGGGTTCCGGTCCCCAGGTGACCGTGCGGCCATGATCGTGCGGCCATGACCTGGCGAGGCGCCGGTCTGCTGCTGGCGTCGATCATGGTGATTGCGGGCGGAGCCGCGGTCCCCGCGCTGATCATCGCGGGCGCGGTCCTGCTCGCCCTGAGCGCCGGGATGATCGTCGTCGACTCCCGCCGCGCGCCAGGGGCCGCCGCGTTGACCGCTGACCGCGACTGTGCCGACCTGCTCTCGGTTGGCGTCCCCAACCGCGTGACACTGACGGTCACCGGTCGCACCGCCGGGGCGACGGCGATCGTTCACGAGCGGGTGCCGGCGGCGCTGCACGCGTCATGCGTTCGCTGGAACGTGCGCCTCCCGGCCGGCGTCGAGTACACGGTCACGCCGGTGGCGCGTGGTGACTCCTCACTCGGCGCCGCGGTGGTGCGGGTGGATGGTCCGTGGCGCATCGGCTGGCGGCAGACCACCGTCGGCCGGGCGCGCGCGGTGCGAGTCGATCCGAACCTCTCCGCGATCGACGTGTACGAGGCGCTGGCGCGGCGCGGTCAGCTGGCGGAGATCGGTCTGCGCACCATGCGCCTTCGCACCGAGGGCAGCGAGTTCGAGCGCGTGCGCGAGGCGTTTCCCGATGACCCACAACGCTCCATCAACTGGCGCGCCACCGCTCGAACGGGGCGGCTCATGGCCACCGAGCTCATCCCCGAGCGCGCGCAACCGCTCGTCATCTGCCTCGACCACGGTCGCCTCATGGGCATCGGCGCCGGGGAGCTGACCAAGCTCGACCACGCCATCAACGCGGCGCTGCTCCTCGTGCACGTGGCGCTGCGCAGCGGCGACCGGGCCGGGATGCTCGCATTCGCCGACACGGTGACGAGCACGCTGCCACCGCGCGCGGGAGCGTCGCAACTGCGCCGTTTTCTCGACGCCACCCGTCCAATCCGGCCGGGCGAGACCGAGGCCGACTACGACGACGCGCTGAACTACTTCAGCCGCTGGCAGACGCGCAGGTCGCTCGTCGTCATCTTCACCGACGTGCTCGATCTCGACCAGGGAAGGGCGCTCATCCGGCAGTGCGCGCGTCTGCGCAAACGCCACCTCCCGCTTGTCGTGACCGTGCGCGACCCGGCGCTCGACGACGCCGCGAACGCGGTGCCGCGATCCGGCGACGAGACCTACGCCCGCGCGGTCGCGGGGGGCCTCATCGCGGATCGTGAGGACACGTTGCGCGTGCTCCGCCGCTCAGGCGTCGAGACCATCGACGCGGACGCGCGCACGCTGTCACCGCGACTGGTGAACCGCTATCTGGACCTCAAAAGGCGAGCGCGACTCTAGAACGGTCGCACTCGCCTGCAGCGCTACCTGGCTTTGCCCGCGAAGTTCCGCCCCGTCGCCGGATCGAGCGCCATCGCATAGAACACGATGACCTTCAGTGCGAGGTACACGAGGATGATGAGCGTGCTGAGGCCGCCGAGCTTGCTGTTCACGAGAAGGTCGATGACGTACAGCATGCTCAGGACGTCGAGAACGATGATGATCCAGCGCGCAACGTTGGACGGGCGGCCCACGATGATCCCCAGGATGACGTCGATGAGCCCGATGACGAAGAGCGGAACGCCGATGATGAAGAACAGCGAGGCCGCCAGGTTGACCACGGCGTCACCGAACTGCTTGACGTACTGGTCGTAGCCGGGGAGTGTCGCCAGATGCGATGAACCGGCGACGAGGATGTACACACCGAAGCCGATGAAGGCGACTCCCGCGAGAAGGCGCAGCAGGCCGAGCACGATGATGATGAACTGCGCGATCGTGAGGAAGAACGTCCGCCTGTGCACCTTGACCGGTGCGGCGGCAACGGGTTGCGCCGCGTAGGGCTGCGGCGCAAACGACTGCGGCGTGTATGCCGCGGCGGGATAGGGGTTCTGCGGCGGTCCGACAGTCGGTGGGCCGCTCGGCGGGGCGACGCTGGGTGGCGCGACGCTGGGTGGCGAGACGCCCGGTGGTTGCGGGGGCTGGCCACCACCGGGTGGCTGGGGCGGCAGTGCTGCCACGATTGCTCTCCTCCTCAAGGTTGCCGTCGCGACGCGACTCGCGAGGACGGTTGCCGGATTCTAGACTTTGCGGACCACGAACGTGCTGGCCATCTTGTCGTGCCAGCCCTGCTTGCGCGGATCAAATGCCGCCCAGATCAGGCCGATGGAAAACACGGCGGAGCTGATGAGATACCCGATGAATCGGCCGATCGCTCGGCCGACGCCGATGTGCTGTCCGGTGGCGGCGTCGACGACGTGCAGGCCGAGCATCCGCTGACCGAGCGTCCCGCCGAGCTGTGACCAGAGGCCGACGAAGTAGAGCCCCTCAACCCCGAATCCGAGGAGCTCAAAGGGGGCGATCGAACCGAGGAACGGGCTGGAGCAGGCGCCGGCGTAGGTGCCCGTCGACACTGCGTTGTTCAGGCAGTCGGCATACGTCTTCAACGTCGACCCCTCGAGCACGAAGAAGATGATGACCAGCGGAACGCCGATGATGATGCCGTCGATGAGCGCGGCAACGAAACGTATCCAGAACCCCGCGTAGCCGATCCCCGGGGCGGGCCCCGCGTGTGGCGGTCCTCCTGAGTACGCCACGGGATACGCAGGCGGAGGTGGCGGGAGGTACGGCGACGGCGGGAACTGACCTCCGGCCCACGGCCCCGGCGGCTGCGGGGGTGGGAGCTGCCCTCCTGAGGTCATCTCGACGGCATCACTTCGGGACGACAGTAGCAGGCAGGCGGCGTTTGTGACTCATGCAGCCGAAACGTGACTCAGGCTGCGGGCATCGCCTCCAGGGCCGCGATCACCGACCGCGTGATCTGGGTCGGAGTCGACGCGCCGGATGTGACCCCGACTCGGTGCATTCCCCTGAACCAGCTCGGGTCGATGTCGGCGGCGGTATCGACGAGGTACGCGGGCTTGTGGCCCTTCTCGCGAACCACCTGCACGAGTCGCTGACTGTTGCTGCTGCGCGCGCTGCCGACCACCACCACGCACTCGACGTCGTCGGCCGCGATGACGGCGGCCTCCTGGCGCTCCTGCGTCGCGCGACAGATCTCGTTGTGGACCTCGATGGTCGGAAAGCGCTCGACGAGGCGATCGATGATCGCCTGCGTGTCCCACATGCTCAGAGTCGTCTGACAGGTGACGGCGAGCGGCCGTCCGTCAGGCGGGCTGACCGTGTCCGCCTCGTCGAGGCTTTCCACGAGCGTCGTGTGCTCCGGTGCGATACCCATGACCCCGGCCGGCTCCGGGTGCCCGCGTTTGCCGATGTAGATGACGTGATGCCCGCTCCCGATCAGGTCGCGGACGAGGTCATGCGTGCGCGTGACGTCGCTGCACGTCGCGTCGACCACGTTGAGACCGCGCGCTCGCGCTGCTTCGACGACGGCCGGTGAGATGCCGTGCGCTGTGAAGATGACCGTTCCCTCTTCCACCTGGTCGAGCGCCTTCATGCGGTCGGTCTCGGCCACGAGCGCCACGCCGGATTCCTCCAGCTCTCGGGTGACATGCTCGTTGTGGACGAGGTACCCGAGCATCGTCACCTTCTCGGTGCCCGAGCGCGCGGCACCCTCGCGCTTGGCGATCCTGATGGCCTCGACGACGCCGTGACAGTAGCCTCGCGGCGTGATCCGGACGACCTCCATGAATCCAGTCTACGCGGGGGTTTCCGCCGGACGGTCGAAGGCGAACGTTCGGCGGCGGCGTGGCTTCCGCCCCGCCAGCACCAGCCACGAGTACAGGAGGATTCCGACCGCCGCCCCGATCGCGAGCTTCGCGCCGTCGGGCAGCCCCGACGGGGAGACGAACGCCTCGAACGTGCCGGCGATCACGAGCAGGCTCGCCGCGCCCAGGACGAGCATGACCGCGCGCACCGCGACGCGGGCGAGCGCTTCACCGCGGCGCAGCTGTCCGGGGCGGAGGATCGCGTCACCGAGCATCAGACCGGTGCCACCGCTGATCACGATGACGCTGAGCTCGAGAACGCCGTGAGGAACGATGAGTGACCAGAACTGCACGTCGTAGCCGCCGAGGCGAACCGCGGCCGCGACCGTGCCAAGCATCCAGCCGTTGCTGAGCAGCACGAACGCTGTCGGGATACCGAGGAACACGCCGCCGGCAAAGCAGATCAGCGCGACGCGGATGTTGTTCTGGATGATGAACGCGGCGGCAAACGGCGCATCCTGCACGCCGGTGCTGATCTGACCGCGTGCCATCTGGTCGAACAGTGATGGCGGGACGAGTGAAGACCGCAGGTCGGGGCGGACGTCGACGGCGATCCACCCGGCGACGAAACCGATGAGCATCAACACCAGGCTCGCGGTGATGTACGGCCAGGCGGCGCGGAACGATCGCGGCAACGCGGTCGCGAAGAATCGTCCGATCGACCCCACGCGCACCGCCCTGCCGCGGTACAGCAGAGGATGCGCTCGCGCGCACAGCGTGTTGAGGTACTCCGTGATCGGTGTGTCGGGATGGTCGCGGCGTGCGATGGCGAGGTCGCTGGACGTCTGACGGAGCAACATGCCGAACCGCTCGATGTCACTCGCCGACTGCGTGCGCAGCCGTCCACGCCGCGCGGTCTTGATGGCCGCCTCGAGCTCCTCCCAGCGAGCGTGGCGCTCGCCGATGAACGCGTCGAGGTTCACCGCAGACGCTGGTCGAGTTGCAGGTAGACCCGCTCGATGAACAGCTCCGGCGTCCAGTGTCGCTCGGGCGCGTCCGCGGGCATGGCCAGCCGCTCCATCAGCCGCTTGGCGATGTCGGCCGACAGGCTGGCGCGCAGCCGCGGGCTCAACCCGGGACGCGCGAGGAACACTCGCAGCGCATCGTGCTCGAAGCTGCCCAGGCGTTCGATGCCGGAGATGCCGGGGCCGGCGTCCGGAGTCCGCAGGATGATCGGCGGTGGGGATGCTGCGGCCGCGAGCGTGATCAGCGTGCGGTCCCGCACCACCACCGTTCCGGCGGCAAGGTCGCCGAGGCGGCGCGTCTGGGGTTGGAAGAACATCACGACGAGCCCCACGAGCACGACCGAGAAATCGATGACACGGATGACGTTGCGCACCGCCACGGCACCGAAGTCGACCGCCGATCCGTCGACCCGGATCACCCGCAGGCCCATGGCGCTCTTGCCTGGCGTCTTGCCCGAGGTCACCGCCTCGGCGACGAAGAAGTATCCGAAGTACACGAAGAACGCGAAGATCCCGATCGCCGCGTTGGCGAAATCCGATCCCTCGCTCGTGGTGACGAAGGTGCCGGCGAGCGCTCCCGCAAGGAGGATGGCAACGATCGTCAGGGGTATGGCGACGCAGTTGTCGAGGAACTGCGCAACGATCCGGCTCCCGACGCCCGCGACCGTATAGCCGAGCGTGACGTTGTCCGAGGTCTTGACGCTGATGGTGTCGAGCTGGGTCACCGAGTCATCGTCGCACGCGCGCGAGGGGCTATCGCCACCGTCGCGATACGGTCACCCGCCCGATCCCGTCACTCGACGACGGCGACCGTCTGGCCCTCCTGCACCACCTGGCCCTCGGCGACAAGGATCTGGATCACGGTTCCCGACATCGGGGTGGTGATCGGGATCTCCATCTTCATGGACTCCAGGATCATCAGCGTGTCGTCCTCCTCGACCACCTGTCCGACCTCGACGATGATCTTCCAGAGATTGCCGACCAGCTCGGCCTTCACTTCTGCCACGTTGCCCTCCTCACACCGGCGGCACGCCGTGCTTGCGCCAGGCGCGTCGCTGCCGTTTCGTCTCCGCACCCTCGAGTGCCTCGATGATGACCCTTCGCGTATCGGCGGGGTCGATGATGTCGTCCACCATCGCCCACGACGCTGCGATGAACGGGTCGATGGTCAGGCGGATGGCGTCGGCGAAGGCCGCGCGGGCCGCCGCGGGATCGTCGGCGGCAGCGATCTGCTTGGTGAAGATGATGTCGACCGCGCCCTCCGGGCCCATGACCGAGATCTCCGCCGTCGGCCACGCGACGAGCGTGTCAGGCTCGTAGCCGCGGCCGCACATCACGTAGTACCCGGCGCCGTACGCCTTGCGCAGCACCACGGTCACCTTCGGCACCGTCGCCTCGCTCACCGCGAACAGCATCTTGGCCCCGTGCCGGATGATTCCCTGCTTCTCGACCTCGGTGCCGACGATGAACCCGGGGACGTCCTGCAGGAAGACGAGCGGAATGTTGAAGGCGTCGCACAACCAGACAAAGCGGGCTGCCTTGTCCGCGGCGTCGATGTCGAGCGCGCCTCCCTTGATCATCGGCTGGCTCGCCACGATGCCCGCGCTCCTGCCGTCGAAGTGAGCGAACGCCGTGATGATGTTGCGCGCGAATGTCGGTTTGATCTCGAAGACATGTCCGTCATCGGCGAGTCTCCGGATCACCTTGCGCATGTCGTATGCCGCGCGAGGGTTCGTCGGTACCAGCCTGGCGAGACCGTCGACGCGGCGGTCGCGCGGATCCGCGGTTGCTCGACGCGGCGGCAGCTCGCGGTTGTTGGACGGTAGAAACGAGAGGAACTCGCGCACGGCGGCCAGGCAGGCCGGGTCGTCGTCGACCTCGAGATCACCGACACCGCTGACGTAGCAATGGACCTGGCTTCCGCCCATGTCGTGGTCCGTGGTCTCCTCCCCGGTCGCGGCCTTCACGAGCCTCGCGCCGCCGAGCGACATGCTGCTCGTCTCCTTGACCATCGGGACGTAGTCGGCGAGTCCGGGGATGTACGCGGTGCCCGCGGCACAGGGGCCGAGCATCGCCGCCACCTGCGGGACGACGCCGCTCATCTGGACCTGCTCGAAGAAGAGGGCGCCGCTGCCGGCGAACGTGCTGCCGGCCGCCTCCTGGATGCGGGCGCCGGCGGAGTCGAGCAGCCAGATCATCGGCAGCCTGTTGAGCATCGCCTTCTTGCGGAGGCGCGCCACCTTCTGCTCGCCGATCATGCCCATGGATCCGGCCATGACCGTGAAGTCGTATGCGGCGCAGTACACGCGCCGCCCGTCGACAAGCCCCTCTCCGGTCACCACACCGTCTGCCGGCGTACGCTCCGGTTCGGTGATGCCCCCGGTCATCGAGTGCTGATGCGCGAGGACGCCGAACTCGACGAACGTGCCGGCGTCGAAGAGCAGGTCGATGCGCTCGCGCGCCGTCAGCTTGTGCCGGGCGTGCTGCTGCTCGATCCGCTCGTGTCCGCCCATGGCGAGCGAGCGCTCCCGGCGCGCGTGCAGCGCGGCAGTGAGCTCGTCGAGCCCGGGCAGCTCCTTCGGCTCGCTCACCGGGCGTCCGCGCCGGTGCTCATCCGTGAGTGACCGTCAGGCGGCGACGCCGATGATCCGGCCGTCGATCCAACCCGTCCAGCCGTTCGAGCAGATGACGCGAGCCCACGCGCCGCGCACTTCCGCCACCTGGATGGGCAGGCCCGGCGCCAGGTTGGCGACCACGGGACCGGACGGATCAGGGGCGCCCCAGGCCCGGAGACCCTGCGGCGGCACAGAGTGGCTGGGCGCCCACTGGCCGGCGGGTGCCGGCTGCGGCACGGGCTGCGCCTGGACCGGTTGCGCCTGATACGGCTGCGGGGAGTACGCGGGCTGCGCCGGCTGCGGCGTGAAGCTCGGCTGCGGCAGCGGCTGCGGGGTGGGGATCGGCGTCGGGGTCGGCACCGGTTGCGGGACGACGACCTGGGGGATCGACTCGCCCATCGCGGGCGTGGGGCCTGTCAGGTCCGCCGCAACGGCACCGGTGCCTGCGGCCGCGACCGTGTCGCTGTCGGTCGCGGTGCCGTCGTCCGGCATGTCGGCAAGGACGGTGTCGTCGTCGGTCGTCGCGATCTCGGGGCTGATTGCGTCGAGCAGCGCGCTCGTGCGAGCGAGCTCCGCGACCGCCTGCACGAAGGTGTGCTTGCTGAGCCCGTCGTGATAGACGTAGGTCTGCGCCACGACGCTCGTGTCACCGCCGGAGCGCTCGACCGCCGCCGTCACCGAGCCGGGCCGCTGCGCGACGAGCTCGTTCGCCGCGCTGACGTTGTCACCGCTGAGGGTCACGCTCCGGCGGATCGTCACGCGATCGGCACCGGCGGCCTGCAGAACGACCAGGTCCACGGGCGAGCTGCTCAGGGTCCCGGACTTCAGCCCGAAAGCGAAGTCGGTGCCCGGCTCGAAGCGGTCGGACGTGATCTCCAGGTCGTCGTCGGACGAGCACCAATTGGTGATGCTCTGCTTGACCTCATCGGAAGATGGCATCGGTGATCTCCTCTCCTCGTCCTCGAAGAATGGGGGCGACTATACGGCGTTCAGGAAGCGCGGGCTGCCTTCGGTCCAGTGTCCGCCATCGAAAGCAATCCGTCGAGGACATCGCCGAACCGGTTGTTGGCAAGGGAGAGATGGCCTTCCTCGGGGAGCACGTGCAGCTCCGCGCCGGGGATGTGAGCAGCGAGCCATTCGCCGTGCGGCATCGGGACCATCCGGTCCTCGCCGCCCTGCCAGACGGCGACCGGGGTGCGGATCGACCCGAGGTCGAATCCCCAGGGATGTACGAACGCGATGTCGTCGTCGCGCCACCCCGCCGTGCCTGCGGACACCGCGCGATGGAAGCTGCCCGCGATGTGCTCGGCGTAGGCACCGGTCAGCGCTCTTTTGTCCACGTCGCTCACAAGACCGCCCAGGGCCGCCGCGACCTCATCCGCCTCCACGAGGCGCAGGTG
>Ga0307373_10001662_pt1 | contig 41445 bp, 40 predicted proteins | sample OX2MG_FD_202534 | JGI IMG/M metagenome (GOLD analysis project Ga0307373, IMG submission 202534) | Soil microbial communities from Risofladan, Vaasa, Finland - OX-2 | ecosystem: Environmental > Terrestrial > Soil > Coastal area > Acid sulfate soil | place: Finland: Risofladan, Vaasa | collected...
GGTCGCTTCCGTCCGCTATCAGGCCGCGACGGCTGCTGAAAAAAAGTCGACCGGGCGAGTCGCGGCGGCCGACGCCAAGAAAGAACTCGGCGGCAAGTCGTTGGGCGATAAGGGCGGCGGCGAGTTGAGCGACGCCGTTTCGACGAGCGGCACCAGCGACGCCGACATTATCGCCTACATCAACGAACAAATCCGCAAGGGCTGGAACGACGCGGAAGTCACCGCCTCGCCCGAGGCCACCGAGAACGAATGGTGCCGCCGCCTCTTTCTGGACGTGCTGGGCCGCATCCCGTCGGTCTCGGAACTGCAAGGCTTTCTGGCCGACAAGTCGAAGAATAAAAAGCAGGCCCTGGTCGACCGTCTGCTCGACAGCGACGAGTATGTGGAAGAGTACGCCCGAAACTGGATGACCCTCTGGACCAACATCCTCATCGGCCGCCCCAAGAACGCCCGTGACGAAGCCCGCGACTTGGTCGACCGCGACGGCATGCAGCAATATCTCCGCCGCAACTTTTTGACCAACAAGCCCTACGACAAAATGGTGTTTGAGCTGATCAGCGCCACCGGCTCGAACAAGCCGGGCGAAGACGGTTACAACGGCGCGGTCAACTTCGTGCTCGACAACCTGCAAGAGAACGCCACCACCGCCACCGCCAAGACCGCCCGATATTTCCTCGGCCTGCAGGTGCAATGCACGCAGTGCCACAATCATCCCTTCAACGACTGGAAGCAGGACCAGTTTTGGGGCATGAACGCCTTCTTCCGCCAGACCAAGGCCCTGCGCACCTTCCAAGGGCGCGAAATCGTGGCCGTCCGGTTGGAAAACGAAGATTTTCCCGGCGAGGGGGGCGACCCGCGGGAAGCCGAGATTTACTATGAACTGCGAAACGGCATCTTGCAGGTGGCCTATCCGACGTTCGTCGACGGCACCAAGATCAACCCCAGCGGTTACGCCGACGAGGTCAATCGCCGCCTGGAGCTGGCCAAGTTGGTGGTCAAATCGGAGTACCTGGGCAAGTCGATCGTCAACCGCATGTGGGCGCACTTCCTGGGCTATGGCTTTACCAAGCCGATCGACGACCTGGGGCCGCACAATGCGGCTTCACACCCTGATTTGCTGGAATATCTCGGCAAGCAATTCAGCGGGCACGGGCACGACCTGCGCCGGCTGATTCGCTGGATCGTGCTCAGCGAGCCTTACGCGTTATCGAGCAAGTACGGAGCGAGAATCGCCAAGAACAAGCAGGACGACCCGACGCTGGGCAACAAGCCGCTGTTCAGTCATTTTTATGTGCGGCAGATGCAGGCCGAAGAACTTTACGAATCGTTGCTGGTCGCCACCGAGGCGCACAAGACCAAGGGCAGCTTCCAGGAGCAAGAGAAGACCAAGGGCGACTGGCTGCGGCAGTTCACGATCGCGTTCGGCACCGACGAAGGCGACGAGACGACGACCTTCAACGGTACGATCCCGCAGACGTTGATGATGATGAACGGCGATCTGATCAAGAAGGCCACCAGCCTGGAGAAGGGCGGCTTCTTGCACAAGATGATCGCGGGCAGCATGAAGCCGCACTCACGAATCGACTATCTGTATGAAGCGGCCTTGGCCCGCAAGCCGTCGAAGCAAGAGATGACGATTGCCAACCAGTTGTTGGCATTGCGCGGCGGCGATCCGGCCGCGGCGATGCAGGATGTCTGGTGGGCGGTGCTGAATAGCAACGAGTTTATTCTGAACCACTAGCCCGTAGCCCCGTAGCCCGCTTGCTCCGCAAGCGGAAAGGCCTAGCGTTGCTAATTGGTTTACATTTGGGGCGATCGTTGCAGTTTCGTCGGTAGGGTGGGACCAGCGAGCTTGCGAGCGCCGGCCCACCGGGATCGCGGTCTATGATGGTGGGCCGGCGCTCGCAAGCTCGCTGGTCCCACCCTACGCCCAAATCCTACCAGCCCGCCTTGATCGCCAGTCCGCACGACAAAACCACCAGCCCGGCCAGCGCGTGGCTGTAGCGGTCGAGCTTGGCGAACTTGAGCGCACCGACCCCGCTCGAAAGCGCGACGACCATGCCGGTCATCGTGGCCAAGGTGGTCAGCGCGAAGAGCGCGGTCACGCAGGCCACGCTGAACAGGTCGGCTTTGGCCGCCGGATAGATCAAGAGCGGAATCAGCGGCTCGCAGGGACCGAAGGCGAAAATCGCAAACAGCACCCACGGCGTCAGCGAGGGGGAGGCGGCATGCGCGTGCAGGTGCTCGGCTGAATGGGCGTGCTCATGGTCATGCACGGTCCCGTCGAGATGGGCGTGCAAGTGCGCGTGAGACCGGCTGCGGACCGCTTGCACCAGGCCCCACACCGAGTAAGCCACTCCGAATCCGATCAGCAGCCAGCCCGCCACGTTGCCGCGGCGGCCTTCAATCTCTTCCAACTGAAACACGATCAGCCCCAGGGCCAGTCCGATAAAACCGAGCAGCACCGAGCTGCCGACGTGTGCCAGGCCGCAGAGCAAGGTGACGACCAGCGTTTTGCGCCGGCTCCAGCCGCCGAGGCGCGACATGGCCACAAACGGCACGTAATGGTCGGGTCCCAGCAGCGTGTGGAAAAACCCGATCGATACGGCGGCGACGCTCAAGGCGCCCAGGTCGGCGTTCATAAGTGGGAGGTTCGTCTGGCGGGCGTGGTTCAAGGCACTTGCCAAGCGTAGCACGAAGGGGGAAAGACCGCTACCGTTGACACGCGCCACTGGCCCACCTAGCCTGGAGCGGGCAAAATGATTTTGGATTTTGGATTTTGGATTTTGGATTCCGCACAATCCAAAATCCAAAATTGCGGGGAGCTCGCTGGTCCCACCCTACCAATTCCACACGATCATGCAAACGCAGCACGACGGCGACGATGCTTTAAGACTGCCGTCGTTTCGCGCGCTGTACCTGCTGACGGCCGCGGTCGGGCTGCTGGTGTCGGGCGATCTGCTCTTCGCCTGGCTGGGCTACGCAAACCTCCGCAATCCCTGGGGAGTCAACCTTGCCCTTGTCGCCGCGGTGCTGGGCGGCGCGCGGATCGTCTATGCGTCGCTGGCCGGCCTCATTGAGGGCCATGTTGGGGCCGATTTGGCCCTGGCCATCGCTCTGCTGGCGTCGCTGGCGCTCAAAGAATACTGGGTCGGCGCCGAGGTGGTGCTGATCGCCATGATCGGGGAATCGCTGGAAGCGATTACGTTTGCCCGGACGCATCGCGAGCTGGAACGCTTTTTGGAGCTTCGGCCGCGGCGGGTGCGGGTCCGGCGCGGCGACGAACAGGTCGAGCTGCCGGTCGAGTCGCTGGCGATCGGCGATATTGTGGTGGTGCGGCCCGGAGAGCGGATCGCCGTGGATGGCGCCGTGCTGGCGGGCCGGTCGGCGGTCGATGAAAGCACGCTCACCGGCGAGAGCATGCCCGCCGACAAGGCGGAAGGCGACGCGGTTTACGCCGGCACGCTCAACCAGTTCGGTGCGCTGGAGATTCGCACCGACGCCGTGGGCGACGCCACCACGCTCGGTCAGGTGATCCGCATCGTCGCGGCGGCGCAGCGAGACAAGGCGCGCGTCGAGCGGATCGCCGATCGGCTGGCCCGCTGGTTTCTGCCGTTCGTGCTTGTCTGCGCCGCGGCCACCTTCGCGGCCACCAATCGGCTGGCGCTTTCGCAAGCGATCTGGCCCGCGCTCGATCGTTGGAACTGGATGCCGACGTTGGCGGTGCTGGTCGTGGCCTGCCCCTGCGCGTTGGTGTTGGCGACCCCGGCGGCGATGATGGCCGCGGTCGCCTGGCTGGCGCGGCGCGGAGTGCTGATCAAAGGCGGGGCGGCACTGGAACGCCTGGCAGCGGTCCGTCGCATCGCCTTCGACAAGACCGGCACGTTGACCACCGGCAAGCTCGTGCTAGGCGAATGCTTACCTTTAGCCGGCCGCACGCCGGATGAGATTCTGCGGGCGGCCGCGGCGGCCGAGCAAACGAGCGAGCACCTGATCGCGCGGGTGCTCGTGGCGGCGGCAAAAGAGCGAGGAATAAGCTTGCCCGCCGTGGGTGAATTCGAGGCTCTGCCCGGCGCCGGCGTGGCGGCCCGCCTACTCGCCGACTCTGCGGCAAGTGTTGTCGTCGGTAACCGCCGTCTGATGTGCGACCGCGAGATCGAATTGCCCGACGAAGTCGAGGGACTGATTGCGAGGCTCGAAGCAGCCGGCCAGACGCCGCTGTTGGTGGCCATCGACGGCAAACTGGCCGGGGCGATTGGCGTGCGCGACGCGGTGCGGCCCGAAGCGGCCGGCGTGCTGGCCGAGCTGCGGGCGATGGGCATCGACGAGGTCGTGCTCTTGACGGGCGACCGGCCGCGCACGACCGCCGAGATCGCGCGGCAACTTGGCATCGAGCGCTGGCAGGCGGAGTTGCGGCCTGATGAGAAGGCGCAGTGGCTGGCCGGCTGGCGCGCGGAGCGCGGCGCGGGCCGGCCGTCGGATGAAGCCGCCGTGGCGATGGTCGGCGACGGCGTGAACGACGCCCCGGCGCTGGCCAGGGCCGACGTGGGCCTGGCGATTGCCGGGGCGGGCAGCGATCTGGCCGCCGAGGCGGGCGACCTGGTCTTGATGGGCGACCCGTTGGCCTCGTTGCCGGCCACGCTTCGGCTGGCCCGCGAAACGGTGCGCGTCATCCGGCAGAACATCGTGCTGTTCGCGTTCTTCGTCAACTTGCTGGGCATCGCGCTCACGGCCTGGATCATGCCTACCTGGTCGCAGGCCTGGCTCAGACGCGCCCCGGTGGCCGCGGCCATTTTTCACCAGTGCGGCTCGCTGCTGGTGCTCGTCAATTCAATGCGGCTCATCTGGTTCGACCGCTGGCAAGCGAGCTGGTTCGGTCGCATCGAGTCGCTGCTGGCCCGTGGCTGCGCCGGCTTCGGCCGGCAGTTCGAGCCTCTCGTTCGGGCATGCGAAGCGTTGTGGTGGTGGCGATGGCTGCTGTTGCGGGCCGCCCTGTTGTTGGCGGTCGTGGCGTACCTGGCCCAGATCGTCGTGTTCGTCGGCCCCGACGAAGTGGCGGTCGTGCGGCGTTTTGGCCGCTTTCGCGCGGCGCTGGGGCCGGGCCCGCACCTGCGCCTGCCGCCGCCTTGGGACACGATCGTCAAAGACCGCCCGGCACGGGTGCGGACGATTGAAGTCGGCTTGCAAAGCACGCGCGCGGCCGAGGCGGGCGCGAAGCAGGCGATCGAGTGGAACACGCCCCACGGCGTCCGACGCAGCGACGACGAGGCGATTGCCCTGACCGGCGACCAGAGCCTGGTCGAGGTCGGCGCCGCGGTGCAATATCGCATCGACGACGTGCGTGCCTGGCACTTTGCCGCGCGAGATCCGCAGAACTTGTTGCAGGTCGCGGCCCAGAGCGTCGTTCGCGAAGTGCTGGCCGAGAGGCCGCTGTTGAACAGTGGCGCCAAGGGAAACCGCGAACCGGCCGAGATCCTGACCACCGGCCGGGCCGATTTGGAACGCGAGATCGGGCGGCGGCTGCAAGCGGAACTCGACCGGCTGGGCTGCGGCGTTAGGCTACTCGACGACGGCGTCTGCCTGGTTGACGTGCATCCGCCGCTGGCCGTCGTGGATGCCTTTCGCGACGTCTCGCGGGCGTTCAAGGAGCGCGAGCGGCGCAAGAACGAGGCCGATGCTTTCCTGCGAGATCGCGTGATCAAGGCGGGCGGGTTGGCGGCGTGGCGCGAGCTGGTCCGTGACGAGGGCGAACTGACCGACGAGCGCTGGGCGGGGCTGCAAGCCGACCTTGCCGGTGAGGCGGCCGGCGAACTTGCCGCGGCCCAGGCGGCGGCCCACGAACAGCAGGAATTAGCCGCCGGCGACGCGGCAAGTTTTCTCGAAGTGCAAGCCAGTCACGCGGCCAATCCGCGGCTCACCGAGTGGCGCATGCTGTATGAAACATTGTCCGCCGCCCTGGCCGGCAAGCGCAAAATGATCTTCGACGCCCGCACGGGCAGCCGCCGCCATCTCTTCCTCGGAAGCCAACCCGCTCCGCCTTCGCCGGCCATCCCGATCATTGCCTCGCCGGCCCGCGACGAAGAAGATTGATCAACTGGCAAGTACAGTTCCGTATCGCCGGCGACGAAGTGATTATCGAGCGCGTCGGCCACCACGACGGCTTTTATGACTGAGAGTGAAGCATGTTGGCTACCAGGCTGCCATCAAACACGACCGGCACCGTGTCGCCTGTTCGATAGAACTGGCTGGCCGCGTACTCGGCGGCGGCGTCACCGCCGGACGGCTGACGGTAGACTTCAATCCGGCGGTCCACCAGATTAACCACCCAATAAACCGGCACGTTTGCGTTGGCGTAAATTCTCGCTTTATCGTGCTGATCGCGCGCCAGCGAAGTATCGGCGACTTCGATCAGCAAGCCCACGTCCGCGGCGAAGGGATGGTGACCCTCATAGTCCGCCGACGATCCGCGGACGATCGCAAAATCGGGTTCCGGCTCGCTGTCGCTTAACGTGATCGCCGATTGCACTCGCAAATCCCAGCCGGCCGGCAGCGACCTCAGCAGCGGCCGCAACATTCGTTGAATCGTGCTGTCGTGAGGCGGTTTGTGCGGCATCTTCAACACCACGTAGTGCTCGAGTAACTCCACTCGGTCTTCCGACGTGAGCGCGCCCGCGGCGATCATGCACTGATAGCTTGCCACCGAGAAACGGGCAACTGAAGCGTCGTGGCCGTAGGTCAGGGGTGTTGCCGCGATGGCCATATTACAGCATTGGGCGAGGGACAACTCAAGACTGGAGTATAAACTCCATTGTTCGTCGAGCGTCGGACCGCTGTCAAGCGTGCCGAATAGCAAATGGTTTGTGTATCAATCCCGGCGGTTCGACGAAAGTCGCTACGAAGCCAGCCGTGCCGGCCCAGGACACCTCCGGCGGCGACGTGGCTAAATCGGGCCAGGCGTTGCGCTACCGCGATCGATCGGCGACCACGGCGGCCGGAACTTGACGCAACCCCACGGCCGCCTCGGTCGATTGGCTGGCCAGCGGCGTGGGAACCAGGCCGACGAGCACGACTAAGAGCGCACACAACGCGGCGGCGAAGGCGGCGCCGCGGCCGCCCAGGCTCACGGGCGTGGTCTGCGGCGCGCGGAAATAGAGGGCCGCCACCACACGCAAATAATAGCCCGCCGCGATCGTCGCGTTGAGCACCCCGATCACGGCCAGGGCCAGAAACCAGGTCCGCACATGCGGGTCGGCCAGGCCGGCCTCGTTCAAAGTCAAAGCGCTGCCGAAGATCAGGAATTTGCCCGTGAAGCCGGCCAGCGGCGGTATGCCCATCAGGCTGAAGAGAAACACGGCCAGGAAAAGGGCCGTGAGCGGATTCGAACGGGCCAGCCCGGCCAGCTCGTCGACGGTGTCAACCTGCTTGCCTTGCCCGCCCAAGTAAGTCAGCGCGGCGAACGTGCCCGCGGTCGCCAAGGAGTAAACAGCCAGGTAGAAGAACATGGCGCCGATGCCGTCCAGCGTAACGCCCCCGTCCGCAGTGGGAGCGGCAGCCAGTCCCACGGAAAGGCCGATCAGCATGTAGCCGCTGTGCGCGATCGACGAGTAAGCAAGCAGGCGGCGGATGTTGTCTTGCCACAGGCCGAGTAAGTTGCCCAAGGTCATTGTGAGCACCGAGAGCACCAGCGCGATGCGCCAGCCGTAGCTCTCCAGGCCCGGCATGGCGGCCACGATCCGGGCCAGCACCACAAAGCCGGCGATCTTCGGCAGCACGGCCAGCACGCCCGCGTTGCCGTTGGTCGTGGCCTGGTAAACGTCCGGAGCGTAAAAATGGAACGGCACCGCCGTGATCTTGAAGCCGATGCCGGCAAACAGCAGCACCAGCGCGATGACGGCCAGCGAAGTCAGCCCCGTCGGCTCGTCGGGCTGCGACGCCAACGCCGACTGCACGGCGGCCAGATCGGTCGAGCCGCCGATGCCATACAGAAAGCTGAAGCCGTACAGCGTCAGCGCCGACGACAAGATGCTGAGGAAGAAATACTTCACGGCCGCTTCGGGCGACGAAGCGTCGCGCCGGCCCAGATAGAGCAGCACATAGGTCGGAATGGAGATCAATTCGATGCCCAGAAACAAGAGCACCAGGTCGCGCGTGGTCGCCACCAGCATCGCGCCGGAGACGGCCAAAAGCAGCGTTCCGATCAACTCCGGCTCCTGCGCATCGTCGTCGGGGTGCGACGAGAGCAGCACTAGCACGAATCCCACCACCAACGCCAGCCAGCGAATGTACTGCCCGAGGGCATCGATGCGGCCCGACAGGTCGAGGGCCAGCGTGCCCGCTGAGCTTGCGGCCGCGGACGGTCCCTCGCCGCCAAAACCTTGGCTCGCCAGCGCCACGGCCGACAGCACCATTGCCGTGGCGGCCACGACCGCCCAGACGCGCCGAACGGTCACGAAGGCGCCCACCACATAGATGAGCGAAGCGACGACAATCAGGATCGCTTCGGGCAGTAGGCGATAGATGGTCTCACTCGACACGGGCAACTTCTCCTCTGTGTTCCGTTTCGGGCCTTGCGCCGACAGGCTCTCTGTAGGGAACGCCCTCCGTGGCGTTCCGTGAACCGCCAGACGACGTCAACTTGTGATTCACGGAGCGCCACGGAGGGCGTTCCCTACAGACCATCGCGTAGGGCGGGGACAGCGAGCTTGCGAGCGCCGGCCCATCATCATCGACGTTGCTATCGGTGGGATCAACGTCGCTATCGGTGGGCCGGCGCTCGCAAGCTCGCTGGTCCCACCCTACACGGAATGATTTCGCGACGACAACGGGACGCTCCTCGATCTCCTGATATCGCTGGTTGAACGACGGAACCGTAACGGCCAGCACCTTGTCGAGGTCACGCTCCATCGGCCGCAGGAAATGCTGCGGAAAGAGGCCAATCCAGAACACGAACACCAACAGCGGCGCCAGGGCCAGCACTTCGCGCGGCGACATGTCGCGGACCGGCGGCCCTTCGTGATGGGCCGGCTCTCGCAGCCGATTGAAGAACACCCGCTCGAACAGCCACAGCATGTACCAGGCCCCCAGCACCACCCCCGACACCGCCAGCACCGCGATCACCAGCCACTGCGTGGCGTAAATCACCGGCGCTTCGGCATAACCCCGTTGAAACATGCCCAGCAGGATGAGAAACTCCCCCGCAAAACCGTTCATGCCGGGCAGACCGATGCTCGATAGCGTGAACAGGCCCATGAACGTCGCCAACAGCGGCAGCCGGCGGGCCAGGCCGCCCAGGTCGGCGATCTCGCGGGTGTGATAACGCTCGTAAACCATGCCCACCAACGCGAACAGTCCGCCGGTGGAAAGGCCGTGGTTGACCATCTGCAGCACGCCGCCGTAGAGGGCCGGCTTGTTCAGCGCGAACGTGCCCAACATGCAAAAGCCGAGGTGGCTGACGCTGGAATAGGCGATCAGTTTCTTGATGTTGGTCTGGGCCAGCGCCAGCAGGGCGCCGTAGACGATGCCCGCCACCGAAAGCCACAACAGCCAGGGGATGCAGAACGCGGTGGCATCGGGCAGCAGCGGCAGATTGAACCGCAAGAAGCCGTAGCCGCCGATCTTCAGCAGGATGCCGGCCAGAATCACGCTGCCGGCCGTGGGCGCCTCGGTGTGGGCCAGCGGCAGCCAGGTGTGCAGCGGAAAGAGCGGCACCTTGATGGCGAAGCCGGCGAACAGCGCCAGGAACATCAACAACTGCGGGTAGAACGGTATCGGCTGGGCCGCGAGGTTCTGTTGCAGCGTCTGGATGGAAAACGTCATCACGCGGGGCTCGGCGTGGTAATAGTTCCAGAGCACGATCGCCACCAGACCCAGGAACGTCAGCAGGCTGCCGCCGAGCGTGAAGAGAAAGAACTTGATGGCCGCATAGCGGCGGTCGGAGCTTCCCCAGATGCCAATCAGGAAGAAGAGCGGTATGAGCGTGAACTCGAAAAACACGTAGAACAAGATGATGTCGCGCGCGGCGAACACGCCCAACATGCCTGTTTCGAGCAGCAACAGCAGCGAATAGAACGCGGGCGCCCGGTCGTCGATCGCTTCCCAGCTCACCAGGATCGCGGTGAGGGTAAGCAGTGCGCTGAGCCCAAAGAACCACAGACCGATTCCGTCGAGCCCCAGGCTGAAACGAATGTCGATGGGATCCGACGAGAACCAGGGCCAATCGATGCCATCGGTTGCCGCAGGGTCGAACTGCAGTACCACGGCGGCCGCCAGGCCCAGCGTGGCGAGCGACACCGCCAGCGCGATGCGCCGGGCAAGGACTTTGCCCGCCTCGGACAGCACCCAAATGAGCGCGGCCCCGGCGAGAGGGAGGAAGATGGTGAGCAATAAAAGTGTGGGCATGTAAAGCGTCGCGGAGTTGCTACGATTGAACGGGGTTCTCGGCAATCAAGACAGGGCTCGAAACGTCAATGAGGGCGTTTCTCGCGCCCAGGGCGTCGCTGAATGGAATCACCCATTCGGAGATTCGTTCGCCAGTTTCGCTGGTGGTGCTTCTTTCTGGAACATGCGGATACGGGTTGTCTGGATCAAAGGCTCCCTTGATTTCCGAGAAGAAGAGCACGTGGTTTTGAAAATGGAGATTCTGGCCGATCAGATACACCGGCCACCAAAACAGGAAATTCGCGGTGGCGGGGTCGGTGATGGAAGTGATCAAACAGGACTTTGGCGAGTTTGGGCCGAGTCGGTTAAGCCCTTCGGCCCACTGCGATTTATAGCGTGCGGGAGTCCAGAACTCGGTCGACGCCTCGAATCGCTCCTCGAAGTCGCCGATTTTGATAACGCCAAGCCGCGTGCCGATGTGCGGATCAGCGTCCGCCGCAAGCGGCAATAATTCAATGGAAAATCGGCTCATGGGGTCAGTCTCCAATCCGGTTCATCTCGTCATCGTAGGTGCCAAGTCGGCGGCCCTGGCGGTCAAATTTCTTCCACGCGCCACCGACGTGCGAATCAATATCGGCGGTGATGTACGTCTCTCCATTCGAGTATATCTCTTGGCCATGGGAATTGAACGGGGCTTTCTGCGGTGCAATTCGCTGGTCGTATCCGAGGGCCTTGGCAGACTCACGTAGTTAGTTGTTCCTTGCGATATTTCTGACGCCACAGCGCGCGTCGTTGCTCTACTTCCCGCGGATGCCATGGGCTCTCTGACAGGGCCGGCGACATCGGATGCTGCTGCACCGCGTTCAAGGCACTGTTATCGCCTCCTCGCCAATCCGCGACCGAATCTCGCGCCGTAAATCCGACTCGATGGCCAAATCAACCGATATTCCAAACAACTCTTCCAGGTACAGCTTCAGCCCCGTGTAGCTCTCAAAAGTTGACCGGCCAGTGAACTCCACCAGCACGTCAAGATCGCTTTCCGAACGCGCTTCGTTCCTGGCAACGGAACCGAAGATCGCCAGCGATTGCGCGCCGAACCTTCGCCGGATTTCCGGCATGTGCTTCGACAGCAATTGGAGAGCGTCGTTAGCATTCATCGGGCGCGGCCTCAATCGATACTCGATACTCTTCTGTTCGACCCATCAATCATGACGGCGAACACGCTTTCGTTGTTTGTTTCACCTGCTTCAACGAGTCCCGAGAACGAAACGTTTCCGCCACCAGGCGTCGGACTTCATATCGTCGGGAACTTCTGGATCCTCTGGTTCCAGGCCAAGATGTTCAAGTTGGTCGAACCATTCATCGCGAAGACTCTCCGGCAAGCGAGAGCCGCACCACGGGCAGAAATCAATCAATTGTATCGCCGAACCCCCATCGAGGATCTTCAAAGCGTACTCGCGAAAGCGCGGCGAGTACGTCACAGGCACATCCTCGTCGGCGAGATGCGCGGCCATCACATCACAGCAGTGCTTGGTTTCTTGGTCGTTAGTCATCGATCTTGATGCGTCTTCCATCGACGGGTGGCTTGTAGATCTCGCCGGTGTCCGGATTCATCGAGCCAAGGTGCTCGCCTCTACTATTGTAGACCTCGATGTCACCGTGGGTGTGGTCCCATTCATAATAGCGCCGATCCTTGCCCGAAAGGCCGTTCGTTTTCGTTTGGCCGCGAAAGCGTTTGAGTTTTCTCCAAATTGGCGAATCTTGTTTCATAGCCGCCGTAAGCGCAGCAACACCTCATCACTGAGCCGGCCACATCAACAACGTCCCCACCAACACCAACATGCCGAGCATCATCGCCAGAGCGTAAAACTGCACCAGGCCGTTTTGCAGCGACCGCAGCGCCGAGCCGACCGCCAGGGGTATCTTGCCGACCAGATTCACCAGGCCGTCGATCACCCAGCGGTCGAACCAGTAGGCCGATTGCGCCAGCATCCACAGCGGCCAAATGACGAACACGTTGTAAATCGCATCGATGAAAAAGCGGTTGTAGGAGAGTTGATAGAGGCCCAACTCGTAAATTCGGGCGGAACTGGCGGCCTTGCCCACCGCTTCGATTTCTTTGCGACCGCCCAGATACAAGAAGGCCGCCAGGCCGATGCCCGCAAAACCCGCCAGACTGCCCAGGGCCATGATCTGGCCGTGGGCGCCTGTTTCGCCGGCGTGCTCGGCCGGTTGCAAGGGGGCGTAGCTCAGCGAGGGCGTTTGTTGCAAGAATTCGTCGAACCGATGTTTGCCGAAAGCCCATTCCGAATCGATGATGCCGATCCCCAAAGCACATGCCGCCAGAATGAACAGCGGCACGAGCATGCTCCGCGGCGACTCGTGAGCATGGTGGCCGGCCTCGTGCGGCACGTGCGTCTCGCCGAAAAACGTCATGAAAAACGCCCGGAAGGTGTAGACCGCCGTCAGGAAGGCGGTGAACAGGCCGATGTAACAGAGCAATTGGTAAAAGCCGATCTCCAAAGCGGTGCCGACAAACAACGTGCCTCCGTGCTGCGTTTCGAGGGCCGAGGCGAGAATGGCGTCCTTGCTCCAAAAGCCGGCGAAGGGCCAGATGCCGCACAACGCCAGGCAGCCGGAGGCAAACGTCAGGCAGGTCCAGGGCATGATCCGCCGCAGGCCGCCGAAGCGGGTCATGTCGACGATGCCGCCCATGGCGTGCATCACGCTGCCCGCACCGAGAAACAACAGGCCTTTGAAAAAGGCGTGCGTGAAGAGGTGAAACATGCCGCTGGTCACGCCGGCCAGCGTTCCCACACCCACGCCCAAAAACATGTAGCCCAACTGACTGATCGTGGAATAGGCCATCACCCGCTTCAGGTCGTTCTGCGTCAGGGCGATCAAGGCGGCCAAGAGCGCCGTGAAGCAACCGACGACGGCCACCGCGGTGCGGGCCGCCGGCGCGGCCACCACCAGCGGCGTGACGCGCGTGAACATATAGACGCCCGCCGTGACCATCGTGGCCGCGTGAATCAAGGCGCTGACCGGCGTCGGGCCTTCCATCGCGTCGGGCAGCCAAACGTGCAGCGGAAACTGAGCGCTCTTGCCGCAGGCCCCGGCCAGCAGACAGAGGCAGATGGCCACGCCCACCGCACCGCCGACGTAACCTTCGCTCGTCTCTTTGGCCAGGCGTGTTTGCCCGAACACGCCTTCGACTGCCACTTCCTCTCCCGCGGCCACTGGGTTCCCGGCGGCGTTCACGTCGTGAAAGTTGAGCGTGCCGTAGGTCGTCCAGATCAGGAACAGGCCGATGATGAAGCCGAAATCGCCCACGCGATTGACGAGAAACGCCTTCTTGCCGGCCGCCGCCGCCGCGGGCTTCTCGTACCAGAAGCCGATCAGCAGATAGCTGCACAAACCGACCGCCTCCCAGAACACAAAGAGCAGCATGAAGTTGCTCACCGACACCAGCATCGTCATCGAAAAGACGAACAGCGACACGTAGGCGAAGAAGCGCCAGTAGCCCGGATCGCCGTGCATGTAACCGACCGAATAGATAGCCACCAGCGACGAAATGAACGTGACCATCGCCAACATGATGGCCGTCAGCGGATCGGCCCGCAGCGTCACGTCGATGTTCAATGCGCGGCCGGCGGCATCCGTTCCGAGCTGGTACGCGCCCGGCAGATCGGCCCATGTCCAAAGAGGATAGATACGTTCGACGCCGACCGCGTCGTCGCCGGCCGCGGCGGAGAGGTTGTTCACGGCGAACAACAAGATCAGGCTGCAAACGAACGAACCGACGAGCGCCGCGATGATCGGCCAGTGGCTCCGCTCGCGCAGCAGCTTGGCCCCGGCCAGCGCCGTGATCAGGCAGGCCGCCAGCGGCAGGCCGGGGATCAAGATCAGTAAGGTTTCGATGCTAAACATGACTGCGGTGAATCATTTCGTCGAGGGAGTGGACCGGCTCGACGCCGGAGTGCGGCAACGTGGGAAAATGCTCGATGGTCAGCGGCTCGTCGGGCAACTCGCGATCGACGTACCGCGGCTGGTTCGCTTCGCGCACCGTCTGCCAGAATGCCACGTCGAGTTTGCCGCTGCGATGATAGAGCATCAATACCAGGGCCAGCGCGATGGCCGCTTCGCAGGCCGCCACAGTGAGAATGAAGATCACCAGCATCTGCCCGCCCCAATCGTTGTGGAACCGGCCCCAGGCCACCAGGCTGAGCGAAATGCCTTGCAGCATCATTTCGGCCGCCAGGAACATGACGATCATGTTGCGGCGGCTGACGAAGCCCACCAGCCCGATGCCGAACAGCAGGGCGCCGATGAACAGATAGCGTTCGAGCAACTGGACTTCATCCATGCTGGGCCTCCCCGCGTTCCACGGGGACCGCCGTCAACGGCGTTGCCAGTCCCGCCTTGCTCCCTTGGGCCACAATGGCCACCGCGCCCACCAGCGCCACCAACAGCAGCGTGCCCGCCACTTCGACGGCGACCAGATAGCGGCTGAACAGTTGCCGGCCAAGGTGGGCCACGTGCTCCGTGTTGAGAATCTCCGTTTGCCGCGCCTCGGCGCCCGCACCCTCGGTCTTCCAACCCGACTGCGCGGCCTTGCCCTCCGCGGGCAAAAAGATGACGGCGGTCAACAGGCCGACCAGCACCGCGCCGGTGCAGGCGGAAAGCATCGGTTCCCAGGAGACGCGGTCGTAATACGTGTGCCCTTCGGGCTGGGCCAGCATCAGCACGAACAGAAACGTCACCAGGATCGCCCCCGCATAGACCACGATCGTGGCCACGCCGAGAAACTGCGCTCCCTGCAACAAGAAAAGTGCGGCCGTGCTCAGCAGCGTCAGCGCGAACCAGAGGGCACAGTAGACGGGGCTGCGCATGGTGACGGCGCCGAAGGCCGACACGATCGTCGTCACGGCAACGGCGAAGAAGACGCCCTCGCCGATCCAATGCTCGCGCTGGAAATGCACGAACAGCGAGGCGAGCATGCCGATGCCCACGGCCGCCAAGAGGACGCCCCACCAGCGGCCGCGCGTCGTGCCGCGCGGCAATTGCAGCCACAGCCCGCCGGCCAAGAGTGCCGAAGCGATCGCGATCGTCTGGGCGGCGCCGGTCATGTCGTGCCTCCCAGCTCGTGCGATTTCATCGGCTCGCTGTCTTTGGTCATGTCGTAGACGCTGAGCAACTTTTCCTTGTCGAAGATCATCTCTTCGCGGCTGCGGCCCGTCAGGTCGAGAAAGCTGGTCAGCTCGATGGCGTCGACCGGGCAGGCTTCTTCGCACATGCCGCAGAAGATGCACCGCAACTCGTCGATGACGAACGTCTGCGGGTACTTCTCGCGGTCGGGCCAGGGACTTTCAACCCCTACGATGTCGATGCAATGGGCCGGGCAGGCCGTCGCGCAGAGGAAGCAGGCCACGCACTTGACCCGTCCCTGCTCGTCCTTGTTCAGCCGGTGAACGCCGCGATAGATGAGCGGATTGCCGACTTTCGGCCGGGCTTCGGGAAAGCTGACCGTCACCTTTGGGCCAAACAGGTGCCGCGTGGTGGTGGCGAAGCCTTGCACGAAGAGCGGCAAGTACATTTTGCCCGCCAGGCCGAGCGGCGGCTCGTCGATCCACTGAATGTCCGGGTCGTCAGGTTTCATCCGATGCCCTTCATTAAGGATGTAGGGTGGGACCAGCGAGCTTGCGAGCGCCGGCCCACCGCAAACGACGTCGCCCCACGTTGATGCCCGCGCGCGTCCAACCGGGGCATCGCTTGGCCGCGGCGCGTGTTGCCGCGGTCCAGTCGCGCGTGGCCAAGCTCTGCCCCAGCCACCGAGATTACGCTGCACATTGTCACGTAAGAATTATTCATTGGCTATTGTACTGGACGGCCTGGGAAGGCCATCCTCCCGTCGTTGGGCCACTTGGGGCGGTTGTCGGTGTGCAGCGGCGCGTACGTTCCGGCGACGGCAAAGGCGATGACCGCCGCGATCCACATCAGGCCCATCAACAGCCAGCGAGCGCCCGTATCGAGCGAGTGCCCCGCGGCCTCGACGAGCGCCGCCACCAACACCAGATTCACCACGCCCAGCGGCAGCATGACTTTCCACGACAGGTTCATCAATTGGTCGAAGCGGAAACGGGGCCAGCTCCAGCGGGCCAGCATGAAAAACAAGATCACCAGCAGAATCTTCGTCATCAGAACCAGAATCCGCAAGATGGCCGTGACCCAGGTCACGTTGTTGTCGCTGCCGGTCAGCCCCCACAGATGCCAGCCACCGAAATAAAGCATCACGATCAAGAACGATGCCGTGACCATGTGCAGAAACTCGGCAATCAGGAACATCAACAGCCGCATGCCCGCATATTCGGTGTGATAGCCGCCCACCAATTCCTGCTCGGCTTCGGGCAAGTCGAACGGCAGCCGGGCGCTCTCCGCGAACGATGCCACCAGAAAGACCACAAAGCCGATCGGCTGCCAGAGAATATTCCAGACGCCGCTTTTGGCTTGTTCGCCGATGATCGTCTCCAGCCGCAACGAGCCGGAGAACAGCACGACGCCCAGAATGCCCAGCCCCAGCGGCAGCTCGTAGGCGATCAACTGGGCGCTCGACCGCAGCCCGCCCAAAAAACTGTATTTGCTGTTGCTGGCCCATCCGCCCAGGATCACGCCGTACACGGCGATGCTGCTCAACGCGAAGATGTAGATCAGCGCCACGTCGAGTTGCGGGGCGACGACCAGATCGATCTGATGATCGACGCCGGGAATCCCCGCGTCGGCCGGCAGAACGCTGCCGAACGGCACTGCGGCGAAGATCGCCAGGGCCGTGGCCAGAATCACGATCGGGGCCACGGTATAGAGCACCTTGTCGACATGGTGCGGCGTGATTTCTTCTTTGAAGATGAACTTCAGGCCGTCGGCCAGCGGCTGCCCCAGGCCGAACAGGCGGATCTTGGTGAGCGGAATGCCGACGCGGTTTGGCCCCAGGCGGTCTTGCACCCAGGCGGCCATCCACCGCTCCAGCAGCACGAGATAGGCCGCCGCCGTCATCAACCCGCCTATCAGGATGGCGATCTTGACCAGCGCTTCGATGATGAATTCGGTCGTCATGTGCTGAAAGATAGGCGATGATGATTGAAAAAGGAAGGGTTGTCATTCCCACGGCATCGGTATGAACGCGGATGCTTTCGTTGGCACGAATACTTTGCCTATACGATCGACGAAGATCCGGCTTCGGCTTCGAAGCGTCAAGCTGGGGCGATCGATCATCTTGAGACGGGGGCGGCGTCGCCCCGCATGATCCATCGTTGGCCCACCGGCGGCTTCAGGTACGCAGCTTCCGGATGAACCCTATTTATTGCCCGAAGGTAGCCGATGGATGGTGTTGTGTACCTGGCCGACGGCCGGCGTTCCGTCCGACGCCTTCAGGCGGTAGTCTATGGCCATGCACCAGGTGGGGGCGATGTCGCGAAGCTCGAGGAAGACGCCGCGGTTGTCGGGCGTGAGCGACGCGGATGCCACAGCCAGCTCGTGCTCGCCATAATGGTCGGAGCCATAGTTTGCAGTTCGCTTTAAGGACCACGCGCGAACGCGGTAACGCTTGGTGTCGCGGGCCAGGTTGCCATCGAGCGGAGCGCAGAAAGTGATCTCGATACCCTTCGGGCGCGCTCGGAGCGAAAGCGGAATACACACAGGCTTGTTCGTGTAGCGAACGCGGTAGAAGCCGCCGGGTGCCGTCTGATTGCCGGCCCAGGCGAACATCCCGCAGGCGTAGAGCTGGCCGTTCGTCGGATGAAACCGCCCGCGCATCACGCCGGTGGGAAAGATCGGCATCGGCAACGGGCAAATTCCGCCTTGCATTTGGCCGTCTAGCTTTTCATGGGGCACGATAAAGACCTTGCCGGCCCCATACGACAATTCGAGCAGTGAGCCTTTCAGTGGCCCCCAGGCCTCGCTGGTGACCCACAGCAGCTCGCCGGGCGAACGATCGAACGCATTGGTGATCCAGCACAGCGGCTGCCGCATCCGCCCGTCGGCGGTGTCGGTCACGTCGTGGTAACCGAACATATTTCCATAGAAACCTCCGGTTTGTACCCAATTGATGCGGTTCTTGGGCGTCCAATGGCCCTCCTGGTCGGAGACGAAAAACGTGCCGTCCGCGTTCAGGCACACCCCATTTGCGGCGCGAAATCCGGTCGCCAGGATGTCGGTGCGGAGGCCGTCGTGGCTGACGCGGAGCAAAGTGCCATGATGCGGCACCACCGCGGACAGCCCGTGCCGGGCCGACTTGGCGTAGTAGAAATTCCCCTCCGCGTCGGTCTGCAAGCCCATCGCAAATTCATGAAAATGCTCGGTGACCTGATGATCGCTGTTGAAGTTCTCGTAGTAATCGGTTTCGCCGTCGCCGTTCAGGTCGTGCAAAATGACGATCTGGTCGCGGCAGCCCACGTAGATTTCCCCGTTCCAGACCTTTAGCCCCAGAGGCTGAAACAGGCCTGAAGCGATGCGCCGCCAGGTAAGTCCCTGCTCCGGCCGATCGACGCCCCGCACCAACCACACGTCGCCGTCCCACGTGCAGACGGCCGCCGCCTTTCCATCGTCGAGAAAGTCGAAGCCCGTGAACCGCATCTGGCATGACCAGGGATTACCGGCCGGGTGAGTCAGGACATCGATCGCGAACGGGCCGTCGTCGGCGCCCAGAACGGGTGCGGCGGCGAGCGACTCTGGCCAGCGCGGAGGGCCGCCTTCGATCGCTTCGTTGAGGGCAGTTTGCGGTAAATCCACGTCCTTCAGCACTACCTGCTTGCCGCCGACGCTCGTCCAGAGGGTGAATTGAAGGGGCTCGTCGCCGGCGGGAATCCGCAGCCGAAGCTGGCCGTCTTCCAACGTCCAATGCGCGTTGGCGATGTCAGGCGCCAAACCAGCCTCGAACTTGAGCTTCGATTCGCCGCTCGGCTGCGACGGATCCGGTTCCACAACCGCGCGACATTTGCCAAGTGGGCCGTCGGGTGCTTCACGGAGGCGGGCATGCTCGCCAGGATGTTCCGCCACTGCGACTACCATATCGTTCGGCCGCGGACCAATGCGGAACGATCGCGTGAAGACGAAGGACGCGTTGCTGCCGACGTTGGCGATATGCGGTATTTCGAGAATCGGCGTCTGGCCGACCGAATACGAGAGAACGATGCGGCCGTTATTGTCGTAGAGGCCGTTAAAGTGCCCCCAGGCACGCGGCAACGGCCCGTAAGGTTTGTCGTCGCGCCCGCGCAGCCGTACGTCGTCGAAGCCGCCCGTCTCCGGGTTTGCCCACCCCAGGCCATGGTTAACCACCCGCAGCTCGCCGGCGATACGTGGATGCACCTCGTGGCGGCCGTTAAAATGAATTCCGTTGTAGTCGATAAAGGCGGGATGCTCGTCATCGGTTTTGCTCCAGACCGCGGCGACACGTAGCGTGTCGTGGTCGAAGATCATCCAGTCTCGTCCCTGTGAAACTCCGCCCGAACCGGGGTCAAGCCTCACCGCGATCCCCTTATAGGCGAAGTTCGAACCGTCGCTGCCAATCTCATAGGTATTGATGAGGCTGCGGCCGTAATCCATGGCGACCCAGGGCTCGTGCGTATTCGGTGCAGGGCCGCGGGTGTCGCCCTTCGGCAGGCCGGCCAGATACGCGTTGTCGACGGCCACAAATTGCGTCGGATTGTGCGGCTTCAAGTAAGCTTCACGCACGTAATGGATCACAGCGTATTTGTCCTGGGGAACCATCGAGCTTTGTGGCGCCATGAGGCCAAAGCCGAACGTCAGTGTGCGGTAGATGCCGTAGGGGTCCGCGCCGTTTTTGAAACGGCCGGACGCGAACGCAAGCGCCGCGGGCAGCGAACCGGGCCGGTCAACTGTACCATGACAGTTGGCGCAGACCCGCTGGTAGATGGCCTCGCCCCGCTCGAACACGGCGTCGCCCGCTTCGGACAGCAGGCCGGCATGGTCGAGGTGTTGCTCATACTCCGGTAAAGGCGGCGATGAGAATAGTCCCGGCGGAGGACGCAACTGGGCCACGCGTTGCCGTCCGAACTCGCTGATTTCGAAGAGATACCGTAACAAGTCGAGGAAGTCTTGTCGGCCCGCGAGTTGATTGGCCAGACCGGCCGGCATAGCCGAAAGGGGGCTTTTCTCGTGCTCGTCAATCGCCTGCTTGTCGATGCGCTGAAGTTCCGAGTTCCCGTCGGCGCTGCGCAGAACAAGCGCTTTGGGGAGATCCTCCACCAACAAACCGACAATCGTGTGGCCGTCGTCGGTGACCACGCGAATCGTCTCGAAGCCCTTACGGATGCTTTTCGACGGCATCAGAACCGAATCAACCAAATACGCGTCATCGACATCCGCCGGCGGCCGTGTCAAATCGGGGCCCACTGCGGGCCGACCATCGTCGGGCAAATGGCATAAAGCGCAGCCGACGCTGCGTTGATGAAACAGCACGGCGCCCCGCTGCGCGTCGCCGTATTTGCGAGCCGCGGCGGCTAATTTCGCGGGATCTTCGCGTAGAAGCAGCCGTTCGAGAGGCTCGACGGCGCCAGCCGTTGGTACCCCTGGAGCGAGCCACAGGCCAAGCAGCGCCGGCAACAAGGCCGGCCCGGCGAATCGCCGCGAAACGACGATGGAACTCTTTTTGACTGGCCTTTGGTCAATAATCATCTGGTCTAGACAACTCCGCGCTAGCCACGAGCGGTCCTCCAGAAAAAGAAGCCTGCCTCACAGATGCGTACAACAGCTAACTTTCGCACTCCTTGCTCCGATTAATGCCTCTTCAAACGCTCGCCAATTGGTTGATCTTCAAGTCGATGCCCGTCGCCGGTATCTCGTCGGCCGCCGCGGAGAAGTAAATGATCTCGGCCGCCACGTCGCTGAGCACCTTCCGCGAGTTGAACAGCCCCGGCATGCCCAACAGCCTCCAATAAAGTTGCCCTTCGACCCAGGCGCCGGCCGGCGGACGCACCGCCCATTTCACGCTCTGCAACCGGTCGGCATGGTGTACGTACGAGCCGTCGCGCTCGGCAAACGTCCCGCCGGAAAGCTGATAATGGGCCATCGTCCACAGCGGCGACTCGAAAATGTCCTGCACGATCAGCAGGTTCACCGGGCTGAACCGATCGGCAATCGCTTTGCTGAATTCCGGCTCTTTGTATCCGCCGGTCACCCACACGCCGCCGAACTCGCCCTGCTCGATGCGCGGCAACATTTCCTCGAACGTCGGGCAGCTTCCCGTGAAATGCCGAATCACCGCCTCCACGCCACGGCGGTTCGGGCATTTCTCGGCGCGAATGGTGAAGCCGTTCTTGAACCGCTCATCGTCACCCACGAACGGCACCGGCCCCAATGCCAGCACGGCGTCGCGATCGTAGCCGCGGAGATACTTGGCCAGCAAGTACGCTTCTTCCACGGTCAGGTGCGGCGAAAGAACTCCCGCCAGGCGGCCCGCCGAAGACAATTTGGTCTGTAGCTCGCCGGGCAACGCCGACCAATCCATTTCGACATAGCCGGCATCCGTGCGGCGACGCAAGCCGATCAGCCGGGCGTCGCTGTGAACGTAGTGAAACTGATAGCGGCCTTCGTCGCACATCCACCAGTGGTTGACGAACGGGTTTTCACGCGGCTTCAAGCGGTAGACGTGGTCCTGGTTTTCTTCCACCCAGATCGAGCAGCCCGTCGAACAGCCGGTGCAGACGCCGGGGTGCTTCTTCATGAACCAGACGCGCTGCTGATACAAAAAGTCCTTGTCGCCCAACGCGCCGACGGGGCAGAGATCGACCACGTTGCCCGACAGCTTGTTGGCCAGCGGATAGCCCGGCACGGTGTCGATCTCTTCGTGGCTGCCGCGGTTGATGACCATCAGCTCGCTGCTGCCGGCAATCTCGCGTGTGAACCGCACGCACCGGCTGCACATCACGCAACGATCGACGAACAGCGTGACCGTCGGTCCCACGTCGCGGCGGCGGCTGGTGAAGGGCCGGATGTCTGCCCGGCGTTCTTTCTGGCCGTGCTCGAAGTGATAGTCCTGCAGATAGCACTCGCCCGCCTTGTCGCAGATCGGGCAATCGACCGGGTGCCGCAGCAGCAGGTCTTCTTCCACGCGGGCACGCGCCTCGTGAACCTTCTGGCTGTTGGTGACGAATACGGTGCCGTCTTTGGCCGGCGTCTGGCAGGCGGGCACGAGCTTGGGCATCATCTGGATTTCGCCCGTTTCGGCGTTGCGTGTGCCGGTCTCGACCAGGCACATGCGGCAGCTTGCCACCACCGTCAAGCCGGGATGCCAGCAATAGCGAGGAATGTCGATGCCCAACCGCTCGGCGGCCTGGATGCCATTGAGGCGTTCTTTGTCGCCAATTTCGACTTCGTTGCCGTCGATGTAAACCTTACCCATCATTCCTTCCATTTCTGGCAATCGCCCAACCATCCGGCAGGATGGGCTTCCTGGCCCGTCAGGTTGCAGCGGCGTTCTCCCGGACCGGGTGGAGGTAGTTTAACAGGTTGCCCGGCGGCAGCCTAGCAGCAAGCTGGAAGACTCCGCGACACACTGCTTCGCCGCTATTTTTATCGCACCGGGCAACGACCATCTAGCCAACCAGTCAGCCCCATTGTGGCGGAACACATCAGCACGACGCCGACCACGTGGAGCGAGCGATTCTGCACGGGTCAGGATGCTACCGTCGACGACGATGTCGATGGTTTCCGAGTTTCTCCGCCTAGATCGCAGCCCGTTCATTCTCCTGCTCTGCTCGCAGTCGGGCAAAGAACCCCTCCTCACAGAGAGCGTGAACGGCCTCTTGTACGGCTTCGACGGTGACTTCGGGCAAGACAATCAGGCCCGGATCGGCGAGGTACGGCCTGCCGCGCTGCGCGTTCTCGTCCAAATCCTGCCGCAGGCGGACTGGATCAATGAAGTAGACGGAATAATGCCTGCCGTCAGTCAGCTCGACTCGGGCGCTCAACCAGCCCTTCAGGGACATCTCGAACGCGCCCCGCTCGTCAAAGCCCTCGGGAAAAATAACCCGCGCACAAGTTTGGGCCTTCATCATCGAATCTCCTCTTTAACTGCTTGCCTCCACGGCGCGAAGCACGACTTGCTCGAGTAGCTCCACATATCTCTCAAAGGTCATTGGTTCCGCGGGCATCAATTCATAATGCCCTGGGTCTCTGCCGCGCTGCTGGACCTTGAGGCCGTCGGGGACCGACTCCACTTCATAGGCTCCGCCGAAGCGCGTCACTCTTGCCGGATCGTCGAATAACGATATTCCTCGGTCGGTTCGGAGCCAACCGGTCGTTCGATCCGCCAGCACGTCCGTTCCAAGCCGAGGGGCGAGATCGGATCCGCCACGGAACAATCGTTGTGCTTGCAGCATGGTTACCTTCCAATTATACGACGCGCAGCGATCCGATCACAAGCCGCGGTTCGCGGGCCTGCTTGCCACGCGATTCTCGTTGCCGGTTCTTGATCGGTCCGCTGGCCGCCACTATTCTATGTTCGTCTTCCCGTCATCGGAGCGGTCCCCCATGGCAGACAGGTTCTATCAGGTGGTGACGGCGAAACACGATTCAGGATGCCGGTCGAGCGCATCGAAAACTTCACGCCCTAGAGCTAGACAAGCGAGTGCGCCATGTCGGTTTACTCATTGATCCACTCGCTCGGCTCGCTCGGACTCTTTCCGTCGCGGGCATTCCTGCCCGCGTTTGTCGCGGCCCTGCTCTTGCGATTTGGCGATTCGATGCCGCTGGTCGCGCATTCGGGGATGTTGGGCAAGGTCGATGCGCCGTCGTGGTTCGTCTGCAATACGTCGCTCGCGATCCTCGCGCTCCTTTCCTGCCTGGAATGCTGGGCGGCAAAAAACGCCGACGTGCGCCAGTTCCTCGACCAGCTCGACGCGCCGGTGAAGTCGCTCATGACCTTGCTCACATCGTTCGGCATCGCCAGCGTTCATGACGCCGAGTTGGTGCGGGCGATTCAACAGGCCGGCCTTTCCGACGGATTATTCGGGCTGATGGCCGCGGGCGCGGTCTTCTTCCTCACTTCGGCCCGACGGTCGCTTTACGATCTGCTGATCGAGATTGACCACGACGACTCCTTGGGATTGCAAAAGCTCTGCAGTTGGGCCGAAGAGGCCTGCCTGGGTCGTTCTGGGCGCGATCATGCTCGTCGTGTTCCCGATCGTGATGCTTCTTTCATATGAATGGCCAATGGCAATCACGCATCACCGTCGATCCGGGCAAGAGGAGCGGCCAACCGTGCATCCGCGGCATGCGCATGACCGTGCAGGACGTGCTGGAATACCTGGCGGGAGGCATGACGGCCGCGGAAGTCCTCGCCGACTTTCCTGAGCTGACCGCGGAAGATGTTCAGGCCTGCCTCGCCTTCGCAGCCGACCGCGAGCGGCGCGTGCGCGCATGAACCTTCTGTTCGATCAGAATTTGTCGCGACGATTGGTCGCGTTATTGGCGGCGGAATATCCTGGATCCGAGCACGTCAGCGGCGCCGGCCTGCTCGGCGCCGACGACATAGCCGTCTGGCGGTACGCCGCCGGCAAGGGTCTGGTGGTCGTCTCGAAGGATTCCGATTTCCGGCGCATGGCGGTCGTGCATGTCCGCCGCCGAAAGCGATCTGGCTCCGGGTCGGCAATAGCCCGACAGCCGACATCGTCGATCTGCTTCGCGATCGGTCGGCCGACGTGACAGCGTTTATTACCGACCCGGCGCTTGCCCTGCTGGTGTTGCCATGATCTGCAAAGGATCTTTCAAGCCCTTCGGCGCATCGGCGTCATCCGCGGAAATCATGTGATCTGAATGAACAGCATCCGCCCTTTTTTGTCGAGCTTCTCCAACACCGACAGCAAGGCATCGTAATCGTTGATGACGTCTTTTTTGTTCGCGCTCTCAATTGCCGGCGCAATCGAACGGAGCTCTTTGAGCATTTTCCGTACCTCCTCGGGTGCGTGCATGCTGTGCATCGGCAGCCACGCGTCAAAAGCCGTCTTGGTCCTTTGCTGCGACGTCCTTCGCGCCAGCCTATAACGGTATGGACGGCGGCCGAACGCCGATAATGCGACATCAGGATGTATCTTATCGTCAGGAACTTTAAGAAGCTTCCACGCAATCTCAAGCAAGTCGAAATAAATCTGATGCTCGGCGCGAAAGCCGACGCCCGCGCGATTCTCCATGCAACAAAAGCCCCATACAGCCTGTGACCAAACCTCCTTGCCCGCCTCGGACAAGTCGCCGTACCAGTCGCGCCGCGCGACCCGCCGCTTCACTAGGCCGTGAAGTTGTTCCGGTTCCGTGGGCCAGTCTTGAACGGGATCACCTTTTTCAAAGTCACCGTCATAGCCATACAACAGCTCCTCCGATACGCGCTTGGCGAGAAGTAGGAGTTGTTTGTCGGTGGGATCGTTGACAAAGCTTTGGAACTTGTCCCAGTCGAGCGAGTAGATCGCGTAACCAGCCACGAGCGTCCTTCCAAATTAAATCTTTCGACGAGAGAGAGTAGGCTAAGCCGGTTGCCGGGGCCCTGGCGGTACGCCGCCGGGAAGGGCCTGGCGGTCGTTTTGAAGGATTGCTTTTCAATCGCTTTTGCACATCGGCGCGATCCGCGGAGATCAGGTATCGACCTGAATGAACAGCATGCGCCCTTCTTCGGCGAGCCGCTCCAGCACCGGAACCAAGGCATCGTAGTCGTTGATCGCCTGTTTATTCTTTGCGCCCTCGACAGCGGGGGCGATCGATTCCAGCTCGGCTAGCATTTTCCGCACCTCGTCGGGCGTGTGCATGCTGTGCATCGGTTGCCAGGCGTCGTAATCGTCTTCATCCTCCTCCGAGCCATCCGTTGCGGCGGGCGTATAGCGGTACGGACGGCGGCCGAACGCCGATAACGCGACGTCGGGATGGATTTCTTCCCCCGGAATTTTGAGCATTTTCCAGGCAAGCTCAAGCAAATCCCAATAAATGCCGTCATGATCGACGCGAAAGCCGACGCCGCCGGGGCCCTCTTCTTCGCAAAAGTAGCAGACCGCGCAGCTCCAGGCATCCTTCCCCCCGTCGGATAGATCGCCATACCAGTCGGGCCGCGCCAAGCGCTCCTTCACGAACTTCCGCAACGCATCCGGCTCAGTGGGCCACTCGCGCACCGGATCAGCTCCTTCTTCGTCATCGTCACCATAGTCATCGTCGTCGTCATCCTCACCGCCCGCGAGTTGCTCCGACACGCGCTTGGCGAACGCCGTGAGTTGCTTCTTCGTGGGGTTGCTGACGAAGTTCTGGAACTTGTCCCAGCCGAGCGAATAGATTCTGTAACCAGCCATGAGCGGTCCTCCCAAATTGACGTTTTCGAGGAGCGAGAATAGACTAAGTGGGTTTGCCGAGGCCAGTTTATCAAATGCGGCCGGAGGTAAAAGCACCACGAGCGAGATGTATCATGGCTGCACGCAAGAAAGCAACCGCGGGCAAAAACAAGGCCGCCGCCGCCCTGGCCAGGGCCGTCGACCGGTGCGATCCCGACGGCATCCGCCAGGCCGTCGCCGAGGGTGCGTCGCTGACGTACGTGCCCGAAACCTCGATGTCGCCGTTGATGGCGGCGCTCTCAAAAGTTGAGGACGCAGAGTGGAAAGAGTGCGCCGAACTGCTGATCGAGCTGGGTTGCCCTGTCGATGGAGTGAACAACGATCCGCCGATCGTCCATTGTGTTGACGAAGACTTCGACGAACCGGACGCGCTGGAGATGGTGGAACTGCTGCTGGCGCACGGCGCAGATGTCAACGCCGCCGATAGCTACGGAAACACGGCCCTTTTCCGTTGCGTTGTCGACAACCGAGTCGAACTTGTCCGGTTCCTATTGGCGCACGGCGCCGATCCGAACATCAAGCACGAAAGGCTCGGCATGTCGTCCGTCGCCTGGGTGTGCAAAAGATACGAAGATAAGGATAAGACGGAGCTGCGCCAACGCGCCCAATATGCCGACCTTTTGGGCTTGCTGACGGGCGAAGCGGTGGAGAAGCCGAAAGCGGCGACGTTAAGCCCCGCGCTGGCGGCGGAAAACGAACGGTTCCGCAGGTGCGTTACCGCCCGCCGCCTGCTTCCGCTGCTGGACGCGAACCTCAGCATTCGCCGCAAAAAGTCGGCGCCGTTCGAGAAGCGGCGTTGGTATCGCGATTGGCGGCAGCAACTTCTCGACACGGGCTTCGAGTTCGCGCAGCATTTTGACCTCGGACTTTCCGACAAGAGCGCCTTTACCAACTCCCACCTGGGCTTCGACGCACTGCTTTCGGGGGATGCAAAGGGCCGCTGTGAGATCATTGCCTACCATCGCGATTATACGACGACGACCGTCGCGAGCTTCGCGGACGCGGTTGGCGGGGAGTTCGCCCCGCCATCGCGCGACATGAAGGAGTTCAAGGGAGCGTCGCCCGCGGAGTTAGTCGATCACTTGAAGGAGCTAGTGCGCGGAAAAGAGATGATGCGCGTCGATGCCTCATCATTCGCGTCGCGTTACACGGAGGCATTGAACCGTGTCGCGCACGAAACCGGCGAGCGGGCGCTCGAAGTGCTCAAGACGCCAACCATTTTCATCGATGGGATGCCCGCCCGGTTCGAGCGCCTCGGGTGTTATTTCGACTTCGTGGGCGCGGGCTGGAAAGACCCTGGCTTCTCGAGCCAAAACTGGGTGCGAGACTGGCGGGACGAATTTGCCAAAGCGAACACCGATCCGCCGGACAGCACCGACTACGCTCTCGACGCCGCGATGAAACTGGTGGCGATGAGTCATTTCCAGTTCGCCTCGGCGCCGGAAGCTAGCGAGTTCTTAGCGGCCGCGAGCGACGCGGCGCTGGCTCACTTTCAGGCGATCGCTGAAGCGGGCAAGGACTGCGTTGAAGCCGCGCCGTGGTTTCAGTTCCGGGCGCTGCTGCGAGGATTGCTCCTGTGCGCCCTTGCCGGCCGCTGGGAAACCTTCAAGCAGGTTTGCAACCTCGTTCAGCCGAAGCTGGCTTCGGCGAAAACGGCCGGTGAGGAAGACCTCGAATTCGCTGCGGTATTGCTGCTGCTCGTGTCGAGCTATCGCGATCGCGCGCTGAAGAATGCAGCCACCCTGGAGCAGGAAGTGGCGAAGCGTCTGGCCAAGCCGCCGCGTTTGCTTCTCGACCTATGGCGGGCGATCGCCGCCGGCCAATCGGCCGAAGTCGAGCGATCGCTTCAATCTTCGCTCGCGCACTTTATGGAACTACGCGGCGACAAAATTGTGCCTGCCCAGCGGCTGCCGCACAAGAAATGGAACGACCTTTTTTCTTTTATTGCTCTTCCAGAAAGTTTGTTTTACCTGGCCGCGCGGCATCGCGGCTTACATTTGTCGCCTCTGCCTACGCGGTTCGCCGACATGCTCGTCACCCCCGAAACGACTCGGGTAACGTGAATAATGGGATACGATTGCATGGCGCGATTACTGAGCTAAGACGATGACCCGCCGAGACGATTTTGAGGAACGATCGACTCTACCAGGTTATGCAAACAGTTGCTGCACCGCGATCCGCAAGCCGGACAAAGGGGCCGGAAAGGTCAATTCGTCGCCGCCCTTCAAGATGCGGCTTGGCTCGTCGCTTGCGGCGTCGAAGACGGTGGCCAGTTCTTTCTTGGCATCAACCACGTAGATGGCCAGCACCCCCGCGTTCAGAAACTCGCTCACGCGCTCGAGAATCCTTGGCCATCGGTCGCCGGGCGAACGCACTTCAAAAACGACTTCCGGCGCCACCTGGGCATAGCCCTCAAGGCTCGCTCCTTTGGGAATGCGCGAATAGCTGAAGAAGGAAATATCAGGACCGCGCACCGTATCCGGATTGCGCTCGGTGATCATGCCCGCGTCGTTGCCTAAAACACGTCCCAGCTCATGGTCATCGACATAGTTTGCCAGGAGCTTCGCTACCCGGACACAGAGCCAACCGTGGCGAAAGGCTGGAATATCCAGATCGACAATTCTTCCTCGCACCAACTCGGTGGGTGCGCCGTTGTCAGGAAGCTGAGCGTATTCCTCGGCGGTAAGCAAGCGTTCAATTGTGGCCATAAAGATCGAAGTCGATTGGTCGCACTTGTGGCCCCATCCGCATTTTACTTCCTGAGCAGTACCTTCAATAGCCGGCCACCGCCGTCCCGTCGCTGATAAAAACGCGGCGCTCGTTGAATATCCATGATGATTTGCCTCCGGCCACCAGGGGGCGGCTCGTTCGGCCGCCTGGATGCCGTCGAGGCGCTCCATGTCGCCGATCTCAACCACGTTGCCGTCGATGTGGCCTTTAGCCATAGTCACGGCGCTCGGAGGTTCTCAAAGGCTTGCACCCAATCCTCCGGTGAGATGCCGAATTCGTGCTGCGCCTGCTGTTTTGCTTCCGTCAAACTGCTGTGCCACGTGTCTGCAATGCACACTCCCTCTGAGCTAAAATGATACAAATAAAACGCGTCGCCTTCCTCCGCTATTTCCAACCATTCAGGGTTCGGGATCTCGGTTACCGCAACGGGCTTTCCGTCAACGATTGTCCCGATGGCGTGCCTTGCGCGCCCGGTGGAGTTGCCTACAAATGCCTTTAGCCGAACTGCCATAATGTCACCGTAGAATTTGCCATGCATTGGCACCTCGCATAACTTGCGGAGTTTTGGGGTCTGCTCCCCCATCATCGCGCTAACCATGTTGCGCCTCCGGCCACCAAGGCGCGATTTCGACGACGTCGCTGTGTTCGCTGCGCCGCGGGTCGAGCGACAGCACCGCGTCGGTCTGGTTGTAGCCACTGGGGTTCGTGCGGCGGATGTAGTCTTCGAACTCCTGCCGAAACTTGCGAATCGCGTTCTTGATGGGCCACGCCGCGCCGTCGGCCAGGCCGCAGATCGTGGTGCCGGGAATAATGCCGATCGTATCGCCAATCTCCAGCAGCAGGTCGAGATCGCGAAGCCGTCCCTTGCCGGCCTTGATGCGTTCGAGCATTTCCAGGCTCCAGCGAGTTCCTTCGCGGCAAGGCGTGCATTGCCCGCAACTCTCGTGCGAGAAAAAGCGGCAGGTGTTGTGCAGAAAATCGACCATGCTGACCGTTTCATCCATGACGGTTACGGCCGCGGTGCCCAGGCCCAGGCAGCCGACCTTGGCCAGGGCGTTGAAATCGAGCGGCGTGTCGAACTCCGGCTCGGTGAGCAGTCCCATGCTGATGCCGCCGGGAACGGCGGCCTTGGCACGACGCCCCTTCCAGACGCCGCCGCCAAAGCGGTCGATCAGCTCGCGGCACGTCAGGCCGAGCGGGGCTTCGTAGCAGCCGGGCTTGTTTACATGGCCGCTGAGGCAATAGAGCTTGGGACCATAACTGCCCGGATCGCGCGGGTTCTTGGGATCGGACGGCACGCCGATCGACTTGAACCATTCGGCCCCACGGGCGGCGATGTGCGTGACGCAAGCCACCGTCTCGATGTTGTTGACGACGGTCGGCTTGCGAAACACGCCTTCGACCGCGGGAAAGGGCGGCTTGATCCGCGGCCAGGCCCGTTTGCCTTCCAGGCTTTCGATCAGTCCGGTTTCTTCGCCGCAGATGTAGGCCGCGGCCCCGCGATGCAGATAAATATCGAGCGAGAACTCGGTGCCTTGGATGTTCTTGCCCAGGTAGCCGGCGGCGTAGCACTCGTCGATCGCCTGCTGCAATCGCCGCAGGCTGAGCGGGTACTCATAGCGGATATAGATGTAGGCCGTGGTGGCCCGCGTGGCAAAGCAGCTCAGGATCGTCCCTTCCAGCACTTGGTGCGGGTCGAGTTCCATCAGGATGCGGTTATTGAAGGTGGCGGGCTCGCTTTCGTCGGCGTTGATGCACATGTAGATCGGGCCGGGGTGGTCCTTGGGCAGGAAGGTCCACTTCAGCCCGGTGGGAAATCCCGCGCCGCCGCGGCCGCGCAGGTTGCTCGACTTGACCAACTCGACGAACTTGGGCGGGTCCATCTCCCGCAGCACTTTTTTGAGCGCCGAATATCCGCCGCCTTGTTCATACACGCGCAGCGTGTGGCTGTCGGGCTTGTTGATGTTGGCCAGCAGTACGGGTTCGAAGTCAGGCAAGGCGGTGCTCCCGCTGGTTAAGTTGCGGCATCTTTCGTCTTCAGGAACTCTTCCCGGACCCAGGCCCGAAACTGGCGCAGCCAGGCGGTTTCGTCTTCCGCCAAATCAAAGTCGAGAAAGGGTCCGAGATCTTTCACGCGCAGCATCGGCAGGTTCAGACTGAATTCTCGCTCGACGTATTTTCCATCCTCGCCGAGCGAATAGGCGGTCAATCCGGTTTTGCGCCACCGCCAGATCTCCGGGACGCCGAGGGCGGAATAAATGCGCAACCGCGACACCACGCTCCGACTGACTTCGGTCTCGATGGCCAGATCGGGCGGTGGATTGATTGCCAAATCGAACTGCCGCAGCCGGCGAACACGGTGATGGTTCAGGATGTAATAGCACTCGTCCGCTTCCAGTCCCTTATCGAGTTCGCGGCGCTTCCAGGTCGTCGATCTGAGGCTGCGCCGAGGAATACCCATTTCTTCGGTGAACGCTTCAATCAACTGGGCAATCAGCTTCGTCACTCTTTCGTGATCGGGCGAGGGGCTCATCAACTCAAGCCTCCCTCGGTCGTAGGCCATGTGGATATACCAGTTGTCCTCGCTCTCGCGCAACTGCTCATACAGATCCCAGGAAATGCCCGAAAGCAGGATACGGCGTTCGCCTCGCAGCACCACTTTTTCAACCGTCGCCACGGCAAACACTTCGCTCGGGATGTTCATCGTCTCATTTATCACTAGATCGACCGCAGAAACGCATCCGCCTTTTCGTTCGTCAAATCCTTATGCAGCGTCTCGCCCACCAGCATGCAGGGGGCAAAATCGCACCCGCCCAGGCATTCGGCAAACTCGACGGTCAGTTTCCCGTCGGGCGTGGTCTCTCCAGGATGGATTCCGGCCCGATGGCAAAGGTGCTCGAGCACTTCTTCGCCGCCCCGCAACGCGCACGCGATCGAGCGGCAAACCCACGCTCGCTGTTCGCCGTGCGGCTTGTCTTGCTTGAAAAAGCCATAAAAGCTCAGCGTGTCCTGCACCACGGCGGGAGCCAACTCGAGCAGTTCGGCAATCTCGATCACGGCTTGCAGGGGCACATAGCGCAACCGTTCGTTGACAATGTGCAGCGCCGGCAGCGTGACCGCCTGCTTGTTCGGATAACGAGGAAAGTAAGCCTTGATGGCCTCAGTCATCTCGTCGGTAAGGATGCGTTCGGTTGCGACACTCATGGCAGGCGCCTCCAGTGTGGCGCCTGGCGCCGTGTCTCGGTTCGCGACCGTTCTGTGTTTTTCAGGGCGCCCTCGCCGTAGTTTCCGACCCCGAAGGGGTCGGATTCGACAGCCCAGCGGAACCCTGGGTGAGCGGCCGCATTGGAATCGGCCGCCCCAACGGGGCGGGACTCCCCTAATGCGTGCTTTTGAAGTTGGAAGCGCAAACGACGCAGCACGCGCACCAGAGAGTGACGCCCTTTCAGGACTACGGTGTGTTGGGTCTCTCCGTAACCCAGGGTTGCACCCTGGGCTATCGAATGACGCACCTTCGGTGCTACGCCTGCGTCTGGCCTTAGTTTTGCCACTGACATTAGCGGTCGAGCTCCGCGGCAATGATGTTCAAACTTCCCAGCACGGCCACAATGTCGGAGAGCATGTGGCCGCGAATCAAGTACGGAAACATGGCAAAGTGAATGTACGACGGCGGCCGGCAACGGGCACGATACGCCACGTCGCTGCCATCGCCCACCACATAAAATCCCAGTTCGCCGTTGGGGCTTTCGATGGCCGCGTAGCTCTCTTCGTGGGGCGTCTCGAAACCGCGGTTGCTCATCGACAGCTCGAAGTGCGAGATCAGCCCCTCGATCGTCGAGTACACCTGCCGCTTGCCGGGCAACACCGTCCGCTGGTCGATGCCCACGTTCACCGGTCCCGGCGGCAAGTTCTCGATCGCTTGATCGACAATCCTCAGGCTCTCGCGCATCTCGGCCATCCGCACGAGATACCGGGCATAGCAATCGCCGCCCGTCGAACAACAAACCTTGAAATCGAAATCCGCGTACGACAAGTATGGCTCGTCCTTGCGCAGATCGCGCGTCACGCCGCTGGCCCGCGCGATCGGCCCGCTCGCGCCGCGGTTGATCGCCTCTTCCTTCGGCAAGACGCCCACGCCCTTCGTCCGGTCGACAAAGATGCGGTTGCGGTTGAGCAGCTTCTCCATGTCGTCGAGCGTCTTGGGGAAAGTGCGGACAAATGCCCGGACCTTCTCGATGAACACCGGCGTGGTGTCATACATCAGCCCGCCGACGCGCGTGTAGCTGTTGGTGAATCGGGCGCCGCAAATCGTCTCGAAGATGTCGTAAATGTCTTCGCGGCGATTGAAGGCATAGAGAAAGTAGGTGAAGGCACCCGTATCGAGTCCGGCCGCGCCGTTGCAGAGCAAGTGGTCGCTGATGCGGGCCAATTCGGACACGATCACACGCAGGTACTTGCAGCGGGGCGTAAGCTCGATGCCCAGCAGTTTCTCGACCGCGCCGTGCCAGGCCACGTTGTTGGCCATCGGCGAGATGTAGTTCATGCGGTCGGTGATGGTCACATACTGATTGTAGTCGAGGTGCTCGGCCAGTTTTTCGAAGCCCGAGTGCAGATAGCCGATGTCGGGCACGGCCTCCACCACCCGCTCGCCGTCGAGCTTGAGCACGATCCGCAACGTCGTGTGCGTGGCCGGATGCTGGGGGCCGAAGTTCAGCGTCCAGAGATAGTCCTGGTCGGCTGCTTCCGCTTCTTCCTGATTCAACACCGACGGCGTCAACGGCATGTCAGCTCCGATTCCTGGTTAACACCGGCAGATTGTGACGCTCGCCCCGGCCTTGCAGCGGGTAGTCTTTGCGCAGCGGAAACGCCGTGAACTCTTCGGGCAACAAAATGCGGCGCAGGTCGGGATGTCCGTCAAAGCGAATGCCGAACATGTCCCATACCTCGCGCTCCATCCAGTTCGCGCCTTCCCACAACGGCACGGCCGAAGGCACGTTCAAATCGGGCTCGTTCAAAAACACCCGCAAGGTCAGCCGCTCGTTCGTGACCGTCGAGGCCAGCAAATACACCAGCCCGAAACGATCGACCGCGTCGCGATAGTGCAAGTAATCGACGCAAGTAATGTCGACTAGTAGATCAAAGCCGCACTCGTCGCGAAGCATCTTGAGGGCGTCGAACAGTGTCGCCTTGGGCACCACGGCGCGCGTCTCTCCCCGAAATTCGCTCGTATGCACGCTCTCGACGGCGGCTTGAAACTTGCTGAGCGTTTCGGGGTGAATCATTGGGATTTTGGATTTTGGATTGCGACGATGCAACGTAGGGTGGGACCAGCGAGCTTGCGAGCGCCGGCCCACCCTACCCATGCCCAACGCGCAAGACCCCCTCGGCCGACGAGGCCGTGCCCGGCAACTTGAGCACTGGCAACTCGATCAAGGCCCGCTTCTTTCCCTGCCGCGACGGCAGATCGAATTCCTTGCCGGTGATCGTGCCTTCGGCCTGAATCTTGTCCTGCAAGTCGATGATGCTCTGAATCAACTGTTCGGGCCGCGGCGGGCAGCCCGGCACGTACATATCGACCGGAAGGAACCGGTCGATGCCTTGCACCACGCAATAGGTGTCGAACACGCCGCCCGTCGAGGCACAAGCGCCCATCGAAATGCACCACTTCGGCTCCAGCATCTGCTGCCAGATCCGCTGCAAGACGGGCATCATCTTCATCACCACGCGGCCGGCGACGATCATCAAATCGCATTGCCGCGGGCTGAAGCGAAACACTTCGGCCCCAAAGCGGGCCAGATCGTGGCGGCTGGCCCCGGTGGCCATCAGCTCGATGCCGCAGCAGGCGGTGGCAAATGGCATGGGCCACAGGCTGTTCTTGCGGCACCAGCTCGCCAACTCGTCGAGCTTGCTGACCACCACGTTTTCGGGCAGATCTATCGCCATTGAAAAACCCCTTTCCGCCAGGTATAAACGTAGCCCAGCACTAGCAATACTAAAAACAGCATCACTTCGCCGAATACCAATCCCCGGCTGGAAACCAGATCCTGGGAGACGGCGGCGTCGATGCCGACAGGATTGCGGCTGGCCACCGCCCATGGATAAAGAAACAGCAATTCGACATCGAACACCAAGAATGCGATGGCGACCAAGTAGAACCGCACGTCAAAGCGACGGCGGGTGTCGTGGATTGGGTCCATGCCGCTTTCGTAGGGCATCAGCTTGACCGGAATCTCGCGGTGCGGCCCGATCATTCGGCCCACCATGAGCAGGCCGACGCAAAGTGCGGTCGTACACACGGCGAAGAGCAAAATCGGCACGACTTCGATTTGCATAACACCTCCCGCCGTAATGAGTTCCAACGTTAGAGCCGACGACTTTGTGAAAGCTTTCACGAAGTCGGGCCCAGAAACAAGACCCGGCAAAACCGTCGAGTCCGCCCGCATCGTAGCGGCATGGGAAAGTCTGGTCAAGCCAGCGCCGCCTGCGCCTTGTAACGCGCACATAGAAATGTCCCCCTGTTTCTGACCGATCCAGGTAGCGATCGGCCGACTCCAAATCCGAGATGCCGGCTCGAGTTAGCTCTTTCACCAGACGGTCTTGCAACGTGCGATTGACCCGCTCCACTCGACCGCCTGCCCGAGTGTGACAGCCGCACACCGGAAACCTTCCAGGCGTGGTATGCGGGGCTGCAATGGGAGTTGCAACAGGAACAGATCGAGCCACGGCGAAATCGCGTCAATCCTCGCCATTCATGAGAGCCGAGGTGGCGAGCCCGACTTGCCGCAACTCTTGTGATGAAGTAGGATTATAGCTCGCCTTTTTCCCCGATAGCTCAGTTGGTAGAGCGAGCGGCTGTTAACCGCTAAGTCCAAGGTTCGAGTCCTTGTCGGGGAGCTCCTTTCTCGGCCACGAACTCGGCCGACCATCCGGTTAACGCCCAGACTCCGAGAGACACGCATCTCGGCGTTTCACGCGTCACGCGTTTGCTGGCAAGGGTTTACGGCGACGGGCATGATCCGCCGCCTCTCTGCCTTTCGTGCTGCCGCCCGAAATCGGTAGGGTTCCTTGCGGGCGCCCGAAAAATCGCCACCGTACTCTCGCGCTCTCTCGCTTAACAGCCGCGCCGGGTTAACAACCCGGTTCCCGCCGCGGCCCGGTCGGAACCGTTACGAATTGCCGACGCATCGCGCTGCCAGGTAGCCCTCGTCCACATGCTGGAGCAGCAGCCTTTCGCCCGCAGACCGGCCAGTTTCGAGGCGGTCGAAACCTGCGGATTCGTGCGGCGGTGTGTCGGACCGAAGCGACTGAGTTGAGAAAGACTCAAGGCGACTCGGCGCATCGTACCGAAACCGCATGATCCCATCACCAAAGACTCCCGCCCCCTTTAATCCTCTGCGGCAATGAGCCGGTCGAGATACCACCGGGCAACCTGCGAGCGCCTGGCAACCGAAGCCCCCGCGGCGGCGTGGCTGTACCAATCCGCCAGGGCCTCGCCGGCCCCGTTCCGGGCGGCCCGGGCAAAAGCGGCCTCGGCGTCGGCAAAGTCCTCGTTGTCGGCCAGCGCGGTCCCGCGGCGGGCCTGGAGACGCCAGTCGTCGGGCCGCTGTTCGGCCAGGCGGTCGAGGTGCCAGAGCAGGCCGTAGGCGTTGCCGGTCGCCTCGGCTTCGCGGGCGCGGTCGTCGTGCGAGGCGGCCAGCTCGGCGCCCGGGTCGGCGCCGCGCTGCTCGGCAAGTGCCGCGGCCGCCTCCGGCCAGCGCTCCTCCAACTGGCGGCAGCGCTCGCGCCACGTGGCCGGATCCAGCAGCGCCGTGTCGCTGCCGCTGGGCTTGCATCCCGCGGCGGCCTCCATCCACAACGTCAGCCGCTCGGGATCGTCCGGAAAAGTCTCCGGCAAGTGCCAGTCGTGAATGTCACCCGCGGCGCTGGCGGTGATCAGGTGGTACGCCTCACTCTTGCTCCGGGGGCGTCGGCGACGGGCGCGAAGCACAGCGACAGCACCGGGGCGACGTGCAGCAGCGGCGGTCCAAGCGGCAGGCCCGTCGCGCTGTCCCACAAACGGACGCTGTTGTCGGCGAAAACCGTGGCCAGCATCCGGCCATCCGGACTGTACTGCATCCGCGACACCGGCGAAGGATGCACCATCGGCTCGCCCACCGCATGTCCGGCGGCGGCGTCCCATTGCTCGACGGTCCCGGCGCTCGATCGGAAGGCGAACACAGCGTCCCGTGAGCGCACGGCAATGGCGTTATTTGACCAATCGTCCGAAACGATGTCACCGGGGGGCAAGGCGGCAGGCGACGGCCGGCCGGTTTGCCGATCGAAGAGCTGCGGCCGAGTGACGTCGCTGTGATTTAGCGTCAGCACGGTTTGCCCCTGGTCCATGAAGCGAACTCCCGCGCAGTTGAACGGCTGGAACGGGCCGATGGGCAAAGCCCTGGTGAGGTCCCAGAGCCGGAAGCCCGGCCCGTCGCCGGGCCAACCCCGGTGGTAGCCGATCGCCAGTGCCTGGCCGTCGGGGCTGACGGCCAGTTGAGTCGGCGCGCTGGCCTGTTTAAGCAAACCGCGCGGCTGGCCGCTCTGCGCATCGAGGAGCACGGTTTGCGGTTCGCAGCCGACGGCGAGGGACGTGCCCGCACCTTGCGCGAGGCCGCCGAACTGCAAGGCGGCGGAAATCGAGAGGCGGCGGAAGCGGGCGACAAGGACGGCGTACCGTCAGCGCGGCGACGAATTCAAAGTGAAGCCAAAAGGCTTCGCGCGCGATCTCGATAATCTCCTGCGGCGCGTGGACGCCATGACCGCCGCTTGCGGCGGCGGCAATCCGCATACTGACCGCATGCGCGACTGCCTTCGACGCCTGATCGACCACTTTCGCGACTTCGTCCGCCATTTTCTGCCAGCGGAAAAGTAGCGTGGCGCGAAAACGCCCCGCTATGATCGGTCAGACTTTTCCAGCCTGACGGCCTGTCGGGCTGGACAGGGTCGGCAGGCCGAAACGACCAAGCGTGTTTACGACTCCCCTTATAGAACCGCGATCGGCGTGGGCACAATCGCGCCGGGGAAGAAAGGGGGAAGGAAACCAGTGCTCCGATGAGCGTGGATCAGCGTTGATTCGTGTTCCGATTTTCCGGTCGTCCCGCGTGCTTCTAGAACACTGCCCGCGTGCGACTACTATATCTACCACGAAACCGCCGAGCCGCCCTTGGCGCCGGACGACGCCGCCAGAGCCGCCCCATTCCTGCCGAATCCGGATTATCATGCCCGCGATCCGACGCAACGCCATGATAGAAGCACGCGATCACCGGCCGCCGCCGATTTGTTCGCGCCGATTTTCGCTTTCAGGGCCTTCGCTTCCGCGAACTCGCGTTCGGCTGACGAATGCACCAGCGACGGCATTGCGGCTCGCCCCGAATTTGCCTTTTCTGCTGGGATCACCTGTTATGTTGGCGGTCGCTGCAGAGGCTGGGCGTCTTGGTTCGTCGTATCCGCCGGGCTCGCCCCGGTGCGGGGCCGACTGGCTGGCTAAACGGCAGCCGCCCCCCTCTCGTCTCTGCCGAGGTGGCCTGGGCGGAACGCACGACTCCGGTAGAATAGGATTGATGTCGAGGGATTGGGAGGAAGTCGCCGTGCAAACGCTTCAAGTCATAAAACAAGCGGGGCCTGACGGTGTCATACACTTGTCGATACCGGTTGATGAAGCAGAGCAAAGCTATCGCTTGACGGTCATGATCGAACCCGAGAAAGCGCCTGCCGAAATCGCGACCGCGGACGCTTGGCCGCAGGACTTCCTGGACCGGGTCGTGGGAGCATGGGAGGGCGACTTTGAGGCCGGCTACGAGGGCGACTTCGAAAAGCGCGAGGAACTTTGAGCGTCTATCTGCTTGACACGAACACCTGCGTCGAGGTGCTGCGGAACCGGAATCAGCATGTCGTCCGGCGCTTCACGGCTACGGCGCCCAACAACGTACGACTCTGTTCCGTGGTCAAGGGCGAACTGTTTTATGGTGCTCGCAAGGGATCGCGAGCAACAGCCAACCTGGCGACCCTGGCCGTTTTCTTTGCGTCTCTGGTCAGCCTGCCGTTCGACGATGCGGCGGCTGATATTTACGGAACGATCCGCGCGGACCTGGAAAAACGCGGCATGCCGATTGGTCCGAACGACACCATGATCGCAGCCATTGCGCTGCAGCATGGCCTGACTGTGGCGACCCACAACACGAACGAATTCTCCAGAGTGACCGGACTTCAGGTCGAGGACTGGACTTTGCCATGACTCACGGCGGGGCCGGAGCACGCCGCCAGAGCCGCCCCATTCCTGCGGCCCAAAGAGGAGCAACGCCGAGCGCTCGCAGCCACGCGCCAGGGACGTGCCCGCACCTTGCGCGAGGCCGCCGAACTGGAAGGCGGCGAAAACTCAGAGGCGGCGGAAGCGGGCGACAAGGACGGCGCATGGTCAGCGCGGCGACGAATTCGAAGTGAAGCCAAAGGCTTCGCGCGCGAGCTCGATAAGCTCCTGCTGCGCGTGGACGCCCTGACCGCCGCCTGCGGCGGCGGCAATCAGCATACCGACCACATGCGCGACTGCCTTCGGCGCCTGATCGACCACTTTCGCGACTTCGTCCGCCATTTTCTGCCAACGGAAAAATAGTGCGGCGCGAAAATGCCCCGCTTTGATCGGTCAGACTTTTCCAGCCTGACGGCCTGTCAGGCTGGAAAGGGCGGGGGCCGAAACGACACAACGTCTTTACGACTTCCGCCCCCTTTCGTGTCCCCGTCGAGCGGATATCACTTTGAAACCTGCACCACGCCTCGAACCCGACTGCGGGCTGCCTACAGCCTAGACGTTGACGCTACGATCCCGTAAATTGGCGTCGTCAGTCCACTCAGGTGTTTCGAGGGCCATTTCATGTTCAAGGGAGCAGTAAACTTTCGCGCCGCAATCGAGGGCAATGGCCTGACATTTCCGTCCTTTGAATTCAACCCAAACGAGGCGGCTGTCGAAAAGGTTGCGATCGAAGCACCCGCCTCTGGCGACACGATCGTCAGCACGGTCTATCTTGATGGCGTGGCCACCGAGGCTGACAGGATTGCGCTGGCAACGAAGGTCAATACCGCGGCCTTAAACAGAATCGCCTTTGCTCGCCAAGTGTCGATCGACCATGCGAGAGAGACCGGTCACGCACTCACGCCCGTTCAACAGCAGCCGGGTGTAGTGGTCGCCGCAGGCGTCGTAACTCTTTATCTGAGCGGCGAGGCCAAGGTGGTCCTCGGTATCGACCATAACCAACTACGGGCGCAACTCGAACAGGCGTCGCCGCCTGGCGAACGCAATTATGCCTTGTTTCGTTCTGCGCGCCTCTCTGTCGGCGCCGTCGAAGAGTTTATGCATCTCTACAATATCCTGATGATGCTCTATAACGACAAGCAAGCGCAGGTCGACGCCTTCATCATCCAGGAAGAACCCGCAGTCCAACAAACTCAGAGCGGCCGCCCCCGTGCGCAGCCAGGAGAAATGGAGACCGTTTATACCCGGCTCCGAAACGAACTGGCTCACAAGCGCCAGGGCGTCAATCTCGACCACACAAAAATGGAGATGGCACAGTTTGTAGGGAATCTTCGGGCACTTGCAAGGCGGGCGATTGAACTCCATCCCTAGCGTTCCGAGCGTCGGGGTGTCGGCCCGGTGCGCTCTGGGCATTGCTTGATTCGTCCGCCAGCTACTTGGTCACAGGGATGTCCGCGCGACGATGATCTTCACTCACGTATTGAACCGCGGCGGACGTTCCGTCCGCATTCCCGCAGATTTCCTGGCTCGCCCGTCCGATAAGCGCTATGCTAGCCCATGTTTGACAGGTCTCGGGTCGGCAATCGCCGTAAGTGCTTATTTTCCAACGGCCGGCAGGGTGATTGGCGAAAAAGCGTAGTGACAATAAAATGGCTTCCGAAAATGGTTTTATCCTGA
>Ga0307373_10001663_pt1 | contig 41442 bp, 46 predicted proteins | sample OX2MG_FD_202534 | JGI IMG/M metagenome (GOLD analysis project Ga0307373, IMG submission 202534) | Soil microbial communities from Risofladan, Vaasa, Finland - OX-2 | ecosystem: Environmental > Terrestrial > Soil > Coastal area > Acid sulfate soil | place: Finland: Risofladan, Vaasa | collected...
CACGGATGGGTCGCCAAGTAGGGCGAGAAATTTTCGTCGCTTACCGTTGAGTCCGGAGCCGACTTCGATTACGACGCGGTCAATCGAATGACCCTGCGACGTGGCCCAGATGCTCACCCGCGCTACCTGACGATCGAGGTCCGCTCGTTGGTCGCCAGATGAGACGCGCGCGTAGACGGCGGTGATACCCGCCCTCGGGATTGGCGTTTCGAGATCGCCCACCAGGATGAGCCGACCCATCTTTCGCGCGGAGACCGGCAGCGTTCCCTCTCGAAACCACCGATAGGCGGTTTGGGGATGTATTCCCTGTACTTTGGCCCACTCACCTAAATTCATTGCTTCATAGTCTTGCGGTGTGGTGTGACATCAGTTGGCAACCCCATCAAGCACCGCGACTCGTCCTTGACGCGGACGTTGAGACGCTCCTCGATGAGTGAGCACTCGACGAGTGGATGTGGAAACTACTTCGTCGCGAAGTGCTGTTGTATCGGGACGACGTAATTATTCTCCCAGCCCCCGTTTTCCTAGCCCAGCTGGTCGTCGGGGACGTTCGAGTGGCGAACGGTCATCAACGTGCCTTCACTGTTCGCCTCCAGGAGTACTTCAATCCCTGAGTCTTCGTGCTCGAGGTTGAACTTCGCCGTGCGCCACGTCTGGACGATGCGCGTAAAGGGCTCGAGTACGAGGTTCTTGCCGTGGATGTAACCGTCCCACGCGTCAAACTCTCCTCCAACGACTGGATCGATGTGCGCGACGCCACCGGTCATTGCCGAGTGCCCTTCGCTCGACAGCCAGGCTTCGTAGATCTCCTGGGGTGTCGCGGGAATCTGGCCCACTACCGCAAAGTCGTACGTCACGATGGTTCCTTCGTTGTCCCAAGACGCCACGCCGCGTCTTTTCTCGGCGTGGGTAAGCCTACGTGGCGTCGGCGAGATTTACGAAGGGCGCACGCGGGCGCGAATGTCGTCAATCCACTTCGCGGCCGAACGTCGGGCTTCGACGACTTCGTCACGCCGATCAATCGCTCCGTCCCCGGTGACGGGGTACGAGCCAAGGAACTTGACGCGCGTGAGGTGGGCCTGTAGGTCAGTGAGACAGTCGGCCACCACGTCGTCGACGACGTGGCCCTCGAACTCGATAACGAAGCAGTAGTCACCCAGTCCGCGCTTGGTGGGTCGGCTCTCGAGCTTGGTCAGGTTGATGTCGCGCGCGGCGAAACGGCCCAGAATGCCGTAGAGCGAACCGGGGCGGTCGGCGTCTTGGAAACAGACAATGGTCGTACGGTCGTGTCCCGTGGGGGCCGCCACGGAGTCGCGACCCACGAGGACAAAACGCGTCTCGTTGTCGGGGTGGTCTTCTATGTCCGACGCGATGACCTCGAGTCCAAAGATCTCGCCCGCGAGGGAGGACCCCACGGCCGCCCAGGGCTCCTTCGACTCAGCGACGTCGCGCGCGGCCTGTGAGGTGGACGTGGTCTGCTGCGTCGTGAGTTGATGGGCGTGCACGAACTCTCGTACCTGCGCCAGAGCATGCACGTAACTTCGTACGCTCGTCACGTCGCTCAGCGCGACGCCCGGACGAGCCAGGAGGTACATATGGATGGGCAGCACGATCTCTTGGAGGATTATGAGGTCGTGGGAGAAGACCAGCCCGTCGATCGTCGCCGAGACTGTCCCTTCGAGGGTGTTCTCGATGGCGACGAGGCCCTGGTCAATCGACGCGTTTGCTACCGCGGCGAGGAGATCTTCGAACGTGGTGAAGGCCACCGGCTCGGCGTTCTCGAGCGTCGCGACGGCTTCGTGAGAGAACGAGCCCGCTGGTCCGAGGTAGCCAACGCGGCCGTGTTCCATGAACGAATGTTACTTCGCCAGCCAAAATGGTCATTCGAAGGCACGTTTCCCCACGTCGTTTGAGTGCGTACGATAGCAAGGGACCAAATTCGAAAGGCTGTGCAATGGGGCACGAAATGTTTGACTACGACACCGAACTCGGTGACGCCGTCTTTGAGTACTGCCGCGAGCGACTCACGATGAATCCCGTTCCCCTCGACTTCGGAAGTCTGCTGTCGATTCCCGAGCACGCTCTCGACGGGATGATTAGCCTCGAAGGTCGAAGTGCCCAGGAGATCCTCGACTTCTTTAAGGACACGCTCGCCCCCTCGGTGGTCTCGATCGACTCTCCGGGCTTCTTGGCCTTTATTCCAAACGCCCCGACCAAAAACTCACTGCTCTTTGACATGGTGGTGGCCTGCTCGGGTCTCAACGGCACGAGTTGGCTCGAATCCAGTGGCGTGGTCGTCGCGGAGAACCAGGCGTTGGGGTTCGTCGCCGACGCCGCGGGACTGCCCGAGGGATCGGGCGGCGCCTTCGTCTCGGGTGGTTCGATCGGCAACCTCTCGAGCCTCACGGTGGGCCGCGACGTCGGGCGCACCAAACGCCCCGAGATCAATCCCCGTGACGTGCGTTTCGCAATCTCCGAAGACGCCCACTCGAGCATCGGCAAAGCGCTGCACGTCCTCGACGTCGACTCGCTCATCGTCAAAACCGACGACCACCGCTTCACGCGCGTCGCGCTCGAAGCGGCCATGTCGGCCGACCCCCATCCCGAGAACGTGATTGGCGTCGTCGCCACCGGCGGCACGACGAACGCCGGCATCGTCGACGACCTCGAAGGCCTCGGTAGTTACGCGCGCGAACACGACCTCTGGTTTCACGTCGACGGCGCCTACGGTGGCGCGGCGATCTTTTCCTCGACCCATCGTCATCTCTTCGAAGGTCTACGCCACGCCGACAGTTTCATCGTCGACCCCCACAAGTGGCTCTTTGCGCCGCTGGACTGCTGCGCCTTGATCTACCGCAATCCGACCGTCGCGCGTAAAGTCCTCGCGCAACAGGCGAGCTACCTCGACGTGCTGCACGAAGGCAACGACGAGCACTACGAGTGGAACCCGTCGGACTTTGGCATTCACCTCTCACGACGCGCTCGGGGACTTCCGTTTTGGTTCTCGCTGGTCACCAACGGCGTCGCGGCCTATCGGTCCGCGGTCCAGCACGCCATCGATCTCGCCCAGCGCACCCAAGAACTCATCAACGAAAGCGACTACCTCGAGATGGTGCGGCCCTCGAGTCTCTCGATCGTCCTTTTTCGACGCAAGGGCTGGAGCGCCGAACGCTACAGCGAGTGGAGCCATGATCTACTGCGCACTCAGGTAGCCTTCGTCACGCCCACCAAATGGGAGGGTGAGACCGTCGGTCGCCTCGCGTTCTTGCACCCCAACACGACTGAAGAGACCGTGCGCGCCATTCTGGCCTCGATGCGCGACTAGCGGTTCTCCAACAACGGATCGCTGGGGTTACGTAGCGCGTCGCCGCGCTCGCTCTTTTGTCGCCACGCGGTACCACCGAGTGCTTCGAGTACCACGCGGTTGCCGAGGTAGGCCGTGATCTCGGCGTGGTCGTAGGGCGGTGAGACCTCCACGACGTCGACGCCACCCACGGGCACGCTCATCGCTATTCTTCGCACCGCGTCGAGCAGTTGACGACTCGTGAGTCCTCCGGGCTCGGGCGTTCCCGTGCCGGGGGCCGAGCCCGGGTCCACGACGTCGACGTCCACCGACAGGAACACCGCGTCACAGTCCACCATCGCCAACTCCAACGCCTCGTCGAGTACTTCATCGAGTCCGCGTCGCACGATCTCGCTCATTTCGAACGACCGCATGCCCTGCTCGGCCATCCAGTCCAACGTCGCGGGCTCGGGCCAGTAGCCACGAAGTCCAATCTGGAGGAATCGATCACCGCGACAGGCCCCTGATTCGATCAGTCGACGCATGGGCGTGCCGTGACCGTAGAGCGAACCCATCTGACTGTCGCCCGTGTCGGCGTGGGCGTCAAAGTGGATCACCGACACGCGACCCCAGCCGACGTGACGCGCCACCCCCGTCACGTCGGGTAACGCAATCGTGTGATCACCGCCAAGAACAATGGGGATTACGCCGGCCCTCGCGACGCTCGTCACGCGGTCTTCGAGACGCCGTAGTGAGAGTTCGACGTCACCGGGCGGCATCACGGCGTCGCCGAGGTCAACGACGCCGAGGTCCACCAGAGCGTCGACACCCAGGGCCAGGCTCGGCCGCTTGCCGTCGCTCGGGAGGTAGTCGGCCGCACGCATGGCCTGTGGCCCGAAGCGACAACCCGAACGGTGCGACGTGCCCCCGTCAAAGGGCGCGCCCACGATGGCGGCCTTGGCCGATGACCAGGTCGCTGGGTCATCGGGGTCGGCCGCGGGAACACCGAGGAAGGTGTAGTCGGGGCCGTAGAGATTACCTACTCGCGTCATAATCCTCGATTCTAGAAATGATCTCGCCGCCTAGGTGAAGGCCGCGGCGAGCTCGGTCGCGATCTCGTCGAAGTGCCGCGCGTAGATCGAAAGGTGACCTTCTGCCGCGATGTGGTGCGTGCTCGCCCGGCGTACGTGGCCCGAGAGCCACGCGCCGTGCGCCGGTGGCACCATGAGGTCCGCGTCGCCGTAGAAAAGCGCCACGGGAATCTCGATGGCCGTGACGTCAAACCCCCACGGCAAGAAGAATGCACGATTGTCGTCGTAGTAACCGCGCCAGCCTTTCGCGAAGCCGTAGCTCATCGCGTCGGCGAAGAGCTCACGGACTCTGTCGTCGGCGAGGACCTCTTTGTCAGCCTCGGGTAAGAGCCCGCCCATGAGTTCAATCGCGTTGTCCTTGGTCATGTCGGCGATGAAGGCGCCGGCGACGGCCATGTACTCCTCGTACTCCGCTCCACCCTTGGTGGCGAGGGCGAACTCCTCGAGGTTCTCTGGCCCCATTCCCTCGGTCCAGTCGAAGTCCGCGACCTGGGGGGCGACGCTCGCGAGCGTGACGGCGCGTCGACACCGCGAAGCGTCCAGTGCGGCACAGGCGAGCGCGTGCGGACCTCCGCCCGACCAGCCCACCACGGCGTAGGCGTCGCGTCGAAAGTGACGTAACGTGGCGCGCGCGTCGTCAACGACCGAGGCAATAGTGCGGCCTTCGAGGCGCGTCGACGCGCCGTAACCGGCGCGCGACGTGGTAACGAGAAAGTAGTTCCCTCGATCGAGCAGAGGCTCGAAGAACCGAAAGGTTTTGTACGAACCGGGCGTGCCGTGATGAAAGAGCACCGTGTGACCCGAGGGATCGCCCATTGTCGCTACCTCGAGTTTGCGTCCATCGACCAGGTCAATGATCTGTTCGTTCATCTCCACGCCTCTCCGCTCTCAAACCATCCTTACCCTATGCTTCGCCAATGACTCCACGTCGCTCAGTCAGCGTCTCGCGCACCATTAACGCACCCGCGTCAGCCATCTTCAACCTCCTCGCCGATCCGCGCGAGCACGCTCGCCTCGATGGCTCGGGTGAGGTGGTGAACGTCAAGGAGGCCCCCGAGCGTCTCTCACTTGGCGCGGTCTTCACCATGCGCATGAAAATGAAAGCGAACTACACCACGCGCAACGTCGTGAGTGAGTTTGTTGAAAATAAATCAATCGCGTGGCACCACAGAGCCGGGTTCATCTGGCGCTACGAGCTTGACGAGGTTGAAGGCGCCACGAAGGTCACCGAGTCGTTCATCTACGACAACCCGCTCGGCGTGATCATCTCGATGCTCGGCGTTCCAAAGAAGAACCAAGAAGCGATGCAGGTGACCTTGTTGTGTCTCGAGCAGGCCGTTACTTCGTAACGCGCACTACCGTGCCCGTGTCCAAGAGTTCTACCCAGGTCTGGCCGGGCGTGAGCACGAGCGTCTTGCCCGTGAGGCTCTTGTATTGAATAACGTCCGACATCGACGGTCCCCTCGACCACGTTCCTACGACCTTTCGCCCGGCCGTAAAGATCGTCACCGGACCCGAGCCCTGGAGGTTGGCGTACGAGCTCTCGGTGCCGATGCCGTTGACGTAGTTCACGTACATGACGACCACGTTCTTGGGCGACTCGCGCACGCCGGTGCCCGTGATGTCGGCCAGGCCAAAGAGGGTGCGATCCCACGACTGGGTCGTGGTGTTCCAGGTCCACGTAACGGGATAGATACTCGGGAACGGCACGACAAAGCTCGCCACCGCCGGCCCGACGGGCTTGGTCGTCGCCGCGCGGTAGCTAAAGAGTGCCGGTGGTGGCGTGGGCGTGCCCTTAAAGGCGAAGAGCGCTGAGGCGACGGCAAAAAGGTTGTGGGGGGCATAAAGCGCGTTGTCGCGAAACATCGCCGTGCCGGCAGCGTTTTCGTCGATCAACTTCACGGGGGCCGTTGAAATGCTCGCTATGGCGTAGGGCGCACCTCCCGAAAAGGCGAAGATGCCGCCAAGTGGGTACACCACTTGGGTATCAGTCGGGCGCACGGAGCGCACCGGTCCGACCTTGGCGGGTGCCTGGGAGTTAAAGACGGCGGCCAGTCGAGTGATGCCGCCGTTGACGATCTCTTCGTAGACCACGTCGGCCTGATCGATACCCCACTGAGGCAGCGCTTGGGGCGTGTTTTCGATCTTGACCGTCAGCGCTGGTCGCCTTAACGCAGCACCACCCGGGTCGGGCAGGCCAGTCAGGGGAGCCGTGGGATAGACCGGGGCGGGTTTGGTAGTGGTCGTCGTGGTCGCCGTGGTCGCCGGAGTGGTGGTGTGGAGCTTCGAATACACGCCAATACCCACGCCGACGACGACGAGCGCGACCAAGAGGTAGAGGAACTTACGCATGCACCAAACTTAGTAATGGGGCGTCCGGATTTGGGTCTTCTACGTTTCGTCGCGGAGAAGTTTTACGATTACCTTATGCGGCAACTGCGTCTCGGGACTGAGGTGCTCGGATCCCTCAATAACGCTCCAGCCAGTCGCCAGATAGAAACCCAGGGCCGTGTCGCGGGCGTTGGCCCAGAGTTGCTGCGCCCCGCGGGCGCGGAGCATCTCGCTCGCCGCCTCTAAAACCACCGCGCCGTACCCCTTTCCCTGCAGGTCAAAGTCCGTCGCCATGTAGCGCAACTGGTACGTTACGAGGTCTTGACGAATCGGCGGCGTCGAGGGGAAGAACGACGCGCTCACGCAGAGGCGCTCGTCGAGGAAGCCAGCCACGTGCAGCGACGCCTCGTCCTCGTCGCGGGGATCGACGACCGACTTGTTGGGATCGTCGCCACGAAGGACTCGTCGACGCAGCTCGTAGAGTCGCACCGCCGGAACGCTCGAAACCGTGAACTCAGGATTCGACAAGTGATCTCTTCATCGTTATGAGAGTAATCGCGGCGTTTCGGTGCATCACGAAGGTCTCACCCGTTGGCTCGAAGCCGAGCTTCAGATAGAACGCTCGGGCACGGGCCACCGTTGAACCCACGTGCAAGAAGAGCTCACTCGCACCCTCACCGCGAGCCCAGTCATCGACTTCGCTGACCAAACGCTGCGCGGTGCCCGTGCCGCGTTCCAAAGGCGTGACGAACATCCCGTACATCCAGTGGGTGCCGGGGTGTGCGTCGTTGAGACCGCCGGAGATCATTCCCACAACTCTTGCGTCGCGTTCGGCGAGATAGAAGCAGCGCTTCTGCGCGAAGGTGCGCCACTCGTCGTCGGAGAACGCCAGCGCCTCTTCGTACGTCGAGCCAAAGGCGTCGGGCGTGTCACGCAGGGCTTCCAGTCGTATGTCACGAAGCTCGGACCAGTCGTCGCTGAGCGTTCGTCGCACCACGAGTGTCGACTCACTCATCGATCGCTCCTTCGCGAGTGCCAAACAGTTATCACTTCTCCATTATTTCACTAGCAGCCAAAGAGGCCAACGCCACTATTCGAGTTCATCGTGCGAAGGAGGTTGCGCGACTCGATTGGGCAGTCGAGCCGTGTAGATGGAGTAGCCGTCAATCTGACGCACCAGCAACGTGGCGATGACGGTCGCGGCCATCATGGGTATCATGATCGAAAATCCGCCGTGCGTGAGCTCGAAGACCAGTACCAGACCGACCAGGGGGGCTTGCATGGTCGCGCCAACCATCGCGGCCGCGCCGATCAGTGCGAAGGCCCCCACCGGCGTTCCTGGCCAGAGGTGAATCCACGCCGCGCCGAGGAATCCCCCCAACACGGCTCCCGTGCTGAGAAAGGGCGTAAAGACGCCGCCCGCCGCGCTAGCGCCCAACGTCAGCGCCGTAACGAGGGGTTTTAGAGCAAAGAGCGCGAACAAAAGTCCGATGCTGCCGACCCCGAGGAAGGCTTCGTGGGCCATGTCCTTGCCGTTGCCAAAGAGCTGGGGGTACCACAGTCCGAGCACGCCCACGACCAAGAAAGCCAGTGGCATGACCCAAAGAATCTGCGCGCCCTTGGCGCGATGAAACGACACCCAAGCAATGAGACGGACGTAAAAGACGGCGAGCAGGCCAATGACGACGCCGGCCAAGAGAGACCAAACCATTAACGACGTGCTGAAGCGATAGTTCGGAATGTCAACGTACGTCGCGCCAGTGGGTAGGTAGATCCACGCCACCACCGTCGCAATGAGTGACGTCGCGAGGGCCGGGAAGACCACCGGCAACGCAAAACTGCCGTACAGCACTTCGGCGGTGAAAATCGCACCTCCCAAGGGAACGTTGTAGACCGCGGCGAGACCCGCACCACCACCACAGGCCACCAGAAGTCGTTTCTGGGCCGGTGTCAGATGCAACCAACCAGAGACGACACTGCCCGACGCGCCCCCCATCAGTTTCGGTGCGGCCTCACGGCCGATCGACGCACCCAGCCCAATCACCACTTCAGAGACGACGGAGGTGAGAAGGCTACGGCGCAGTGATAAGTCACCGTCGCCATTCCACACTGCTTCGTCGATCTCGGACTTTTCATTCTTTAGATAGCGACGAATCAAGTACCACGACAGCGCTCCAATGACGCCAGCCACCAACAGCGAACCGATTCGTCGTAGTCCCCCCACCGCCGCCACGGCGTCTTGGAAGCTGCCCGAGTGATAGCTGAAGGCGCCGTGCTCGGCGGTTTTCAAAATCCACATCAACAAGTCGCCAAAGAGCCCCGTCGCGACACCGGTGATCACTACCGCGACCCAGAACGCGGGCGTCAGCGCCGCTTCGCCGTCGTGCGTGACGTTGGGCTGTTCCATCGCGCCCCGGCCCGAGGCGATCCGACGTTTTATGAGGGGTTGAGGAACGCGCTGACGTTCACTCTCGCCTTTTGACTTAGGCACGCTGACACCTCAGTTGACGGAGCCCCATGGTAGTCGTGGGTACCTCGACGTTAGGGGTCTTCACAATTACAACATCTTCACTAGATGTTGTTCGTGAGAGTCGCCTCGAAGAGCTACTCGTCCGTGAGGTTCAAAGGACCTTCGCCAAAGTCGTCGTGCGCGGTTTTGGCGAACTGTCCCCTTTGCGGGAAGAAGGTATTCCAAGGCACCTGACCACGACCCACTAGCCCACGAGCGAGCGGCGTGCGAGCAAAGATTGCGCTGAAGAGCCAGCCCACCATGTAGGCAAAGATCACCGCGAAGAGCATCATGATGAGCCACGGCACGTGTCGCAGAACTCCCCACTGGAACATCCAACGGTGGAGAAAGATGATCCAAATCATCTGGGAGAGATAGATGCCGTACGCGGCCTCGGATCCGGACTTCGTGATGGCGCGCGTACGCGCGCTGCGCTTGGGGCTGACGAGATAGACGCCGAGCAGGTAGACCGCAATAATGGCCCCCACGTCGTAGGGAACAACCGAAAAGGCGAAGGGGTCCGCCCCCGGCGCGAGGGACTTTGGCATACCGTCGTGGTGGCGATAGAGATAGTCCATCACGATGGGCACGGCGCCAAAAACCACGGTCCAGCTGAGCAGCGCGCGTTTGTGGCGAACGACGAAGTCGTGAAAGCCTTCGAGGTAGAACGCGGCGACCACGCCACCGAGCAGATAGAGCGGGTAGGAAAATACCAGACGCGTTTCGAGTTTGGACGAGATAGAAAAGCCGAGCCAGCCGCGGCCGACGGCCATGGGATAGACCAACTGCCAGACCACCGACCCGACGACGATGTAGAGATGCGACTTGGGATGGTGACGGATGAGCTTGAAGATGTACGGAAAGACGACGTAGAACTCTAAGAGCACGATCAAGAAGTACAAGTGGTAGTAGCCCGTCGTGAGGGCAAAGAGGAAGTTGTGTAAGCCCGTGTGACTAAAGATTGCCGACATCGGCAGTCGGTAGTAGGGAAACGTCGTAGACGTCTGCATCGACGCGATTGGGAAGTAGATCACCGACCACACCAAGTACACGAGACCAACCGCCATGAAACGACGCTTCCAGTAGTGGCCCAACTTCACGCTCGCACTGTCGCGGTAGCTGTAGGCCAACATGCACGCCGACACGAAGAGAAACGCGTCGCGCGAGAAGTGCGTCAATGTCAAGAGGCCGGCCGCTAAAAGACTCGTCGAGAGAGGCGAGAAGTAGATGAGCGCGTGCGTCGATATGACCGCCGTCTGCTTGATCGGACGCATCGCGTCCACGTGATCAAGGCGTTGTCGCGTCCCGCTCGAGGGCGCCTCGGTGGTTGAACTCATTGCTGTCCTTGATCTACTGGTTGCGTCGAACTATGGGGAAGAAGAACTACAGGCGCTCTTCGTAGATAACGGTTACGTCGCCCGCTCGAAGAGAGCCCTTGCGAATCTTTCCGGTGGCGTGCGAGGGGAACTCACCGACAACCTTCACCGCCGCGGGACGATACGCCTTCGAGAAAGCCTCGAGCGCGCTGACGCGAATGCGCTGGACGAGGTCGACTAACGCTCCTGGTGAGACTAGGGTTTCAGCGTCACGTGGTTGCACGTAGGCCACGGGAACTTGACCAAAAACTTCGTGGGATTCGCCAATTACCGCGACGATGGCCACGCCCTCGACGGTGGCGAGCATGTTCTCAATCTCGAGGGGGTATATCTTCTCTCCGCCACGGTTGATGACGTCGTCGGTGCGTCCGACGATGAACAGATAGTGGTCGTCGTCGAAGTAGCCAAGGTCGCCGGTTCGAAGCCATCCCTCAACGTCAAAGCGATCGTCGTAGGCGGCGCTCTCGTAAGCCTTGATGACCGTCGCACCCTTGATCTCAATGTGGCCCACTTCGGCCCCGGTGGTGAGAGCGTCGCCCTCGAGGGGCACAATTCGTACCTCCACGCCAACGGGCACGCCCACGGATCCTGACTTTCGCACGCCGTCCAGTGGATTCGCACAGATCTGACTCGCCGCCTCAGTCATGCCGTAGGACTGAATGATCGGGATACCGGTGGCGGCCTCGAACTCGTCAAAGAGCATCGGGGACAGTGGCGCCGAGGCCGATCGAACGAAGCGCACTCTGCTCGGGGGTGACTCGTCGCCTTGCAGGATCGCGAGTCGAGAAATAATCGCGGGTACGGCGTTTATCCACGTGACCTCAAAGTCGTCGACGATCTTCCAAAAGCCGGTGCGGTGAAATCGATCGTCGAGAACGAGAGACGCGCCGGCCACGAGGGTTGCCAGCAGACCAACGACTTCGGCGTTCACGTGCCAGAGCGGCAATGGGTTGAATCCACGATCGTCGCCCGCGAGTCTGTTGTGACGAGCGATGAGCGTCGCGGTGTCGAGCAGTTGTTGCGCGGGCAGTGCCATGACCTTCGGCGCGCCGGTCGTACCCGACGAAGAGAGCAGCACGCCACCTTCATCGGTCTCATCCACGGAATTGAGGATCTCCTCGGTTCCAATCCAGCGGCCGTTAGTGACGTTGGCCCAGATCACCGAGGCCGGCTCTGGCGCGCTGCGATCACTAAGGACTGCGCTCAAGCCCAGAGCCTTCGCTCGCTTATCGACGTGGCGCAAGTTCTGTTGGGTCACCGTCGGATCGAGCGGTGCCACCCATACGCCAGCCGACAGTCCGGCCAAGAACCACGTTGAAAACGTGAGCGGGTCACCAAGCAAGAGACCTATCCGGGCACCAGCGTTGAGACCAAACTGACGCAAGAGGCTCTGGCGCTGCGCCACGTCGTCGCAGAGTTCGCTAAAAGAAAGTGTCCGAGAACTACGCGCGCCAAAGAGATACGGCGCCGACCCACGCGAAGCCGCTTGATTGGAAATCAGAGCTTCGAGGGGGCGAACGTGGGGGCGAAGTGGTGATGGCTCCATTAATGGACCAGTTAATACATCATTCGATGATCAACGTAGTGCTTGAACTCGATGAGATTCGACGAAGGATCACAGGCAACGAACGTCTGGTGCACTTCAACCTTGCCTTCGAAACGTAACTTCACGTCACTGAAGAGGGGAACGTCGCGCTGTTTGCACAGTTGATAGAGAGCGTCAAAATCCTCTTTCTCACGAAACGTCACTCCGAAGTGACGCGGGTACATCGCCAGATCCTTCATGGGCGTCACTTCAGCCGGCGCCTCGCTCAAGTGACAGACGAGCTGGTCACCAAAGAAGTCGATCGTGACGCGGTCGTCGTAACGCCGAGCCAACTTGCCGCCGAGCTTCGTTACGTAAAAGTCCACCGTCTCATCGAGATCGTACGCAGGAATGGCGAGGTGGAAGACGTCGCGGCTCTCTCTCATACGCCCTCTTAGTCTTCGTCGTAATGGCCAGGCTCGAAATCGAGCAATGTTTCACTGCGCAGTCCCATTCGAATCGTCTCCAGAGGGATGATGTCGGTGACCGCGATGTTGCCCAAGTTCGCGTCAGAACCCACGCGCTTGACGAAATAAGTCTGGAGCTCTGTCGAGGGGGCTTCGAAGAGTAACTTCGCGTGATCGATCTTCGCCGAGAGGATCTCTTCGATAAGGCCGTAGCGCAGTTCGCCGTTCGATCGACAGATGCCGCCCTTGCCGCCCTCTCGTGTTTCGAGCGTTACGAGATGGGCTCCGGCGTCAATATCGGCCTGAATGTACTGAATCCACTTATTGGGCGCCATGGTGTCGGACGTGGCTTGATCCTTCGATCCGACCTCGGAGATGACGGAGAAGTCGTCCGAAAGCCGTTTTACGTAGTCGGCCTTGTCGTCGTTCGTCATGTCAATCGTGCCGTTGGAAACTTCGACGAACTTTGCCCCGTAGCTGTGTGCGAGCGCGCGAAACTCATCGAAACGCTCCTGCACGACGTACTTTTCGAAGAGGGTGCCCCCAAGGTAGAAGTCAATATTGGCGTCGTTGACGATGTCGACCTTGACTTTGAAGTTCTTGGTCACGACGGACGTGCCCCAGCCAAACTTCACAAAGTCGACGTGATCGCCGTGACTCTCGACCAGGTCGGCGAAGTGGCCCAGCGGCACGCCGTTGTCAATAACCATCGTCACACCTACCGATCGCGGCTTGGTGGCTCTCGGTGGAAGTTGTAATGGCATTCCTCAATGTTACTGGGGACGAACTCGCTACTTGAGGGGGTCAGGACCTTTCCTATGTTCCGACCCGGAATTACCTGCATTGGTGCGACGTTGTCACGACTCATTCTTGGAAATTACTGAGAATCAACCTTCCACGATGGTCGACGTCGCTTCCATTTGCGGTTTCACGACATTAGTAGCCTGGTCTGCGTGACCTCCGCCCCCGAGAGTGCGCTCCCGATCACGCTGCTACGTCACGGCGAGACCGAGTGGAACGCGCTGCACATCATCCAGGGCCAGGACAACACGGCCCGCCTTAATGACAAGGGGCGAGAACAAGCGCGAATCGCCGGAGAATCATTAGGGGACATGGGCTTTGAACTCATTGTCTCCAGTGACCTCGCTCGCGCCCAAGAGACGGCCTCAATCATTAGCTCGCTTCTTTCGCTCGACACCGTGATTGATCCCCTCCTTCGAGAACGCTCCTTCGGCGTGCTCGAAAAGGGGCCCGCCTCAGCGTTGCTATCGACCCACACGGGCATTTCGGATCACGTGCTCGTCGATCCCGACGCGCGGCCCCTTGAGGGCGAGTCTTTTCGAGACATGGTTGATCGCTCCGTGTTCTTCCTCGACCGGGTCGCCACTGAGTGGACGACCAGACGGCTGCTCGTTGTCACCCACGGCGGAACGATTCGCGCGTTGCGAGCCGCGGCATCGAGAGCGCCGCTCGACGGACTGATCTGGGACCGGGTGGGTAACTGCAGCCTGTGGACGATTCAACCACTTACGGCGCGATAGCGACCGACCTCAACCCAAACCTCGAGAGTGGACGTCCCCGTGCGACGCGCTCCAGTAAGCGCGCCGTCCGACAACGAATGGCCCGAGTGGCGTGCGCATGACAATCTCGCTGAACACGTAACCCAACATGAAGACCACAACGACCACCGCCACTACGACGAAGGGCCACGCAACGTGCGCGCGAAGGTTAGCCCTGTGCGACACCCGTAGCAACATGGGTATCCAAATCATCTGTGAGAGGTAGATACCGTAGGAGGCCTTCGACGTCGACGCCACCAACGAACGCGTTCTCGCACTGGAATGACGATCGACGAGGTAGACGCCGAGCAGATAGAGACAGAGCACCGCTCCCGCGTTGTAGAGGATCGCCAGTGGTGCGAGTACGTCAGAGTTCGGCGCGAGATTCGTTGTCAGAAAGGAAGATCCCGTCACGTAGTTAAGACCCACGGCGAGCGCCGCGGCGACGACGGTCAGTCCCAGGACAACCTTCGCGTTTCGCAACATCCAACGATGAAAAGCGCGATAGTTGAGCGCCACGATCATGCCGCCGAGTAGATAGATCGGGTACGACAGAATCAATCGCGTCTCGAGTTTGCCACCGATCGCGACGGGGAAAAAATGATGGCGAATCGACTCGTCGTAGAAGATCTGCCAGAGCATGGCGCCGACCATGATGTGCACGTGCCAGCGACGAGCGCGGCGCAACCACGCCAAGAGCAGAGGGAAGATCACGTAGAACTCAAACAGCACCACGATGAAGTAGAGCTGGTAGTAGCCCGTAACGAGCAGCGTCAAGAATTCGTGTAGACCACTTGGACTTATGAGGTAGTGAAACGGCGGCTGGTAAAAAGGAAAGTTGCTCACGGGCTTGGCCGAGATGAAAACGTAGTAGATGATCGTCCACGCCAAGTACGGCAGTCCCGTCAAGATAAGCCGGCGTTTCCAAAAGTGACCAAGGTTGAAGGGCCTTGCTTCAAGGTAGGTGTAGGTCAGTACCAGGGCTGAAATGAAGAAGAAGGATTCGCGCGAGAACCTCGTTAAGAGCAGGGCAGAGTTCACCGTCATGCTGACGCCGAGTGGGGCGAAGAAGATGAGCGCGTGCGTCGCGATGACCGCAGCCTGAGAGAAGGGACGCATCGCATCCACGTTTTCTAGGCGGCCCGTCGATTCGCTGAGCGGCACCGCCGCGGGACTATCGGACACGACTACTTACCGTAATCGTCGCCGTGGTCGAACGGACACTTATTGAATTACCAAGCATTTTTGCCGAAACTTGGGTGGCGCGAAACGCGTCGAAGATGGCTCGTCGACTTTGTAGTCTCGTGGTATGGGTTGGCCGCCGGCAGAAGTTCGTATCGACGCGGCCCTAGTCTCTTCGCTGCTGCACGCGCAGTTCCCCGACCTCGCGAACCTTAACTGCTACAAAGTCGATGAGGGCTTTGACAATTCCTTGTGGCGACTCGGCGAGGAACTCGTTGTCCGAATCCCCCGGCGTGAGATTGCTGCGGCCCTCATCGAGAACGAGCTGCGATGGTTGCCCGAGATAGCTCGCCACGTGTCACTCGCGACGCCACTTCCCCTACGAGCGGGCGTGGCGACCGACGATTTCCCCTGGCCTTGGCTGATCGCGTCGTGGCACAACGGAGAAGCTGGTGACGAGATTGACCCGAAAGTGCGGGGGCGTTCGGCCAAGGAGATGGCCATCTTCCTTCGCGAACTCCACAGTGAAGCGCCGACTGACGCTCCGTTCAACCCCTTTCGCAGCGTCTCACTCGTCGATCGCGAGACATCGCTGTATTCGCGCCTCTATGACCTAGGAGACGACGTGGACTTCGAGTTCGTGGAGGCCCTTTGGAAACGTGTTCGCGACACTCCACGCTGGGACGATCCGGGCCATTGGCTCCACGGTGACTTTCATCCGGGCAACACCCTCTACCGCAACGGCGCACTCGTTGGCGTGGTCGACTTTGGCGACGTGTGCGCGGGCGATCCGGCGGTCGACCTCGCCGGCGGACTTCTTTCGCTGCCCTACGAGTCACTTCAAGAGTTCTTCGACGCGTACGAAGGATGCGACGAGGCAATGTTGCGACGCACCATTGGCTGGGCCGTCCTCTTTGGCGTCATGTTCCTGTCATTAGGTCGGACCCGTACAAGCTATCTGAGCATCGGGCAGTTGGCCTTGGCGAACGCGAAGGCGTTGGCTACGACTCTCTAGCTCCATGAAACAACGACGCCGACATTAGTCAGTAAAGCTCAGCACGTGGAGGTGGCGACCCAACTCTTGCGCCTCGGCGTCACCGCCAACTTCGACGCGAGAGTAGAGCCATAGCAAGAGTTCGTCGCTCTTCGCCGACAATGTGGGAGTGCCGGGGTCGACGCCGCCGGAGAAACCAACCGTGCCCGGTGTAGCCGCGTCACGAATGGTCCAGCCATCGTTGGCGTCAGTGCTCCAAAGACCCAATCTGCCCGCCAAGGGATTGCGTGGTGGATCCGCTGGGTCTTGCTCGCTCGAAACCGAGAGCGAGAGGAACTCATGTATCGAGTCAGTCGCCACGTCAGTCGCGATCGAGAACGGTGCGCCAGCCGCGTGGGCGACGTCAAAGTGGTGCACCACGATCTCTTGAACCTGATGACGAGTGACGAAAGCCACGTCGCTTTGCGCTGGGGACCACGTCCAGACGTGGTCACTCTGATTCGCGCTGCGAAGCACCTCGACGAGATGCTCAGCACCCGCTAAGAAGCGCTCGACCAGCTCGGACTTCTCCACATCTTTCGGGCCGTCCTCTTCGATTGGCGTGTCGCGACGCTCTTCCACGATCGTGGCCCAAAACCAATGCACCCCGATGAGGTGTCGCACCACGTCCTCCACCGTCCATCCCGGGCAGTGTTCGACGGGAAGGTCGAGCGCGTCGCCCGCGATGGCCGCGATGGCCGCGAGAGCTTCACTGTGCTCTTTGATGGTGTTGGTATAGGTCGAAACTGAAATGGTCACGTGACCACCATAACGTTGGCGCCGGCGTTCGACAGTTGCGATGAATTCAACGTCGGGCGAAGCTCTTCTACGAACATTCGAACTCGATACTCGATTCTTTCGCGCGTACTAACTTCTCGACCAGGGTGAGGCGATGTTCGATACGAGCGTGTCAGCGCCGTGGACTACCTTTTAGCCAAGGAGGATGAAGTGGCGGCGGCGCGCGTGTACATCGAACAAGGCACGACTTCGGTCTTTGCCGTTTCTCTGGACTGGCCGGGTTGGTGTCGCCGCGCGAAAAGCCCCGACCTCGCGATCGAAGCTCTCGATGAGTACCGGGAGCGTTACGCGAAGATCGTGGCCGCCCCGTTTCGTCCCGGCGCCTTTGAGATCGTGGGCACTGCCAAAGGCAACGGAACTACGGACTATGGCGCGCCCGACGCGAGGGGGCCGTGGGACCTGGTCCCCCCGACAGCCCGTGAGTTGAATCGCCAAATCGCCGTACTAAGGGACTGTTGGGACTTCTTCGACGCGGTGGTGGACGCAGCACCCCAAGCGATGCGACGAGGTCCAAGAGGCGGAGGGCGTGACCGTGACGCGATTGTCAATCACGTTTGCGAAGCCGAGCGCGCGTACTGCTCACGGGTTGGCGCTCGCGTGGCTCCTCGGACGCCCTGGGACGAACAGCGCGACGTCGTGATCGCCACGCTTCGATCCAAGAGCGTCAACGCTGCGTGGCCCCCCGCCTACGCGATTCGCCGATGTGCGTGGCACGTCGTTGATCACGCCTGGGAGATTGAGGACAAGAGCGAACCCGGCGCGTAGGAAGCCCGACGAAACGTCGCTACTTCGTAAGGTCGAATCTAAGTTCCAGCGCCCGTTGCGCGTTCTCAAAACCAAGTCTCTGGTAGAAGGAGAACGACTCTTTCGACGGATGCATCAAGAGATAACTCAAACCCATCGAACGCGCGTCTTCAATAAGCTGGCGCATCAGAGAAACTCCGAGTCCCTGACTGCGATACTTGGGCAGAAGGAAGACGCTCTGCACCATTCCCGCGCGACGTTCAAAGATCTCCGGACCTGGAATACGGTCGATGACGACAAGCCACGCGCAACCTACGGGCACGTCGTCGACCGTGAGCAAATACCCCAGATGCGACGTCGTGTGGTCTGCGTACCAAGAACGAAATCTCGCCGCAAAGTCCTCGATCCCGCCACCTTCCTCGCCACCTTCTTCGCTTCGCCACCGATACCGAAGCTCCGCTAGGTCAGACAGTCGCGATTGGTCGGCTCGAAAAACCTTTACGTTGCCGGACACGTGACTGATCTCGGTCGTACTAGATCGACGTCGGCGAGGTTCGCCCGAGCGTGTAGTGGGTGGCGCCCTCGCCGGCGACGACGTCTCGAACTTCGTACCCCTCCGGCCACTCGCCCACCACCTCAAAGAGTCGTTCGCCCGAACCGAGATAGATGGGCACCACGGAGACGCGAAGCTCGTCAATCAGCTGGGCATCGAGGAAAGCCCGCAGCGTCGCCACACCGCCTCCCACCTGTACTTTGCGGTCCTGGGCGACCTCTCGCGCCTTCGACACGACCGACTCGATCGCGTCGGTGACAAAGTGAAACGTCGTGTCGCCCAGCACGAGATCAGAACGTTCGTAGTGCGTAAGCACAAAAACGGGGTGATGGAAGGGTGGATCGTCGCCCCACCAGCCGCGCCAGGCACTCTCGCTCCAGGGACCGCGGACCGGACCGAACATGTTGCGACCCATGATGGTCGCGCCAGCGTCCTCGCGACTCACCTTGAAGACCTCGTCGTCGACGCCGTCGCTGCCACCGTTCTCGCCAATCATCTCTCGGCCCGATGTCGTAGCGAAAATCCACTCGTGAAGTTGGCGAGCGCCCACGCCGAGGGGATTGGCTTCGTCCTGGTCGGGTCCGGCCATGTACCCGTCAATGGAAATCGACGGTGACGCGGCGATTCGACCTGTCACTCGATCCGCCTTTCAACGTCGTCGTCGTCCTTAGTGTCCAGACGATCCAAGTCCACGATATCTCGCGCGTACGTTTGATGACTGAGAGCGAAGTCCCTCACTGCCGTGGATCCTCGAAGGACCGTCACCTCCGCGTGCGGGGCTCCATCGCGCGCCTCGTTGGGCACCGACTCGCGATAGAGAGCGTGCGTGTTCCACGACCAGAGCACGATGTTGCGTTCGGGGTCGCGTGAAAACAGGTTGCGCAGTGACTCTCGATTTCCGTTCCAGAGTTCTTCGTGTCGCATCGCTCGACGAATGGTTCGTCGAACGATACGCGTCATCACTTGGCGCTTGGGAAGATCGATAAACACGATGAGGTCGGAACGCGGCCACAAGAGGTCGCGCACCGCTCGGTAGTTTCCGTCAGTTACCCATTCGCTCTGCCCCGCAAAAGTCAAAACCACCGAGCGAAACTCGTCAACGTCGAGAGGCGTCCAGCTCTCTTGATGAAAGACCGAGTCGAGTTCTAGGTACGGGTAGCCCAACGACGTCGCGAGCGATTTGGCCAAGGTTGTCTTGCCACTTCCTGAGGGACCCTGGACAACGATTCGACGTGGTCGACTCATCTGAGATTCCCCGCCGTACGACACCGCGTCAGCCTACAAAGCAAAACGCGGCATCCATCACTCGAGATCCCACAGCAGCCGGTAGTAACGAATCTTTGGTACGTTTGGTTCGATTTCGTAGGCGTCGTAGACGGTCGCTTCCCAACCGGGTCCGTAGTTCCAGACCGTGCTCCACGACGCGACCGCGAGATCGGCCCACCGATCGCCCACGCCAAGACGCCCTAGGTCAGTGTGGGCCGTCCACGCTCCGGTGTCGTCGAGCAGTGTGTTGGGCGCACACGCGTCGCCGTGACAGACCACGAGATCGTCATCCGGCGTTTCTCGAAGTTCGTCCATCGCGTCGCCAATCCTTAGGCCCTCTAACTCCCATCCAAAGACGTGGTCGCGAAGTAGTCCCTCGTGAAACCTCTGTTCTACGCCTCGACGACGACCAGGGAGCGACCATTCGAAGGGACACGAATCAACGTCAAGGGTGTCGTGAAGAGCCCTCAGCCCACGGCCAATCGCCGTCGATGCCGTTACGGGATCGAGTTGCCACTTGGCCGAGACCGCACTCTCGCCGTGGAGGTCACGCGAGAAAAACCACGACCCGTCGTCGTTCGAACCCGAGTCGAGAACTATCGGCACTCGAAGGCGCGTCGACGCCCACCTCAGTCGCTCAATTTCGTTCGCTAGATCATCACCGAACGAACGCGGTGCCCATTTCACGAACACGCTCGATGCAACTTCCTCGACACGAACCGTCCATCCACCGATCCCGTTGAGCCACACCGCCTCGTAGGGTCGACCGTCAATGAGTCGTGCGAGCGCTTCCGGAATCACAACTGAATCGTTCGGTGGTCCCGCGAGCATGTCTCAAGTGACCTAGGAAGTCAAGATGTCGAGCGAGCGTGCGAGTTCATCAACGACTTGGTCGAACATCCTGTTGGCGTTCTTCACCGTGCCCACGTAGTGACCGAAGAGCTCGAAGGTGAGAAACCCGAAGATCTGGGTCCAAGCCATGAGCGCCTTGACGTAGTCCCCTGGCGCCACGTCCGGCATGACCTCGGCGAGTGCACCCACTTCAAGGTACGTACTGACTTTGTGTGACGCATCTGTCGAAGATCGCGGTCCGTCGCCAATCACCCGACCTTCGTTGAGAATATCGCCCAAGACCCGCGCGACTCTGGCGGCGGCTTCGATGGTCTCGGGTGGCGCTTGGTAACCCGGGGTGGGCGTACCGTAGATGAGGGCGTACTCGTGAGGGTTCATTTTCGCCCAACGTCGCACGGCTGTTGTGGCCGCGCACCAGCGCGCGTACACCTCAGTGCGAGCGAACGCGGCGTCGGCACCTTCGACGCTCGCGCCAAGGTCGTTGTAGGCGTCGAGAATGAGGGCCGTCAGGAGGTCCTCGCGGGTAGCGAAGTACCGATAGAGCGCCGAAGAGACGAGCCCCATCTCGCGCGCTACTTCTCTTAGGGAAAGACCCGACACGCTCTTCTCGGCGATCAAGCGTCGAGCCACACCCTTAATTGCCTCGATCTGGGCGACGCGCTGCACGGCGCGGGGGGTCTTCGTTGGACTCATCTGACCACTATCTCACTTAGAGAGCAACGCTCTTGCAATTGTCGCCAACCCGTGCCATACTCTTGGGAGAGCACTGCTCTCCCAAATTAAAGGAGACGTCGTGTCCGAGTACCTAATCGTCGGCGCGGGCCCCATCGGCGCCGCGGTCGCCCAACAGCTGGTCACTCAACATCACCGCGTCCGCCTCGTTACCCGAAGCGGCTCTGGACCAGATCATCCCTCCATTGAGCGAATCAGCGTCGACGCCTCCAACGTCGACGCCTTGAGCGAACTCGCTTCGAGCAGCGCCGCGATCTTCAACTGTGCCAATCCCCAGTACCACCGCTGGCCCACCGACTGGCCGCCTATCGCCAACGCGCTACTCGGCGCGGCCGAACGCTCTTCGGCGGTGCTGGTGACCTTGAGCAACCTCTACGCGTACGGACGACCCACTGGTCCACTCTCGAGTGACGCGCCACTGCTCGCCGACTACGAAAAGGCGCAGGTGCGTGCCACCATGTGGCGCAACGCGCTCGCCGCCAACGACCGCGGCGACGTGCGCGCCACCGAGGTTCGAGCATCGGACTTCATTGGACCGAACGCCCAAAGTGCGATGGGCGCTCCAGTCATCAAGCGCGTGCTCGCCGGCAAGCGTTGTTGGGTGCTGGGCGCGACTGATCAACCACACAGCTGGAGCTACACCGAAGACGTCGCTCGCACGCTCGTTACGTGTGCTCAGACGCCCGAAGCGTGGGGCCAGGCGTGGCACGCACCCACCAACCGCGCTCGTACGCAGCGTAACGTCATCGACGACCTCGCCGACGTGGCCGGTGTCGCGCACGTCAAAGTCTCGTCGATTCCCTCAACCGTTCTTCGTGCCATCGGACTCTTCAGTCCGATGGTTCGAGAACTGCCCACGACGATGTATCAGTTCACCGCGCCCTTCGTCATTGACGACGGCGCGACGAGACTGAAGCTCGGGCTCGAACCGACGCCGTGGGCGGACGTTCTCGCCGCGACCCTCGCGTCGTTGGCGTAGTGATCGTCAGAGCGTGATGACGTAGTTTCTCGCGCCGTTCAGATCGTCGGTGATCAATCGTGCGGTCGCTTCACCGCTCAACGACGAGGTGTCAATCACGTTCCTCTCGAACTCGCCGAGATTCTCAAACTGAGCGTAGAGGTGACGAATCGGCCCCTCATCGCTCAAGGCACCGGCGTGTTGAGGATCTCTCAGTCGATCAGTTGAGCGAAAGAGGCAGTCCTCGATCGTTGGCCGAAGAACCACGTAGGAGATGGTCGCGTCCATACTCTTGAGTTCTTCACGCACCAGATCAAAGAACCACGGTCCGATGATGCCCTCCAGCACCGTTGCGTAGCCCGCTCTGAAGAGTCGAGTCGCCGAGGCCATCGAGGCGGAAATCATCGCTCGATTCTGTTCAGCGGACCCGGGAATCCAGGGAGGAATCGCGCCACGTACGACGGTGGCCCAAAAGAAGTCGGACATAATCGCGACCGACGGGTCGTACGCCGCGGCGACGAGACGGCCCACCGTTGTCTTTCCCGAACCCGGCGGACCAGTGAGAATCAAGAATGGTGCGTCGTTCACCGTAAAAATATATCGGCGATGGTCGAGCGTTCGGTTCTAGGGCGCGAGGGCCTGGGCGAGGTCGTCAATCAGATCGTCGATGTCTTCGATGCCCACGCTCAGACGAACGAGACTGGCCGGCGGTTCGAGCGACGAGCCAACCGTTGAGGCGTGGGTCATCAACGACGGCAACTCAATCAAACTCTCGACCCCGCCCAATGATTCGGCGAGTGTAAAGACCGACGTCGACTCACAGACTTTTCGCGCCACGTCGACGCCACTCTTGAGCGTGAAACTCACCATGCCACCAAAGTCACTCATCTGCGTCGTCGCGACGTCGTGTCCGGGGTGGTGCGCCAAGCCCGGGTAGTACACCTTGTCCACCGCGTGATGATCGAGCAGGAAGGCCGCGACGGCGCGCGCGTTCGAGCAGTGGCGCTCCATTCGAACACCGAGCGTTTTAAGTCCGCGAATCAAGAGGTAACAGTCCAAGGGACCCGGCACCGCGCCTATGGCGTACTGGTGAAACTTGAGTTTCGTAGCGAGTTCGTCGTTGTTCGTGGCGACGAAGCCACCAATGACGTCGGAGTGACCACCTACGTACTTGGTCGTGGAGTGCACCACCACGTCCGCGCCCAAGGTAAGCGGGCGTTGTAGGTAGGGCGTGGCGAACGTGTTGTCCACCACGAGAAGGGCGTCGTGCGCGTGCGCGGCGACCGCGAGATCGGTGATCGAGACCACGTTCAAGAGCGGATTACTCGGCGTCTCAACCCAGAGCATTCTCGTCGTCTCGTTAAAGCCCGCCTCCACCGCGGCCGGGTCACTCAAATCGACGCACGATACCTTGACGCCCCATTCGCCAAAGATTCGCGTGAGCAGCCGGTAGGTGCCGCCGTAGGCGTCGTTGCCGAGCATCACGTGATCGCCCGGAGCGAGCGTGCGCAGCAGCGCGTCTTCTCCAGCGAGACCCGAGGCGAAGGCCACGCCGAAACGGGCCTCTTCAAGGTTGGCCAAGCACGTTTCGAGGGCGGCCCTGGTGGGGTTGTCGACGCGCGAATAGTCAGAGAACCGTGGCACGCCCACGCCGTCTTGGGCGTACGTCGACGTCAGGTAGACCGGAGGGTTCACCGCACCCGTCACCGGATCAGGCTCGGAGCCGACGTGGATAGATCGGGTATTGAAGCCACTCACTTTTCGCTCCTCTGTTCTAGAAAGCCCAGCAGGTCACTTCTCGTGAGCACGCCCACCGGGTGTCCCCCGTCGAGGATCAGCACGCCCGCTGAACTACTCAGTCGCCTCGTCAGTTCGGTGACACTCATACCTACGCCCACCATCGGAATCGAGGGATCGGCTACGTCTTTGACGCGAAGGTCCAGCACCGAGGGGTCGCGCGTCGTCGCTTCAAGTAGTCCGAGCTCGCTGAGCGATCCCGACACTTCCTTGGCCGCGAGGGGCAACTCAGCAGTGACGGTCACTAAAAGCTGCGAGACGTCTTTCTCGCGCATCAGTGAGATGGCGTCGCGAACGAGAACGTCCTCAGTGACGAGGACCAAGTCGGCCAACGTACTCGCTTGGCGCTCTATTTTCGCCTCCAGTACATCGCCGGCGTCCATCTCGTGGTGGGGTCGAAGGAATCCAAAGTCCGTCATCCACGTATCGTTAAAGATCTTTGAGAGGTACCCTCGACCCGAGTCAGGAATGAGCACGACAACAACGGCGTCCTCGGGCAGTGAGCGCGCGGCGCGCAGCGCCGCGGCCACGGCCGTGCCGCCCGATCCACCGATCAAGATTCCTTCACGTTGGGTGACTTCGCGGGCCATGGAGAACGCGTCGGCGTCGCTGACGGCGATGACGTCGTCAACGAGCGTGGGGTCGTAGTTCTTCGGCCAGAAGTCTTCGCCGACGCCTTCGGTGAGATAGGGCCGCCCCGCGCCACCGGAGAAGACCGAACCCTCGGGGTCCGCGGCGATGATGCGAACGGCGGGGTTCATCTCTTTGAGGTACTTACCGACGCCCGAGACTGTTCCCCCGGTGCCGGCGCCAGCCACGAAGTGCGTCACTCGGCCCCTGGTCTGTTCCCAGATCTCCGGGCCCGTGGTCTCATAGTGTGCGAGGGGATTATTGGGATTGGAGTACTGATCGGGGCGAAAGGAGTTCGGCGTCTCGCGGGTGAGTCGCTCCGCCGTTGAGTAGTACGAATCGGGGTGTTCGGGCGCGACGGCCGTGGGACAGACGACGACCTGCGCCCCGTAGGCGCGAAGGACGTCGATCTTTTCTGGCGCCATCTTGTCGCTCATGACAAAGATGCACTTGTAGCCGCGTTGCGCCGCAACAATGGCGAGACCGACGCCAGTGTTGCCGCTCGTGGGTTCAATAATCGTCGAGTCGGGACCGAGCAAACCGTCACGTTCCGCGGCGAGAACCATGGTGAGCGCCGGTCGGTCTTTCGAACTACCACCGGGATTCGTGGTCTCTAATTTGGCAATGAAATCACATTGAAGATCGCGTCCGATGTTGGCCAATCGCACCATTGGCGTATGACCAATGAGTTCTAAGGGGCTCTCGGCCACGTCCATATCGGCGTAACGCATGACTCTTCGTTTCTACTAGGGCGACTCAAACGTCCGGCGAGACCTACAACATCACGCCTTCACTCTAAGGGCACGGGACCACGACTCCCCATTCGCTTCTACGATCGAGACCCACGTCAACGTGGCCCTTTAATTGAGTTCGTTCAACTCCACGAACGGACCGTTCGACGCTTTCTCCGCGACGGTTCGAACTTCAGCTACGTCGTTCGCGACGTTCACTCAGTGTTGTAAGACTGCCCAGGCCACAAATCTCGCTAACTCGAAGAGACCCAAAGTCCAATGGCAAGTGTGAACCCCAGCAGTGCCGCGAAGTAGCGAAGCGCACGACCCGGCACCCTTCTGGTCACCGATGGGCCGAGAAAACTGCCAACGAGCAGGCCACAACCCAAAAACAGCGCGGCCTCGACGTGGACGGGTCCAAAGATCAAGAATCCCACGGCGGCAACCACGTCCCCGACGCCGAGGAAGACGTTCTTGAGCGCGTTCGCACGAGGAAACTCTTGATCCACCGTCAAGAGCAACAACGCGAGCATCATGATGCCCGATCCAGCGCCAAAGTAACCGCCGTAGAGCGCCATCACAAAGAGGCCTGACGGGAGTAAGAGGCGATGCATTCGTTCGTCACGACGTTCATGCCACCGTGAAATCTTTGGCTGGATGAGCAGAACCACTGACGCCAGTACCAGAAGAAACGGCACCAGATGGTTGAAGACACGATCAGGTGTCAGTAGTAGCAGAGCCACGCCCGCGGCAGCGCCGAGAACCGCGACGAGCGCCCAGCGCCGAAGCCATGGACCCTGACCCTTTAGTTCAGGCCTCGAACCCAACGCGGAACCAGGAAGTGACGCCATTAAGGCTACGGCGTTAGTGACGTTGGCTGGTAATGGAGGGATGCCGATGACGAGCAGCGCGGGGTACGAGATCAGCGACGTGATCCCGCCGGCCGAGCCGAGCACACCGGCGACCAATCCAGCACCGAGGAGCAAGATAACGTTCGCGAGCGAGATCACAACACCGTCGACGCTACCGTACGAGCACTGGCAATATCGCCGTCGATGCTTGGCGCGTCATACTGTGAGAGTGGACGAGAGTGCTGGCGCGAACGTGTCGATTCGCGAGTTATCGCTCGAAGATGCGCTGCTCATACGCGATGCTCGGCGACCCGCCGTTGGATGGGCCCCGGACTTTCCCACTAAAGAAGATGTGCGCGTCGCCACGTTCGCCCGATACATGCCCGCTTCTACGCCAGAACCGTGGATGTCGCCCTGGCTCGTCATCGAGAGTGACCTCGTGGTCGGCATGCTCGGTTTCAAAGGCGAACCCGTTGTCGACCTGCTTGAAGTCGGCTACGGCATCGTGCCCTCGGTACGCGGTCGCGGAGTCGCGACCAAGGCCCTGTCGCAACTCCTTGATCAAGTCAAGCATCGTGGCATCAAGGTGCGCGCCGAAACGTACGTGTGGAACGGACCGAGCCAGGCGGTTCTGCGTCGACTTCACTTCAACGAGGTTGGGCGCCGACGCGACGTGGACGACGGAGAACTCATCGTGTGGGAGATTCTCGTCGATTGAGAACGATTTTCATCGGCGCGCGAGAATCTCGCCGTGGACCACGACAAAGACACCCTTAGGATCGTTCGCCCATCGTTGAAAGGCTTGCGCCATCAACTCGAGTTCGTCGTCCGTCGCGACGCCGTACTCAATGGCCTGTTGCGCAAAGTCACTCAGACGAACGCGATCAGCCCAAAGTCCGCCCCACCAGGCTCGCTCCTCTGGAGTCTGAAAAGTCCAGTTCGACGACGACGCTTCTAGCTCGTCAAATCCCGCCGCTCGAACCCAGGTTGCCAGGTGCCGACCCGCGTCGGCGTTCGCGTGGTTCTTCGCGGTGATCTGTTGGTAGACCTCTAGCCAGTGCGTGAGGACGGGGTCACCGGGCAACCAGACGAAGGCGGAGTAGTCAGCGTCACGTACTGCTAAGAGACCGCCGGGCTTGAGGACTCTTCGCATTTCACCCAACGCCGCAACAGGATCGCTGAGATGTTGAAGAACTTGATGGGCGTAGACGACGTCGAAACATCCATCGGAAAAGTCGAGTCCATATACGTCGCCAACGTCGAAGGAGAGATTCTCTCTGTCAAGCGATTCGAACTCGCTCTTTGCTCGGGCGATGACCTCCTTCGAGAGATCGATGCCAATCACCTTGGCGCTTCCAACGCGACTGGCCAGTTCGGCGGTGATGTTCCCAGGTCCACAGCCCACGTCCAGAATCGAGAGACCATCGCTCAGGTGCGCCAGTAGAAAGGCAGCGGAATTATCCGCGGTTCTCCAGCGATGGCTCCGCAACACCGACTCGTGATGGCCGTGCGAGTAGCGGTCCGGTGTCACGTCTAAAGAGTACCGAGACGCGCGACGAACTCGAACGGAGAAAGCCTCAGGCCCGGGGTGAGAGCCACTTCGCCAGAACGCTGACTTCACTGACTTCGTATCCGAGGTGATCGTAAAACGCCATGACCTCTTGATTCGTCTCACGAACCATTAATTGAATTTTCACAACGCCCTGTTTGTTGAGCCATTCTTCAGCGGACGTCATGAGACGGGCGCCGAGTCCTCGCCCTTGATGGGCTGGACTAACGGCGAGGTAGTAAACCCATCCGCGGTGGCCGTCATCTCCGACCATCACCGTACCCACGAGTTCTCCGTCGTGTCGACGTCCCAACACGGTTGATGTTGCTCCTCGAAGTGCGCGCGCAAAGTCCGTGAGTGGGTCGTTCCAGGGACGCGTCAGTCCGACCGACTCCCACAACGCCGCGGCCGCGACTGCATCGTCCTCGACGAGCACTTCGATCATCTGGTCATGATAGAGCCGGGCCCCGAACTAAAAGGTTCTCGCTCCGGCGTCGCGAGGTCGACTACGTCGCTGTCCGGCCTCTCTTCGGCGCAACCGCAACGCGTGCTCGAAGAGAGTCCCCGGCCTGTGCGCAGTGGCGTCAACGTCGTGTCCAAGGGCCCTGTGTCGGAGCCGCCGCACTCATTGCGTCGAGATCGAGACCCTTGAGGTCATCACCCACCACAATCAGGCCGCCGAACTCTGAGGCGAGTTGTCGCCGCTCATCTTCACTTTCTAGGGCGGGTGAAGGAACGTAGTGGGTCAGGGAATAAGTTGCGATCTACTGCGCCGTCGCGGTGTAGACGTCGGTGACTTGAGGCAGCACCACCGGCTCTGGCAACTTCTCCACTACTTTCGCCACGTCTTTCATCAAGTCGTCGCGAAGACGATCCTCCATGACCGAAATGTAACTCGAGCTCAGTACACGTTGAAAGAGCCCGTCGTGCGAGATTGTCTGAGGGTTGTCGAACTTGATCCGCTCTACGTTGATGAAAGGTCCTGAGGCAATGACGTCGCTGAAGTCGGTACCAACCTTGTAGGGCTGTTTCACGTCCCACTGCATGGCGTGGCTCAACGCAGCGACCCACTCAACGGACTCGTCTCGTTCATTCCAAATTAATCCGAGCCCGCCGCCGCAAGTGAGTACACGGTGAATCTCGCTCAGCGCTCGGGGCGGGTCAAACCAATGGAAGGCCTGGGCAACGAACACCGCCTCGACGCTGTCGTCCTCGAGTGGAATGGCCACGTCACTGCCGTCGAGAACCTCGATTTCGGGCGACGACGACGCCAACGCTTCACGCATCGACGCCGACGGATCGACCGCCGTTAGTCGGGCGACGAAGGGCAACATTTGACGACTGAAAATGCCGGTTCCGGCCCCGAGGTCGAGAACGTGCATACTGCGTTCAATGTGCAACGTCGAGACGAAGTAGTCGATGGCCGCCGACGGATAACTCGGGCGCGCCGCGTTATAAAGGGGCCCGTTAGCGAACCCTCTACGACCTAGATCATTCTTTCGAGCATTGTCCACGATGATGTATCCACTTTCGAGCGCCAAATCGCCACACCCTTGTCTACTGCCTTTCTTAGTGGTGTCGAAGGAAGGCGAGCGTCAATCAGGAGTGATCTGAGATAACGCGATGAGGTCGCGGAGTTGTCCATCGGTGGCTCCAGCCAACCATCCTCCCGAGTACCGATTGTCGCTGGTCACATCAGTCGCCGCAAACGATGGAGTCGGCAAACGAGGGTCCGCTTCGCCAATCTCAACTTCGGCCAATAGCAAGCCAGTGTGGCGGCCTTTGAATTCATCAATGGCGTAGGCACTCCCCTCGTGCACGAGACGGTGTCGTCTCTTTGAGATGGTCGATCCTTCAAGAACGAGTAATCGGTCGTAGTCGTCAGAAGAAAGATAGATATTGGTGATTTTGAGAAGTGCTGGATTCTCGACGTCTGGACGAATCTTTTGCGCGAGCTTGTAAATGACTTCACCCTCACTCGCAATCTTTCTCAATCGGAGGCTCGTGCCCGTTACGTAGTAATCCGTTATTTCTCGTGCGTCGTTCGCGTCGAGAGGTACGGCATTGAGAAGCCATCGCTGCTCACGCTCCACCTTGGCGTATCTGCCCTCACCTGGACTGCGACTCGTCACAGAACTCACTCTAAGGTCAAAGAGTTTTCGACTTCATCGCAACGAAACGCCGTTCGCCCGCGGTTAGGACTCATTCGAATTCCCGGAACTGGCGAGGCTAGAGAGTGCTTCTCCATAGAGGCGGTACTCCGTCCACTCGTCCAATGCCTCAGCACCGAGTGAGCGATAGAAGTCGATGGAAGGCTGGTTCCAGTCAAGTACCGACCACTTGAGACGTTTATAACCCTTCACCTCGCACTCTTGTGCCAGGTGGACTAAGAGTGCCGTGCCGTATCCGCGGCCTCGAAACTCTGGTTTGATGAAGAGGTCTTCCAGAAAGATCCCGTGCGTGCCGGTCCACGTTGAGTAGTTGAGGAACCACACCGCGAAGCCGGCGACGTCGCCTTCGTCAGTCTCCACTAAGTCGCAAAAGACACTGGGGGCATCACAGAAAAAATTCTCGAGGAGCTGCTCGCTCGTAGCTTTCGCCAACTCGACCGATCTCTCGTAGAGCGCGAGATCCTTAATGAGTTGCAGCATGGTTTCAACGTCTTTTGGCGCTGCCCGACGAATTCTCATGTCGGCGTCCTATTGAGTTACGACGAGGAGAGCAAAACCGTCGTAACCTTTGCTCCCGACAGTTTGAAGAGCGGTACCCTCGATCCGATCATCTTCACCCGCAAGCTCTAAAAACCTACGCACGCCCACGACTCGTTCATCCGAACTCTTCGAATTCACGATATCTCCGTCGCGCACGACATTGTCGGCAACAATGACCGTGCCGATCCGAGACAGACGCAGAGAGAGTTCTAAGTAGCGCGGATAGCCCTCCTTGTCCGCGTCGATAAAGATGAAATCAAATGGTGGAACTTCTTCATCGATTAGGTCCCGTAACGAATCTGTCGCCGGGCCGACTCGAACGTCAACCAAATGTCCCAGTCCCGCTCGCTCGATATTCTCTCTCGCTACCTCGGCGTGCACGGGCTCGAGTTCAATTGTCACCAGGCTCCCGTCACTCGGCAGTGCACGGGCCAACCAGATTGTGCTGTACCCGCCAAGGGTCCCAATCTCCAAAATCCGCCGTGATTTTTGAATCCTCGCGAGGAGTTCCAGCATCTTGCCCTGATTTGGCGCAACGCTTATCGGCGGGAGTCCCGCAGCCGCACTTTGCGCAAGGGTCTCCTCCAACGCACCGTCAGAGGGCAGAAGCAGCGAGACGAGGTACTCATCGACATTGGACCAAAGGTTTTCACTCATCCGTAAAGTCTCCCACCATCACGACATCCCATGGCTGGGTAAAAATCAGAAAACTAAAGACCCCGACGGTACTGATTCGCTAGAGCTCCAGACGCAATTCGACGCCGCCGGATCGATCGCGAAAACCGAGATTACGATAGATCCTCTCGCCGTCGTCCGTCGCGTGAAGTTCGACTCGTTCCAAGCCCAACGATCGAGCTTCATCAACGAGAAAGTGGACAATTCGCTCGCCTAGTCCCCGTCGTCGCCACGACACGTCAACCGCGACTGAACTGATATGGCCTTTCACCCCTCGCGGGAAGCGGGGCGAACCGAGACTCTCTTCAATCTGTAACAGACCGGCGCCACAGAGACCGGGCTCCATTGTTCGATCAATAACCGCGCCAATAATTGCTTCGGTTGGTAAGTTCCGCTCCAGGAGCGACCTCGAGGAGTGGGTCCAACTTTCGTTCTCTGAGTCAGCGGACATGTCGTTGAACATGACTCCTCGCAGGCGCAAGAGCTCCGCGATGTCCGTTACGGTCGCGCGTCGAACCAGGGAACTCATCGGCGAATCATTCCTCTACTCAACAAGGAATCAGATCTCGGTGAAATCGACACGTGTTAAGCCGTCGACATCGAGCAGCCCGGTACATCAGGAGAGGTCCTTTCTCATGCCAATAGCCAGGGCCTTATAACCCATCGATTCATACAAACCTCTCGCGACCACGTTGTAACCGAAGACGTTCAGTGCCAGCTTCGTCCCACCTTGACTCTTTACGTAGTCTTCTGCGGCCAACATCGTGTATCGTCCGAGGCCTTTTCCCCGAAACTCCTCGGCGATCACGATGTCGTACACGAACCATTCGCCGGGACTGCCCTCACGGGGCTCGCCGAGCCAAATGGTACCCACGGTCGTCTCATCGTCGACGACGTCAAAGAAGTGTTGCTCAGCATTGGGCACGCCGTCGACGAAGAGGGTCTTTTCGTTTCGCTCGATATTCAACGTCGCCTCTTCGGACGTAAAACCAGCACTAAGGAGCGCCTCGCGGTAGTCCGCCCGCATCGTCGTAACCCACGTTTTGAGATCTGCGTCAGACTTTGGTTTAAGAAGAATCATCCCGTCAATCTACAGTGCATCCGAAGATTTCGATTGGTTTGAACCCCCAGAACCATTGGTCTCACGTCTAAAGAACGAACGACCGCTAGCAGTAGTGCATCACGTCACTCAACGCCAGCATCTCACGGAGCCATGTATCCTCGCTCTTGTTGGCCGAGAGGGAGAAGGCGGTCGCGCGAACCCTCGTACTCGACGTAGTACTAAGAAGTGGTGGTGCGTCGCCACCGTTGAGTACTCCCTGAAGGGCCCGAGTGTAGGCCGAAGACACCACACCGTGATAGCAACCAATCGAAGACCGGGCGCCCCTGACGTTCTCGAGAACGTAGTGGTAGATACCGTGGGGATAGCCCGGCACGGGTGAAAAGATCCCGTTGCAGGCATCGAGTGACGAGACCGCAATAGTCGATCCATTCATCGCGACGTTGTCGTAGATTCCATAACCGTCGAAGGCGAATCCAAGAATCACTGGCTTCTTTGACGCAGCGTTCGTCTCGCGCACGGCACTCGTCGAAGTGCCCTTCGTCGACGCCACCGACCTGACCCTCCAAGGGGCGCCGGTCGCGTACGAAACTAAGCACGCGGGGAGTCCGTGATAGTGGTACTGACCACCAGGGCCGGGATGCCCGTCACACGAGTCGAGGAATGATGCCGATACGCCGTTGACGGTCGTTACAAAGTTGTCGCTCGTGGCGACGGTTGAATGATTGGCCTCGTAGGGATTGTAGAGAGCGGCGCCGTCGAGAAGGAACCCAATCGGACCTTGATTGGTCGCCGTGACCGTCTTCGTATAGACCGGCGTCAGGGGAAGTGTGTAGACGTAGTTTTGTTCTTTCAGTACGGACTTCGCGGCGACCACGTGCGCCCCAGCGGCACTGACGTTGAGGGGATTGGACGGAACTGCGTAGTTCGTCGCCACAAGGTTGGTCGCGGGCAGTCCATCGGACCTAAAGGTCCACGATCCGTTGCCGAGTGAGTCAGTGACGTTCGACGTCCATTTGACCGCCTTCACCGCGGTTGCTTCACTCTGAAGGGTACGAAGGCCAAACGCACTATTGGTACTCGCGCCCGCGGGTGAAGGAGCGATCTCGCCGATCAGGAGGACCGCGCTGACAGCCGCCAGCGAACTCAAGACGAGCCGTCTCAGTGTTGTCGCCTCACGCCACGGACCCGGGTGTCCTTGTCGTCAAGACTTAGATATCCAGTGAGAAGCGATAGACGCTGGTATCACGACGTTCAAAACCCAGTTTCTGGTACAACGCGTTCGCCGCTTCTCGCGAGGATCGACTGGTGAGATCGAGTGAACGTACCCCGCGCGTTCGCGCTTCGCCGACCGCGGCCATCGTCAATGCCTCACCGATACCGAGGCCCCTGGCGTCTTCATCGACCACCACGTCTTCGATCCACCCGCGAAGTCCGGTCGGGATCGAGAAGATCACCAACGTCAGAGTGCCGACTATGACGTCGTTGTCGCACGCCACGAAGAGCGTCGCCGAGTCCGAATCGACCATGGCCTCGACCTCACTCATCGTGAGCACTGGCGCGCTCGAGGAGAGTTGGGGAAGAAGACCGTTGAGTCCCTCGAGCAGTTCCGGCGTCGCGACCAGAGCTTTGGTAACTGAGATGCTCACTCGTCACCCCGCCAGACCGGACGGCGAAGATCGTCGTAGAAGACGTCGCGGTGTTCGCCGTCTATCGCCGCGAAGATTGGACCGGCCCATCGATCGGTGCCGATGCTGGGCGTGGGCAGTTGATTGCGCGCGAACCATCCGGCGTCGGTGACTTCGAGAGGGTGCAACTTCAGTTCTCCGCCGACTGCGCGACAAAAAAAGAGTAGCGAGTAAAGAGGGATGCGCGACTCACCGAGGCGCATGCCGTCCAGCACGCCTATGAGTCGAATGGGCTCCACCTCGATGCCCGTCTCTTCGAGAACTTCTTTCACGACGACTTCAGGAGCGGAGTAACCGACGTCGCACCAACCCGTGGGATAGAGCCAGATTCCGGAGTCGGCTCGTCGAATGAGTAGTAACTCGCCCACGTCGTTCGTCACTGCCGCGCCCACGGCCACCTTTGGCGTCTGATAGCCCGGCACGCCTCGCCCGACCTCTTGCATCCACTGGGTCACGTAGCCGTCGGCGTCGACCACGCCCTCGAGGCCCTCGTCAGCCGCTTCCTTCATGTCGCCAGCGATCTTTAAGACCTCTTCGAAACGCTCGCGTTCGTACTGACTTTGCGTGAAACCAAGTCCAGTTTTCGCGACGCCGGCGAGCGACTCGGCCCAACGCCGCAACGTCTTCTCGGGAACGGAGTTACTCACGCCTCGACGCTACCAACGACGCTTAGGCCAACGTGGCGTCGAGCACCTCTTCGAGCGTGCCCACCAGACCCGTGTAGAACACACCGAAGTCGGCGTAAAGGGCGGAGGCTTCGTCGAAACGCATTTCGTAGACGCACTCTTTGAGATCGTCCACGTGCACGCCAAAGAGCGTCACGCCCCACTCCCAGTCATCCAGGCCCGTCGAGCCCGAGATGACCTGCAAGACGCGACCCTTGAAAGTGCGCCCGATCGCGCCGTGCTGGCGCATCAGGTTCTCTCGATCTTCGTAGCTGAGCGTGTACCAGTTACTCACGTCGCCGCGACGCTTGGACATGGGATAGAAGCAGAAGGCCTTCATGTCCCCGGGCGGGAGCGTCGGGAAGAGTCGATCGTTGAGCATCTTCTCGGGCATGCCCGCGGCGTACTCGCTCACTTCGGTCAACGACACGTAACTCTCGGCGACTTTGAAGCCCGCGGCCTGGACCTCGGACTGAAACTTTCGTAGGTCCCAGAGATTCTCACCCAGCACCATGAAACAGACGTCAGCCTTCGCTCCCAGAATCGCCGCCGTCACGACCTGGATTCCGTTCGTCCACGCCTCGTCGATGGCTTTACGAAGTGAACGGGCGTCGACCTTGCCCTTGAGGTGACAGAAGAGGTGCAGCACGTTGAGTCCGCGCGAGGGGCCAACCGGGGAAGGAGTCGTCATGTTCCCATGTTAGGAGGAATGGCTAATTCGCGAAAAGTCGATGAAAAGATCGAACCGCGGGGCGTAGGCCCCGCGGTTCGATCGTTACGTAGTTGGGACTCGCTTAGTAGTCGTCCATCCCGCCGCCCATCGGGGCGCCCGACTTCTCTTCGGGCTTGTCGACAATGACGCATTCGGTCGTCAAGAACAGCGCCGCGATGGAAGCCGCGTTCTGTAGGGCCGAGCGCGTGACTTTGGCGGCGTCAATGACGCCAGCCTTGATCAAGTCCTCGTACTCACCCGTCGCGGCGTTCAGTCCCTCGGTGGGCTTGGCCAGGTTGCGAACCTTGTCCACGATCACGCCACCTTCGAGACCGGCGTTCACGGCAATCTGATTGAGCGGTGCTTCGACGGCCTTGGCGACCATTCGCGCGCCCGTCTGCTCGTCGCCGCTCAACTTCTCGGCCGCTTCGAGGATGCGTGATTGACTGCGCAGCAGGGCCACACCACCGCCGGGCACGACGCCCTCTTCGATGGCGGCCTTCGTGGTCGAGACCGCGTCTTCGATGCGGTGCTTCTTCTCCTTGAGCTCTACTTCGGTCGCGGCGCCCACTTTGATGACGGCCACGCCACCCGAGAGCTTCGCGAGACGCTCCTGAAGCTTTTCGGAGTCGTAGTCCGAGTCGGTGTTTTCGATTTCGGCCTTGATCTGGCTGATGCGCGCTTTGATGTCCTCTTCGGACCCCGCACCTTCCACAATCGTCGTCTCGTCCTTCGTGACAACGACCTTGCGGGCCGTGCCGAGGAGTTCGAGGGTCGCGGTGTCGAGCTTGAGACCAATCTCTTCAGAGATAACGGTCGCGCCAGTCAAAATCGCAATGTCTTGCAACATGGCCTTGCGACGTTCGCCAAAGCCGGGCGCCTTGACGGCAACGGACTTAAAGGTGCCGCGAATCTTGTTCACCACCAACGTCGCGAGCGCTTCGCCCTCGACGTCTTCGGCGATGATCAGCAGTGGTCGACCCGACTGCATGACCTTTTCGAGCACGGGCAGTACGTCACGCACCGAGGAGATCTTGCCAGCGACCAGCAGAACGTACGCGTTCTCCAAGACGGCCTCTTGACGCTCCACGTCGGTAGCGAAGTACGGCGCGATGTAGCCCTTGTCAAAGCGCATACCTTCGACGAGGTCCATGTCCATACCAAAGGACTGACTCTCTTCCACGGTGATGACGCCGTCCTTGCCGACTTTGTCAATCGCGTCAGCGATCATCTGACCGATCTCGTCGTCCGCGGCCGAGATCGAAGCGACCTGAGCAATCTGCTCTTTCGTGTCGGCGGGAATCGAGAGGTCGTGCAACGACGCCACGGCCGCTTCGACGGCCGCTTCGATGCCCTTCTTCAGTGACATCGGATTCGCGCCAGCGGCGACGTTCTTTAGACCCTCGCGCACCATGGCCCAGGCGAGCACGGTCGCGGTCGTCGTACCGTCACCGGCGACGTCGTCGGTCTTCTTCGCTACCTCTTTGACGAGTTCGGCACCGATCTTCTCAAAGGGGTCTTCGAGGTCGATGTCTTTGGCGATGGAGACGCCGTCGTTGGTGATGGTGGGAGCGCCCCACTTCTTGTCCAGCACGACGTTGCGGCCCTTGGGTCCAAGGGTGACGCGAACGGCGTCGGCCAACTTGTTCATGCCGCGCTCAAGGGCGCGACGCGCCTCTTCGTCGAAAGCGATCAATTTCGCCACGGTGGTTCCTCCTAGTGCGTGACACCTTTTTGGTGCAAAGCAATATTAGCAGTCTCTGACAGAGAGTGCTAACGGGGATTTCAGCCCCCGGCAACCGCCGGGACCAGGGAAACGATCTGACCGGCTTCGAGCACGGTGTCGAGACCATCGAGGAAACGAACGTCCTCATCAGCCACGAAGACGTTCACGAAGCGGCGCAGCGCCCCCTGCTCGTCCAACACTCGCCCCGCGAGGCCCGGGTAGGCAACGTCGAGGGCGACGATGGCCTCTCGAACCGTCCCGGCTTCAACGGGCACTTCGCCCACCCCTCCCACGAGGGCGCGAAGTTGACTGGGCAGACGCACCGTGACACTCATGAGGCCGCCACCAAATGGTGAAAACGCAATGCCTCTTCAGCGGCCTCCAGCGACGGCGTGATCGTCGAGCTGACCGTCGCGGTCTCGACAATGGCGTCGAGCGTCTTTAGACCATGTCCCGAGATAATCGCGACTATGGACTTATCGCGGTCAATGGTGCCCCGGGCGATCATCTGACGAAGCGAAGCAATCGTCACGCCGCCGGCGGTTTCGGCGAAGACGCCTTCGGTTCTGGCAAGGAGTTCGATGCACTCGAGGATCTCCTCATCGGGTACCGATCCACAGTCCCCGCCCTTCGCGCGTAGTTCGTCGAGCACGTAGGGACCATCGGCGGGATTACCAATGGCGAGTGAGCGCGCGATGGTATTTGGACGCTGCGGAGTGATGAAGTCGGCGTCCTTCGTAAAGGCCGTGGCAATGGGTGAGCAACCTTTGGCTTGGGCGCCGAACAATACTGGCGCCGCGCCCTCTACGAGGCCGAGATCAATGAACTCCTTAAAGCCCTTGGCGACTTTAGTGAACTGACTACCCGAGGCCAACGGCACGACGACCTGGTCCGGCGTGCGCCAACCCAGTTGCTCCGCTATCTCAAAGGCGAGGGTCTTAGAACCCTCGGCGTAGTAGGGGCGAAGGTTGATGTTGGCGAACGCCCAGTCGGGGTGTTCGGCCACGAGTTCCACGCAGAGGCGATTCACGTCGTCGTAACTACCTTCGACACCAAGCACCGTGCCACCAAAGATCGCGGTCATGGCGATCTTGGACTTCTCGAGATCGGCCGGAATGATGGTGACGCTCGGCCAACCGATGAAGGCCGCGTGCGCCGCCACCGACGTGGCGAGATTGCCCGTCGAGGCACAGGCCGCGGTCGTAAAACCGAGTCGCCGCGCACTCGAGAGCGCGACGGAGACGACGCGGTCCTTAAATGATCCCGTGGGGTTACGAGTGTCGTCCTTGAGCCAAAGTTCCCGTACGCCGAGGACTTCAGCGAGGCGAGTCGAGCGACGTAGTGGCGTCCACCCCGCCCCCAAGTCCACGGGCGACTCGCCCGGATCAGGCAGTAGTGCGCTGTAGCGCCAAATAGACGGGGGTCCGTCTTGGATGGACGAACGCGTGAGCGTTCGCTTGGCGGCATCGAGGTCGTACTTGACCTCGAGTGGACCAAAGCAGTTGTCACAGACGTAGCGGGCCTCGCCTGGGTAGGCGGTACCACACTCTCGACATTGAAGACCAGTAGCGAAACTCATAACTCCCTTTTCATCGTTCGGCCTTTGGCACCTGGTGTGAAGGGACTATCCCGGGACTCACGCTGGTTGTCGCGACGTCAAAGGGGCCGTCCCTCAGTCGCTCTTGATGTGGGCTCAATTCTTTCAAACTGAGGACCGTTTGTCAAGACCGGGAGAAGAGAACCTAACCTCGACGTCATGATCAGCGTGGAAGTGCCCTGGACCCTCGCGCGCGAATCCTTCACGCTCGAAGGCGTGTGCGCGGCGAAAGGCGACGAGTCGGTCGTGGTCGTCATTCCGGCGAAGAACGAAGCAGCCACCATCGGCGCCGTACTCGACGCCGTACAGATCCACGACTGCCTCGTGGACGAGCTCGTGGTTGTCAACGATCACTCGAGCGACGACACCGCAACCGTCGCCAATCACCACGGCGCGCGCGTTCTGAACCTCGTGGGACCGGGCGGAAAGGGGGCCGCGATGCGCGCGGGACTTGACGCCAGTAACTCGTCGCTCGTGGTCTTTCTCGACGCCGACGTCTTGAACACGACCGCGGACTTCGTGGCTCGCCTACTCCAGCCACTCCTCGAACGACCGGCCGTCCAACTCGTCAAAGGCTTCTACGAACGGCCGCTGCATGACATGCCCACCGGTGGCGGACGAGTGAACGAACTCGCGGCCCGGCCGATCCTTTCCTTGCTCTACCCGGGACTCGGGGAGATTCGACAGCCCCTGGCCGGCGAAACGGCCGCTCGGCGCGACGCACTCGAGGCGATCTCTCTCGAGCCGGGCTACAGCGTGGAGATTGCCCTACTTATTGACATCACGCAACTCTTTGGCGTTCACGCGCTGGCACAAGTCGACCTCGGCATTCGTCGCCACCGCAATCGTCCACTTGAAGAACTTCGACCGATGGCCGTCGACGTACTTCGTGCCGCGCTCGAGCGCTACAAAGTTGACCTACCGAGTCAGAGCTCGGACTAACCGATCGCCGAGTTCGGACCAAGCACCACAATCACGTCGTCAGTCGGTGAACCCGCAATAGGAACGGCGCCGTTCAGCGGCTTGACCGACGACGCGGAAACTTTGATCGTCGAGGCAATCTCGAGAGCGTCATTCCTAAAGCCTGGGTTGAAGTACACGATGGTTGCGGGTATCGCAGTGGCGTTGCCCGCGGGCAACACGTCCCAATCTTGGGTCGTGAGAATCTGCGTGTAGTGCGCGGCGAGTCCCGCCGTCAGCGTGCTGTTGGCTACTTGCACGCGAACTTTCGACTTCGCAAGGGGCGCGTGAGGCGACGTCGTCGTGGTCGAACCCGATGCCAACGTCGAGTTGGTTGTCGTGGCACCCGTCGAAGGCGACGTCGCTCGCACCATCAGAAACGTCGCGCCAACGAAAAGCACGACGATGATCAAGACGACGCTCAACGAGGGTTGAAAGTGCGACCCCGACGCGTGCGGGTCGCGCGAGGAATGTACGGGGTCGCTCATTTCACTAACTCTAGAGCGATGGAGCGCAATTCACTAACCTGAGTAGTTCCAAGCCGGTGTGGCGCAGTCTGGTAGCGCAGGCGATTTGTAATCGTCAGGTCGTGGGTTCGAATCCCTCCACCGGCTCCGCCGGCCCCACTAGCCCCACTATCAATTTCTCGAAAATCGACGTGCGAGAGACCTCTAGAGAACGAATACCTCAACACGGGAGTAGTCCGGCGAGGTGTTTCCCTCTATAGATCCTTCGCCGGCGGCCGAAACACGCACTCCTTTGACTTTGAGTTCTCTGAGCTGGGTCTGAAGATAGTCAGCCACGACCGCGGCACGTCGATTGCTCAACGACCTGTCCAGTGACGCGAGGCCCGTCGCCGCGGTATAACCGTACAACGTGATCCACTTGAACTTCTTGTCCTTGATGGCCACCGCCAAACGATGAACCTGGTTCTTCATCGTTTTAGAGAGCGCCGACGAGTCCTTCGCAAATTGACTAACCGCGCCATAGAGCACCGGTGAGCGAGAATGCCGCCACTGCGCGAAGAGCGTCAACGACGTTGAGAGCGTGACGCTCGCGCTCAGTGCGTAGGACTTGCCCTTTCCATCGACGGCAGTATTCCACGACGTCAGGGTGTAGCCAGACTTCACAAGGTCCGACACGCCGGGCAAGGTGACGAACGATCCGGAGAATCCGGCGAGCGTCGAAATCGAACCACTACCGCCCTCGGATTTGAAGTCGATACTTATCGACGCCAAAGGCGTCCACTGCGCGAAGAGAGTCAACGCGTTCGACAACGTCACGACTTGACCCAGAGCGTACGGAGTACCCGATCCGTTGGCGGCGGTATTCCAGGCCGTTAAAGAGAATCCGGACCTCTCTAAACTCGACGAACCGGGCAAAGTCAGCGACGCGCCTGAGATTCCACTTAGGAGAGCCAGCGAACCGCTGGCGCCGTTGGAGTCAAAGCCCACGGCAATGAGCGGTTTCGCGGACCAGTCGGCGTAGAGCGTGATTGAAGCTGCTGGCACGTACGGTGAACCCGCAAGGCCAACGAGCGTTCCTCCCGAGAGCGCCGTGTACCAGCCGTTAAAATCGTTATTGACGAGAGTTGGTAGAGGAAGAGTGAGCGCGGCGTCGCCGACAACGTAGGTATCAATACTAGGAGCCGGAACTCCTCCGAGAGGAGCGAACGTCACTGTGTACTGATCCGCAATCCACTGGGCCCTAACCGTCAGGCCCGCGTGAGACACCCGCTGACAAATTTCATTTCATAAGGGCGAGACAAGTGACACCAAAGACCAATGACTACAACCAACGCCGCCCAGGCGGTTTCGCGTGACCAAGATGG
>Ga0307373_10001665_pt1 | contig 41427 bp, 42 predicted proteins | sample OX2MG_FD_202534 | JGI IMG/M metagenome (GOLD analysis project Ga0307373, IMG submission 202534) | Soil microbial communities from Risofladan, Vaasa, Finland - OX-2 | ecosystem: Environmental > Terrestrial > Soil > Coastal area > Acid sulfate soil | place: Finland: Risofladan, Vaasa | collected...
GGATCGCCACGCCCACCGCCAGGGCGGTGAGTCCAGCCGAGAGGAAGCCGGCTCCGGTGAGCTTCCAGGGAGTGAAGCAGAGCCCGACGACAGCGGGGAAGGTGGCCTGGAAGACCATCGACCCAGTCACGTTGCCGAGCGCCAGGCTGTCCCGGTCGCGACGGATCCAGAGGGCACCCGCCGTGACTTCGGGAAGCTCGGTGGCGATGGGGACCAAGAGGAGCGCCAGCACCAGCGGAGAGAGGTGCGCCCCAAGGGCGACCTGGTGGAGGCCGATGAGGAAGAGTTCACTGGCCCCGGCGAGCCCGGCCAGGCCGATCACCGCCTGCAGCGCGGGCAGGGCCAGCCGGCCCCGGCCGTCCGGAGTCCAGCCGCCCGCAATTCGAGAGAACCAGAGGGGCTCGAAGTCACCTTGGGGGGCTGGGTCGGCCCGCAGGGTACGGCGCACGAAGGCGACATACAGGACGACCAGCAGGGCAGCATCGGCCCATCGCACCGGGGTCGGCAGGAGCGCGCCCGCGATCAACAGCCCGAAGCTGAGCGCGAAGGCCCAGAGCGGTCTCCGGGCATCCGCGGTCGAAACCCGGAGGCGCGCCCGGCCGCACAGGATGCAGACCACCCCAACCAGCCCCAGGCCGACGGTCGCCAACATCAGGGGCGCCCCCAGGATCGCACCGGTGGCGGTTTGGGTCGCCTGGTGCCCCCCGGCGATGAGGGCGATGACCGGAACGATGGTCTCCGGCATGGCGGTGCCCACCGCGGCCATGACGCTCCCGGTCATCCCGTGGCCCAGTCCGAGGCTGCGGGCGGCCCACTCGATGGCGTTGGTGAAGAGCGAGGCTGCGATCAGCATCAGCACCAGGCCGCCGGCGAAGGCGAGGGCTATCTGCATTTGTTCAGGGTGAAGCGGGCCGCGCCCGGCCCGGCCGGGCCCAACCCAGAAGGTCGACCGCCAGGGCCAACCCATGTCTTGCGACCTCGCCCGGGCCAACCCCCTGGATCCGCTCTGGGGGCGAAAGTCGGGCGGGGGCCAGGGCGTCTGCGATCCGCTGCCGGTACCAGGGGAAGAGCGACCGGGGCAACCGGTCAGCGGGGAACCACTCGATCCGCCAGGCTTCCCGGCTTCGCCGGACTCGGCCGCCTACCGCCCGAGCCCGGAAGACGACGTCGGTGTCGCGTCTGAGGCCGGTGAAGCGGTAGTAGCCGGTCAGCCGCTCGATTTCAATCTCCAGACCGGTCTCCTCCTCGGCCTCTCGAACCACGGTCGCAGCGGGGTCTTCCGACCTCCCGACATGGCCCCCGGGCGGCTCCCACCCGGGGGGCCACAGCCGCAACTGGAGGAGAACTCGGTCCTGATCGTCGACCAGGACAGCCTGGGCGCCGACGACCTGGCCGGAAGCTAGGGGAAGCACGGGTTGGCCAGCGCCGTGGCCAGCGCCGGGGAGGCGGGCGAGATCAGGTAGCTGAGGCTGGGGAAAAACTCCTGGGGCGGGTTGCCGTTCACCAGCAGGCGCCAGAGCCCGTCGGCGGCGGCCAGGATCGGGGCCCCGAGGGAGAAGCCGGAGTTGAAGAAGTTGGGCAGGACGAAGAAGACCAGCAAGGCGGCGATCAGGATTCCCATCCGATTGCGGTCGATCCATTGGAAGAGACCGGGAGCGTGACTTCGGAAGAGCCCGTCGGCCACCCCATAGCCGTCCAGAGGGGGGATCGGGATCAGGTTGAAGATGAAGAGGATGACATTGACGAAGAAGGCCTCGATCAGGATCCAGTAGGCGTAGCCGGCGAGGTTCAGGTTGAAACTGGGCAGCGCGCAGGTCTGGGTCAGGGGGTCGGCGAAGATCAAGAGCCGCAGTAGCAGGCAGATCACCGCCGCAACCGCCAGGTTGCTCAGAGGCCCGGCGGCCGAGAGCCAGGCGCGCTCGCGGCCGCGCCGGACGTAGAGCGGGTTGAACTGAACGGGTCGGGCAAATCCGATCCCGACCAGGACCAGCGCCGCCAGGCCGACCGGGTCGATCTGACTTGCCGGGTTGAAGGAGAGCCGGCCCTGGGCCTTCGGGGTTGGATCCCCGTAGGACGTGGCTACCCAGGCGTGGCAGTATTCGTGGACGGTGAACCCGATGACGATGCCGGGGACGGCGAAGAGCAGCAGGACGAGGTAGAACTCGACGGCAGTCCCGAGCACCGAGTCTCAGTCCAGGACGATCTTGCGGGCTCGGCGCCGACTCTTCGATCCTTGGGAGTGGCGTCGGTGCTCGAGCGCCGCCGACGCCGCCAGAAACACCTCGCGCTGGGCCTTGAGCAGATGGACCCGCGATTCGGGCGGCACCAGCTCGCCCAGTTCGCCCGCCGCCCGCGCGACCGCACCCCCGATCTGCCGGGCCGCCCATCCGCCAAACTGTCGGGCCGCCTCTTCACGCTCCATCACTTACTCCCAAAATGAATCGCCAGCCGGCCGTCCTCAAGGTGGGCCGAGGTGGTCAGCTTGCCATGCAACACCCGGGGCAGGCTGATCTCTCGCTTGTACGGCCCGACGCTGACGTAGAGCTCGTCGTCCCGCTGGGTCAGTTCCACCTGGTCCCGGGTGGCGAAGGGCAGCTGCAAGGTGAGCACATAGACGTCGCCTTCCTTGCGCAGGGCCTGGGGCTTGGTGTTGAAGAGAATCGCGCTCGGATCGACCTCGCCAAAGAGGGACTGGGCCAGCTCACTGAGGTTTTCCAACCCCAGCACCTCGTGGTCGAAGAGCTGGCTGTTGAGAATCGGCACCGGTGAAAAGGCGGCCTCCACCTGGGTTGCGTAGCGCTGCTGCGACTTGCGCCAATCGGCAAAGTAACCGTCCCCGACCGCCTCCGGGAGGACTCGGTTGACCAGCACGGCGTCGACCTGATAGTCGTACAGATTGAGGTACGTGTAGGCCCGTTGCGCCTCCTTGATCACCATCTTTTCGAGGTTGAGTACCAAGCGCACGGTGCAGGTCTTGGAGTCACTGAGGACTTCCTTCATCGATTCCAGGTCGACTAAGAGGTCCTTGATCGATCCATAGATTTCGTCGCCTGGTAATGGGATTTTCACGAAGGGCTGGATCATCGGACGGGCCACCCGCATGACCTTTCGCTCGAGCGGAAAGATCCGGTCCAAGTACCAGCGAGCCACGTCGGGAAAAGCGAGCAGTTGCAAGGTTTCCCCGGTCGGGGCGCAGTCGACGATGAGCACGTCATACTCCTGCATTCGGGCGTGCCGGCGGATCCACATCAAGCTCGAAATCTCCTCCATCCCAGGCGGAGTTGCGAGCTCCTCGGCGATGATTTCGTCGACCCCCTGGCTGTTGAAGAGGACCGCGAGATAGCCGTGAATCTTGTCCCAGTGCCCCTCCATTTCGTGGAGCGCGTTGACCTCCTGGGCGAACAGGTTGGGCGCGACCTCGACGGGCAGCGCCGCAAGTTCATGCTCTAGCGAGTCGCCCAGGCTGTGGGCGGCGTCGGTGGAGATGACCAGCGTCTTGAGGCCCTGCTCCGCGCATTTGACAGCGGTAGCGGCAGCGACCGTTGTCTTGCCCACGCCACCCTTGCCGGTGTAGAGGATCACCCGCATCTCAGCGAGTATAGGGAGGGGTGGAATCACCCCTTCCCTAGTGAAGGAAGAGGAAGCCCGCCGCCACCACCACCACCATGAGCGCGCTGACCAGGATGACCTTGCGCAGGTCCAGCCAGAGGTAAGGAGTGCGGTCGGTGGGAATCGCCGGGGTTTCGTCGAGCGGCTCCAAGTGGGCGATCTGCTGGCGTTGCCGCTCGGCCCGGCCCGCGACCCTCCCCTTCCGGGGGAGGAAGGAAGTTGACCCTGCGGCCCCGCTCCCGGTCGCCGACGCCACTGCGGGGGCACTCTCCGGTTCGGCCGGTAGGACCGGGCCAGGCTCCTTCGGCGGCGTCGTGCGGCGGGGCAGAAACGAGCTCCGCGCCCCGGTCGGGCGCGGGTCGGGAACCGGACTGGGAACCGCCTCCGGAGCCGACGAGGGCTGGGCGGCGGAGCTTTCCGTCCCCGAGGAGGACGATGGGGAGTGCGTCGGCGGCCGCTTCCGGGCGCTGGAGACGGGGCGGCGCTTAGGGCGTCTTGCCAATTGGGGCTCCGCGGTGAGGACGCCCGGATGAAGTCCGGGCTGAGGCGCGGCCAGTGTATCCAAGCCCAGGGCGAGTCTTGGCCGGGGCCGAGGAGTGCAGGCAGCGAGCACCGGCTGGGTGGGGGTCAGCTTGGCGAAGGAGGGGACGAAGCGGTGCCAGCGCCCACTGCCTGCGTGGGCGATGTGTGTGGGGCCACATCTTGTGCCCAGGGTCAATTGAACCACAGAATGTTGTGGACCGCAAGGGCCTCGTTCGAGCGACTTCTGGCCGGCATCGGCGCTCCCCAGCGGGTCGGAACCCGGGCTCGGCCCAGGGTCCTCGGCCCCTCTCCGGGAGCGTAGGCGGGGGCGTCGATGTGGGCCTCCCGGCGCCGCCTGCGCACAACCGGCCGAAGGCTCTGGTGGCGACGACTTGGAGAGGCCGCCCAGAACTTCCGGCCAAGCCCAGAACCACTTCCGGGGGAGCCGGACTGCCAAAGAGCCGAGTTCCCGGGCGGGGCCGGGCCGGCCCCCGGGCAGCTCAGACGTTGAAGAGGAAGTGCATCACGTCGCCGTCCTGGACCTGGTAATCGCGGCCCTCCAGGCGGCGCTGACCGCGCTCCCGCACGGCCGCGTAGCTGCCCGCTTCGACGAGCTCCTGCCAGCCGCAGACCTCGGCCCTGATGAAGCCCTTAGCAAAGTCGCTGTGAATCGCCCCGGCGGCGTCCCGGGCATTGGCCCCCAGGGGGACCGTCCAGGCGCGCACCTCCTTCTCCCCGGCGGTGAAGAAGGTGTGCAAGCGGAGGGCGTGATATCCGGCTCGGCTGAGCCGGCCCAACCCGGCCTCGGAGAGACCCAGGCCGGCGAGGAACTCGTCCGCCTCCTCAGGCTCCAGCTCGGAAAGCTCAGCCTCGAGCTTGGCCGACACGGCGACGAAGTCCGCTCCCTCTTGGGCGGCGCGCTCCGAGATTCGCTGGGCGGGTCCCGAGCCGAGGGGCTGGGCTAGATCACCCTCGTCGAGATTGGCAACCAGGATGACCGGCTTGGCGGTGAGCAGCTGGGCCTCCCGCACCCCCACCGACTCGTCGACGCCGAGGGTCACCCGCCGCGCGGGCATCCCTTGGTCGAGCGCTTCTTTGACCTTGGTCAGCCCGGCGACTTCGGCCTGAACCTCGCGGGAGGCGGCGCCGGCGCGGGCCGTCTTGCCAACCCGTTCGAGCCGGCGGTCGACCGTGGCCAGATCGGCCAGGGTGAGCTCCAGCTCCAGGATCTCCAGATCGCGGAGCGGGTCGACCGGGCCCTCGACGTGGCCAACCTCGGAAGCGCTGAAGGCGCGCAGCACAAAGGCGATCGCGTCGGCGCTGCGGATGTGGCCCAGGAACTGATTCCCCAGCCCCTCGCCCTGGTGGGCGCCTCTGACCAGGCCGGCGATGTCGGTGAATGTCACCGTCGCCGGGATCACCTTGGGGGGGTGGAAGACCTCGGCCAACTGGTGGATGCGTTCGTCGGGGACGGCCACGACTCCGGTGTTGGGGTCGATCGTGGTGAAAGGGAAGGCACCTACAGCCACGTGGGCTCTCGTCAAGGCGTTGAAGAGGGTCGACTTGCCGGCGTTGGGCAGCCCGACGATTCCAACCGAGAGGCTCATCCCTTCGGCTCAGCGCCGGCCTGCCGGGGAGAGGACCCGGCGAACCAGCTCGGTCAGACCCCCCTGGCCGGGTCCGGGGATCAGCCAGTCGGCGGCCTGCCGGACCTCCTCGGAGGCGGTCTCCACCGCGACCCGGGTGCCCGCGGCTTCCAGCAGGGGGAGGTCGTTGGGAGCGTCTCCGACGGCGACCACGTCCCCGGGATCGACGCCCAGTTGCCGACAGAGCCAGTTGAGGGCCTTTCCCTTGTTCACCCCCGGGGCCGTGATCTCGCAGAATCCGATCAGAGATCGGGTCACCTCCGCCCTTCCTCCGAGCAGCTCTTGGAGCTCGGCCAACGCCGCCTGGAAGCGATCCCGGTCCCGGGCAACCACGGTCAACTTGGTACTGCCGCGGCGCACCCGGTCCTCCAGCGTGGGCCGGCCCGCCACTTCGGCGGTGACCTGGGCGATTCCGGTGTAGAAGCGGACGTCGTCATCGACCCGGTCGACGTAGAGATGGTCATCCTGGTAGACGTTGAGGGCGAAGCCACGGCGGCGGCAGAGCGCCAGCACCTCGAGCCCCAATTCGCCGGGGACCTCCTCGCGCCGCAGCACTTTGGCGGCGGCCATCTCCGGCTCGGAACCGCCCTGGGCCAGCTCCTGGATCTGCGCCCCTTGGTAACAGATGAGCGGCAGATCCGCCCCCAGGGCCAGGGCGTGGGGCAGGGCGGATCGATACATCCGACCGGTGGCGATCCCAACCCGGATCCCCTCCTGGTGGGCGAGAGCGACCGCCACCACGTCCCGAGGGTCAATCTGGAGCCGCTCGTCAAGGAGCGTCCCATCCAAGTCCGAGATCAGCAACCTGGGCCTCACCGGCGGGGAGATACCTCGGGATTGGCGCAGGCGAGGGGAGCGCCGCCGTCCAGCACCGCCAGAATGTTGCGCGCGGCCAGCTCGCCCATGGCGGAGCGGGTCTTGCCGGTTGCGCTGCCGAGGTGGGGCAGCAGGACCGCGTTGGCACAGTCGGCCAGTCCGGGGGACATCTCCGGCTCCTGCTCGTAAACGTCGAGGCCGGCGGCGGCGATCTCGCCTGACTGAAGCGCCTCAACCAGGGCGGCCTCGTCGATGATCGGACCCCGAGAGGTGTTGACCAGAACCGCGGTCCTGCGCATGGCGGCCAGCTCGCTCCGACCGATCAGGTGGTGGGTCTGGCTGGTCAAGGGAACGTGGCAGGTGACGAAGTCGGACTCGCGCAGGAGCCGTTCCAGGGAGCACTCCTCGACCTCCACGGAGGCGGCTGGCCGTACCCCGGCCGGGTCGAAGGCCAAAATCCGCATCGAGAAGCCGCGAGCGGCGCGCTGAGCGACCGCCTGCCCGATCCGGCCAAAGCCAATCACGCCCAAGATCGCCCCGGTCACCTCCTGGCCGAGCAGGTAGTCCGGGCGCCAGCCGAAGTACCGTCCCTCCCGCATCTCCCGGTCCGCCTCGACCACCCGGCGCGCCGCCGCCAGAAGAAGGGTCAGGGTGAGGTCGGCAGTGGCGTCGGTGAGCACCTCGGGAGTGTGCCCGACGTAGATCCCCCGGGCGGTGCAGGCCGGAATGTCCACGTTGTCGAGGCCGACCGCGTAGTTGGAGACGACCCTGAGATTGCTGCCCGCGGCGTCCAGGGTGGCGGCGTCGATCCGGTCGCGCAGCTGAGGCAGCAGGGCATCCGCGCCCGCGACCGCTGTCCGATACCGCTCGGGGCCGAGGATCTCACCCAGGATCTTCAGCTCACAGCGTTCGCTGAGCAGGTCCCCAGCGGGACCCGGCACGGGCAGGGTCATCACCACCTTCGGCACTCTCTCGGCATTGTCGCCGATGGCCGGGCGGGGCACGTCCGGGTGGAACTGGCCCGGATGGGGTATATTGAATTCGTTGCCAATTCGCTCTAGACGTCCCTTCCGGCCCACCCATCGCACCGCTTACCTGGCTCCCGATGAGGTCCCCCAGCCGGATCCCGCCCCCTCCGTCAGCTTCTCCGAGCTTGGGCTCTCGGCGCCGATGCTGAGAACCCTCGTCGAGGTTGGGTACAGCGACCCCACTCCGATCCAGGCCCTGACCCTCCCGGTGGCGCTTTCTGGCCGCGACTTCGTCGGCCAGGCTCGGACCGGATCGGGAAAGACCGCCGCCTTCGCCGTGCCCATCCTGGAGCGCCTCGATCCCACCCTGACCACGGTCCAGGCGCTGGTGCTCTGCCCCACGCGGGAGCTGGCCGCTCAGGTCACCCTGGAGTTCGAGAAGCTGGCTCAGGGCCGCTCGGTGCGGACCCTCGCCGTGGTCGGCGGGGACCCCATCAAGCGCCAGCTGGACGGGCTCATCGCCCACCCCCAAGTGGTGGTCGGCACCCCGGGTCGGGTCCTCGACCACCTCCAGCGCCGCACCCTCTCACTTCGGGCAATCCGCTTCGTGGTCCTCGACGAGGCCGACCGGATGCTGGACATGGGATTCGCTCCGGACGTGGAGCGGATCCTTCTGCAGACCTCCAAGGAACGCCAGACCATGCTCTTCTCGGCGACCATGCCGGAGTGGGTCCACCGGCTGGCGGCCCGGCATATGCACGATGCGGAGACGGTCTCGGTGAGCGGGCGGACCGAATTGGTCCCCACCATCCGCCAGTGGTGCATTGAATGTTCCTGGTCCGAGAAGGAAGAGGCGCTCGGGATGCTGATGGACAGTCCCCTGGTGACCCTGGGGTTGATCTTCAGCAACACCAAGCGGAATGCTGACCACCTGCACACGGCCCTGCTGGGCCGCGGGTACGACGTCACCGTGATTCACGGCGACCTCTCGCAGCGCGAGCGGGACCAGGCCCTGGAGCGGTTCCGGCACAGCCGGGTGCGCTTCCTGATCGCGACCGACGTGGCCGCCCGGGGCATCGACATCGACGACATCAGCCACGTCATCAATTACGACATCCCGGCCACCCCCGAGGACTACGTCCATCGGGTGGGGCGCACCGCCCGAGCCGGCCGCGACGGGGTGGCCCTGACCCTGATCACCCCGATCGAGATCCTCAAGATCAGGGACATAGAGCGGCACACCAAGCGTCCCATCGAGCACCACACTCTCGACGACCTGAAGCTGCTCGCCGGCACAGCCGGCGCCCTGGTCGGCTGAGCCAGCCGTACCGCTGATCCCCCCGGGCGACCCCGGGTCGGCCACCCAGGAACCGGGGTGAACTCGATCAGCCTGCACTGAGCACTCGGGACGTGGACCGGTCACATGGGCTCGCCGGGGCCGCAGCAGGCGGGAGGGGCAGGGGAGGCATCGAGCCGCCCAGGCTGCCGGTCGACGAACCAATCCCATCCGTACTGCTATTTGCTATACTGCGTATTGCACTATGGCAGACAGCAATTGGCGCCGCCCTACCCGCGACCTGGTCTGTCTGGCCACCCTGGCCCTGCTGGCGGAGAAGCCCCGGCACGCCTACGGAATTCAGCGTGAGCTCCAGCAACGCCATAAGGAATTCGCCGCGGGCAAGCCGAGGGCGCTCTACCATGCGGTTGACCGGCTCGCTACCGCGGGGCTGATCGAACTGGCCGAGACCGTTAGGGAGGGCCACCGGCCGGAGCGGATCGTCTATCGGGCGACGGATACGGGCCAGGAGGAGCTGCAGAACTGGCTGACCGATCTGCTCGCTCGGCCGCTGCCGGAGACGTCGGTGTTCTCGGCGGCGGTGAGCATGATCGGCTACCTGCCCGAGCCGGGCGCGCTCCTGGCCCTCTCCAATCGGATCGCGCAGTTGGAGGGCAAGATCGCCGCCTGCGATGCGGTGCTGGCTTCGCTGCAACAGCAATTGGGAATCCCCCGGCTCTTCATGCTGGAGCGCGAGTACGAGCGCAGCCTCTGGCAGGCCGAGCTGGCCTGGGTCACCAAGTTGATCGGCGAACTCCGCTCGGGCGTGCTCGCGGTGGACCAGGAGTGGTTCGAAGCCTTCGCCGAGGACGGCAGGGGAGCGGACCCCGAGGCAGCGACCCCACTGGCGATCCGGGCCCCACGAGGGGGCCGGCCCAAGGGCGTCTCCAGAGGCGACCCCGAGCTAACCGTTCACCTAGGAGGCGCCTCGTGAATGCCACCCCGGAGTCAGTGATCAGCGTCCATCAGTTGCGCCGGGTGTTCAAGTCCCGAAAGTCCACCGTGGAGGCGGTCGTCGGCATCGACCTTGAGGTTTATGCGGGCGAGATCTTCGGCTTCCTTGGGCCCAACGGGGCCGGCAAGACGACCACCCTGCGGATGTTGGCGACCCTACTGCCGCCCACCTCCGGGGAGGCGACCGTGGCCGGCCACGACCTGCGCCGCCAGCCGGCCGAGGTCAGGCGCCGGATCGGCTACGTGGGGCAGCGCGGCGGGGTGGACATCCAGATCACCGGTCGCAGCGAACTGGCCTTCGAGGCTCGTCTCTACGGGATGAGCCTGGCAGCGGCGCGGGAGCGCGCGGCCGAGCTAATCGCGGCGCTGGAGTTGGAATCCTGTGCTGATCGCAAGATCTCAACCTACTCGGGCGGGCAGCGGCGGCGCCTTGACGTCGGGGTCGGCTTGGTGCACCGTCCCCAGCTCCTCTTCCTCGACGAGCCGACCACTGGCCTCGACCCCCAGAGCCGGGTGCGCATGTGGGACGAGGTTCGCAAGCTCAGAGAGGAGGGGACAACCGTCTTCCTCACCACCCACTATTTGGAGGAGGCCGATGCCCTGTGCAATCGGCTAGCGATCATCGACCACGGAGGGATCGTTGCCGAGGGTACCCCGGACGCGCTCAAGCGGGAGGTGGCGGGCGACCTGGTCACGGTCGGAGTCAGCGGGGACGTCGAGGCAGCGCTGCGGCTGCTCCAACCCCAGCCGTTCGTTCGAGAAGCATCGATCGAGGGAAGCGAACTTCGTCTCTACGTCGAGCGCGGCGAGACCGCCACCCCGGACATCCTGCGGCTCCTGGACACGGCCGGACTGGGGCTGACCACGGTGGCACTGAGCCGGCCCAGCCTGGACGACGTCTTCCTGCGCAGCACCGGGCGCTCGCTGCGCGAGTCGGACGCGGCCTAGCGGATTCGAGGAGAGCCCCCCATGAAGCTTGCCCACGACACCTGGTTGGTGTTCCAGCGCTATTTCGGAATCTTCATCCACAACCCGGCTTGGGTCGCGGTGGGGGTGCTGCAACCGGCCCTGTACCTGCTCCTGTTCGCCCCCCTGCTGAAGTCGATCGCCAGCGTCCCCGGCTTCCCCAAGGGCGGCGCCTACAACGTCTTCGTCCCTGGCCTGCTGATCCAGCTCGGGCTCTTCGGGGCCGCCGGGGTCGGCTTCAGCCTGATCTCGGAGCTCCGCCTGGGGGTGGTGGAGCGGCTTCGGGTGACCCCTGTTAGCCGCCTGTCGTTGCTGCTGGGCCGGGCCCTGCGGGACGTCCTCACCCTGTTCGTCCAGGCCCTCATCCTGGTGTTCCTGGCGCTGCCGTTCGGGCTCAGCTTCAAGCCCCTGGGAATCCTGATCGGGCTCGGACTTGTCGCCTTGATCGGGCTCCTGGTGGCCTCGATCTCCTATGCGCTGGCCCTGGCGCTCAAGGACGAGAACTCCTTCGCGCCGATCATTTTCACGGCCAGCCTTCCCCTGCTTCTTCTCTCCGGGGTGCTGCTGCCGATGAGCCTGGCCCCAAGCTGGCTGCGGACGATATCCACCCTCAACCCCTTCTCCCACGCGGTCGCCGCCAATCGAGCGGTCTTCCTGGGCGAGCTCAGCAATCCCAATGTGCTCCAGGGAGTGGTGATCATGGCCCTCCTCGCAGCGGTCGCCGTGTGGTTCGCCGCGCGCTCCTTCGGGAGAGCCATCGCCTGAGCGCTGGCGAGGCGCAGACGGACGTCAGCAGCGATCGGTCAGGTGGGAGCTGGAGCCGTCGCGTCGACCTGGAGGAATCCCTGGGGCACCGGGCCACGCCAGGCCTCGGGATGTAGGATCCGGGCCAGCATTTCGATCCCGTCCACCACGCGCGGCCCGGGCCGGTTGAAATACCACGACCCATCCACGGCATAGACCTGTCCCGCCCGGGCGGCCGGCAAACCGGCCCAGCCAGTGGTCTGGGCGATCGAGCCGAGCTGGGCGGCGCTCTCCTCTAGCCGGTAGCCGCAGGGCATGACCAGGACCACCTCGGCCTGGGCTGCCCGCAACTCCTCCGGGCTGATCACCCGCGACCGCCCCCCGGGCTCCCCCAGCACGTCGATCCCGCCCGCGGCATCCACCTGGTCGGGAACCCAGTGGCCGGCCACCATGAGGGGATCGGCCCACTCCAGGCAGACGACCCGCGGACGGGGCCTGCCGGCGACGGCTCCTCTGACCGCGTCCAGCCGCGCCCATAGTCCCCTCACCAGCTCCGCAGCCCTCTCCCGGGCCCCGGTCACCTGGCCCACGTCAGCGAACGAGCGCAGCACGTCGGCCAGGGTCAGCGGTTCCAAGGAGAGGACGGTGGGCCGGCCCGGCAGAATCCGGGCGGCGTCGAGCACCTGCTGGTAGGCGACCGCGCATACCTCGCAGAGCTCCTGGGTGAGGATGACGTCGGGGCGGGCTCTCCGGAGCGCGTCCTGATCGAGGGCGTAGAGGCTGCTGCCCTGGTGGAGCGCCGCCCGGACATGGCGGTCGATCTCCCCGGGGGACTGCCCGTCGAGGTCGAGCAGGCTGCGCGTCATCACCGTCTTGTAGCGTGCCTGGGGCGGGAAATCGCACTCGTGAGTCACTCCGACCAGGCTCGAGCCCAACCCCAGGGCGAAGCAGATCTCGGTCGAGCTTGGTAGCAGCGACACGATCCTCAACTGGGGCTAGACCTCCTCAGGCGCCTCGGTCGGGGGTGCGTCCAGGCCGGCCGCCACGGGCACCAGGGCCATCGTGAGGATCGGGACCTCGCTGCGGGTAGCCCACGTCCCCACTCGGGACTCGTGGGAGAAGACCACCACCTGGGTGTCGGCCGCGAGCTCCTTGAGGGTGTCCAGCAGAGCGACGCAGCGGCCGTCGTCGGCGCTGACACAGGGATCGTCGAAGAAGAGGGGGACGGGCTCGCCCTTTGGCGAAAGGGCCCGCGCCAGCACCGTGCGCAGCGCCACGTAAATCTGCTCCCGGGTCCCCTGGGAGAGGTCCGCGACCCGGATCTGCACCCCCGAGTCCTGGGCCGAGACATTCATGGCGAGATCGGCGGGATCGACCCAGGCGTGGTGATAGCGTTGCCCGGTGATGGTCGGGAGCCAGCTGCGCAGCCCCTCGGCCAGGACGGGCGCCAGGTCGTTGTGGATCAGCCCCTCCGCCCGCCGGAGCTCACTGACGGCAAGCTTTACCGCCTCCTCAGCTCGGGTCAGCCGGTCCACCTCGTCGCCGAGCGCGGCGGTCGCCTCTTCGAGGGCGGCAACGTCGCTACTTTCCTTAAGCTGCTCCTGGAGACGGCCCTGCAGCGGCAGAAGCTGGCTGCGAATCTCGTCGCGCCGCCTGACCGCCTCGTCGTAGCCACGACGCAGCTCTTCTGAAGAGCCCTTCGCGGCGGTCCCCTCCGGAAGAGGCTCCACGCCGTGAAGCTCCCGAGTCAACTGATCCGCCCGCTTGGCCATGCCCTTGAGATCACGACCGGCCGCCCGCTCGGCCCGGCGGGCGACCAGCCCGCCCCGCAGGCGGGCCGCGTCCTCGGCCTCGTCCAACTGGCGCAGCCGGGAACTCAGCTCAGCAGCGAGCTGCACGGGATCGTTGCCACTGATCCCGACCCGCTTGGCTCGGGTGATCAGCTCCTGACGGAATCGCTGGGAAGTGGTGGCCCAGCTGGCGCGCTGCTGGAGCGACTCCTGAGCGCCGGGGATCTGCTCTGCGAGCTCCCTCACCTGGTCGGGCTCGACCTTGCCGATTCCGAGCTCGGTGAGGCGCTTTTGGGCCTGGGAGCGCTCGGCGTCGACCTTGTCCCGCTGCGCCACCACCTTGGCCAGCTCGGGGTCGGGGGCGCGCGACGATCTTCGCAACTGTCCCATCGAGGTGAAGCCACCGACCGCCAGCAGCAGCCGAAGTCGCCGCTGCAGGGCGTAGAAGGCGGTGGCGGCCATCACCAGCAGGACCAGACCGCCGGCCGCGATCAGAATCCCGGCCGAACTGCCGTGCAGGAGTCCAAAGGCCACCAGGACGGCCCCGGCCACCCCGCCGACCAAGGCCAGCAGGTCGGAGCTCCAGCGCAGGACGGCGATCCGACGGTGGTCGAGGAGGTCGAATCTGCCGGGGTCGTCGGATTGGGGAGGCAACGGGGGGAGGGGCTGCTCCAGGGCGCTGACCAGGAAGGCGAGCTCACTCGGAGCGGACTGCTGTGAAAGCCGCTCCAGGTCGGGTCGAAGGGGGGGCATCTCGGCCAGCTTCTTCTCGGCGTCCTGCCACTGCTGGGCCAGCCCGCGAGCGCCGGTGGCGGCTTCCCGGAGAGTGGCTGGGTCCTTGGGTAGCCGCTTCTCCGGTACCGCGTCCAGCTGCTGGTCGATCTCCGCGACTGCGCTCAGATCCTGCTGGATTTCGGCCAGCTCGGCCGTCTTCCAGGACAGCTCACTACTCCGCAGGTCCACCTCAACCAGGTTAAGCTCGCCGTTGAGGGTCTCCTGGCTGGCGAGGTCATCACCGAGCTGGCGGTGGAGCTCCAAAGCCCGGGCCAACTTGATCTGAGCCTCCTCCAGCTCGCGGGGCAGCTTGGCTTTGTCCAGGCGTTTGGTGGTGGTGCGGTCTCCCCGGATGTGCTCCTGGCGCCACCGCTCCAACCGGTCGATCGCGGCCCGGGCTGTGCTGTCACTGCCCGAGGTGGCGCTGGCCCGCTGCAGGTCCTCCTGCAGGGAGGCCCCGGTGAGGCTGAGAATCTGGTCCTGGGCGACTGTGGAGACGGCCAGGAACGCGTCCCGGCTCATCCCCAGCCCGACCGAGACGTCGACGGTGCGGCCCCGCCGGAATCGGTCGGTCACCTCGCCGCCCTTGACCAGGTCGAACACCTGGGCGCCATCCGGATGGTCGAGGTCGCGTACGAAGCGGAAGCGGCCTCCCCCGAACTCGACCTCAGCCTCGACCGCGAAGGGACCGCCGCGCCAGGGGCGGAATCGGCGGAGCACCTCCTCGGTCTCCTTGAGCATCCGGCCCCGGGCAGGTAGATCGACGCCGCACAGCGCCACCCGGAGGGCGGTATGAAGGGTGCTCTTGCCGGACTCGTTGGGGCCCCCGACCACGGTCATCTGGGGGTCCAGCTTGAAGCGCCCGCTGAGCGCGCCGAAGCCCTGCAGGGTGACCGAGAGAACCCTCACCTGCCCATTCCCTCGCGGTCGAGACAAGTGGTCACAGGATGGCCGGATCCTCGCCCCGGAGCGCCTCGACCCCGGCTCGAAGCGCGGCCTGGACCAGTTCGGACTCGAAGTCGGGACGCTCCATCAACCCCCGCACGAACTGGCCCCGGATGTCCGGCGCGCGGCGGAGCTGTTCCAGGTCCAGGGCGGGGCGGGTGGCGAACACCACCTCCACGCACCGGTCCCCCTCCCGCAACCTCCGAACCAGCTCCATGGGTCCGAGCTGGAGCCCGAGCTGCATCTCGCCCACCAGGCGCACCCGGGTCCCGTTGTCGGATCCCCCGGGGAGGGCCTCGCGCACCCTACTCACCAGGGCTTCGGAGTGCTGGCAGTCGGTGACGTCAATTTCCAGGTCGCTCAGGGTGAAGGTGTTGACCGGGTGAATCTTGACGGTCGGGATCGTGGGAGCGAAGTCGACCTCGGCCGCTCCGCGAACCCCTGCCTCGCCAAAGGTGAGCGGCTCTGGGTTGCCCGGATAAACCAGCTGGGCGGTGGTCCTGGGGGTGTGGAAGTGGCCCAGCAGGCCGAAGCGAAATCCCGCCTTGGCGAGCTCCGGTTCCGAGAAGGGGGCGTGGTCCTCCTTGCCCTCCTCCTGCAGCGGCAGCTGGCCCCGCTCCGAACCGTGAAAGAGCGCCACCGCCGGCGGCCCGTCGGGGACTTTGAACTTCTCCAAGAGGTTGCCTGTGCCCTTGGGCTTGTCGTGGGCGATCCCGAAGATTCGGTGCCCGGCCAGCTCCACCGGGGTGAACTGGTTGGTGGAGAAGATTCGGACGTTCTCGGGCCAAGCGCTGGTGGCGTAGAGCGATCCCGGATGCCAGTAGTCGTGGTTTCCGGGTGCAATCAGCACCGGAAAGGGCAGCTCGCCGAGTTGTTCGGCCAGGAAACGAGCCGAATCCTGTCGCGAGCGCAGGTCCTCGTAGAGATCACCCCCGATGGTGAGGGCATCCACCTTGAGCTCCCCGGCCAGTTTGACCAAGTTCTGAAATGTCCGGCGCAGAGCAGCTCGGCGGCGCTGCGCCGGCGCCTCGCCCAGACCTCGAAAGATGGTGTCGAGGTGCACATCGGCGCAATGGAGCAATCTCACCAACTGCAATATGTACCACTTGGGCACCCTCCCGGAACTTTCTTCCCCCCCCGAAAGACACGTAGACTCGAATCCGTGCCACCGATTTTGCCCCCCGGGCCGGTAGGTCAGGCCCAACGGGTAGTGCTCCGGAAGGTGAACCGTCGAGCTCCCCGCTTCATCAGCCACCTGGTTCGCTCGCGCCTGATCGGACACCAGGTGGAGGTGGGCCAGAGCATCCTCGTGTTCCAGGTTGCCTTCACCGTCCCTGCGGGCCTGGTGGAGGTCACCGACAGCACGCTCATCGAGTTCATTGAGTGACCCGCCCCTGACCGAGGCGTGGCTGGTGGCGGAGGGGCTGAGCCGGCGCCATCACAACGGCCGCGGGGTCGGCCCGGCCAGCCTCTCGGTCGGCCCGGGCGAGGTTCAGGCGGTGGTGGGCCCCAACGGCAGCGGAAAGACCACCCTGCTTCGCTGCCTGGCCACCAGGACCCGCCCGAGCGCGGGCCGACTGAGCTGGTTCGGCACCCAGGACCCCAAGGTGGCCCGCGCTCGGTTAGCCGTCGTCTTCGACGCCACCGCCCATGTCGACGAACTGAGCGCCGAGGAAAACCTGGCCTTCTTCGCAACCGCGCGCCGGGTCCCGGGCGACTCCTGGGCGGCGGCGCTCCGGGCGGCGGCGGTCGCCGAGGTGGGTGCCGACCCGCTCTCGCGACTCTCCTACGGAATGCGGCGGAGAGTCCTGCTGGCCGAGGCGCTGGTCGGCGAACCCCCGCTTCTACTGATGGACGAGCCTACCCTCGGGCTGGACGTCGGCGGACGGCAGTGGCTGAGCGAGGCGCTGCTGGCCCGATCGGATCGGGGATTGGCCACCTGCATCTCCACAAACGACACCGACTTCGTGGAACAGGTGGCCACCAGGGTCTGCTTCCTAGTCGACGGTGCGGTGGTCCGCGATGCGCCCCTGGTCGAGCTATTGAACGAGCTCGGGGGCACGCGCGAGATCCGGCTGAGCTTCCGAGGGCCCTCACCGGCCGCCGCGATCGGAAGGGTTGTCGGAGTCGAGCGGGCGGTGGAGGCGGACGGTGGTCTGCTGATTCTCGCCCGTCAGAGGGATGGGCTGATCCCCGAGATCCTCTCCTCGCTAGGCGACCTCGACTCTCACCTGGTCGATCTCACCGTCCGGGACCCGGGGCTGTCCGACTACTTCCTCAAGCTGACCGGGAAGGCGCTCGGTGACTGATCTCGGCGAGTTGGAGATGAGGAGCCCAGCGGCAACGACTGCGGTGCCCCCCTGGGCACGACCCACCCGACTGTGGCAGCTCGAGCTGCGAGGCACGCTGGCTCGGCGCCGGGCATTGTTGATCAAGCTGGGCTTTCCCTTGGTCCTGGTGATCCCCCTGGCCACCACGGGCGCCCCACCTTTCTTCGCCGCCATGCTGCTCACCGTCCTGACCGCCATGGTCGGCACGGTTGGGACCGGAGTGGCCGTCACCCGGGCCCGGGGAACAGGGTGGCTCGACCGGCTCGCGGTTCTGCCCCTGCCGGCCTGGAGGGTGGGGCTGGAGCTATTCCTGGCCGGCTGGCTGGTCGACTGCCTCCAGGCCACCCTGGTGCTGGCGGTGATCGCCGTCGTCGAACGCCCCGATCCGGCGACCCTGGTCACCACCTGGCTGGTGGCGCTCGCGGCGCTGGCGTTCTCGGGAACAATCGGCCTCGGCATCGCCGCTCTCACCGACCACGCCGGGGAGGCGATGCTCTACCTGGCGGTGGTGCTGGCGCCGCTGCTGTTCCTGGCTGGGATCTTCACCGGCGTACCGGCGGGGGGACCCCGATTCGTGGCGGCCCAACTCTTGCCGTTCAGCTACCTAGACGAGGGCTTCCAGTTGCTCCTGGGAGGGAACCCGCCATATGGGGATCCCCTCGGTTTACTCATCGCCGCCGCCGCCTTCCTCGTTCTCTCCTTAGTCGTAACCGCCGCCTTGGGGCGCGCGGTGCTGGCCCGGCAGTCCTGACCCGGATCGGGAGGGGCGCGCCGCTGCTCAGTCGAGCCCTGTGGCAACCCCAGACCGACCAAGGCGCGTTCTCGCGCTACTGGCAGCTGCTCCGGGGACGGCGGCCGGCTCGATCGGGCGACTGGGCTGGGGGCGAAATCCTCTGCTAGCGGCAGGAGGCGTGCGCGCCGACCAGGAAGATGGCCACCACCGCGATCGAGTTGAAGGAGGCGTGGAGGACCATCCCGGGTACCAGCGATCGGGAGCGCTCGTAGACGATCGCCAGCGCCGCCCCGGCCACGAACAATGAGGGACCCAGGAGCACGATCGATCCCCCCACCGAGAAGCTGTGGGCCAGCGCAAAGACCAAAGCGCTGGCGACGACCGAGCCGGTCACCCCCCATCTGCGCCGCAGGCCGCCGTAGATGAAACCCCGAAAGACGATCTCCTCGACCACCGGGGCGATCACGGCGATCGAGATCAGGGCCAGGAAGGGGTCGCTGCCAAACGCCTGGGAGATGTTGCAGGCCTGAGGGTTTTTCATGCCCCCGAGAAGGGGTGAGAGCAGGGCCGAGATGATCACCGTCACCACCTGGAGCACCAGGGCCAAAGGGGGCATCAGAACCACTACCCAGAGTGGGAAGGGGCGGAGCCCGAGGCGGGCCCAGGCTCGGCCACCACGGCGTTTGGCGAAGAAGAGCACGATCGCCAGCAGCACCCCATAGAAGGTGACCGTGACCACGAAGCTGTAGTAGGGCGAGATCGGTGCCCAGGCCCGACCGCTGAGGGCGTGGACCACCCCCATCTGGTGCAGCGCGAGCACCACCAGGGCCGGGACCGCGTAGGCGGCGACGACCGCCGGAACGGCGATAAGGACCGCCAGGACGATCTGGCGCACCCCCCAGGTAACCTCGGGGGGTGCCTCCGGGGCCGGGGGACTCGGGGGAGGGGACTCGATCAGAACCGCCGCCCCGGGCGAGTCCCCTCCCCCGAACGGTCACCCGGGCCCTGCTCCTCGCGCCACCGGGTTCCCGGCGCGGACGGTGGCGGCGGAGCACTGCCGACCCAGGGAATGGGAAATCGATCGGCAGCCGACGGTTCCGCCGCGGTTGCCGGCTCGGCCGCGGCGGGCGCCGGGTGCTGGGCGGTCGGTCGGGGCCGGCTGGCCGGGCTGGTGCGAATCCAGACGTAGGCGAGACCGGCCAGGATCAGCACGTAGAGGGCCGCGAAGATCCAGGAACTCTCCAGCACCCCGACCAGGGCGGCGGCCAAGAGTTGCAGCCCGAGCCCCCAGCTCACCCGCTCGGGAGGGCCCGAGAACCGAGCCCCGGGGCGGACGACCGCCAGCGCCCCGGCCAGGATCAGGGCATCCCCGCCGAGACCGACCACCGTTCCGATGAAGACCAGGGCGAACTCGAGTGGCCCCTGGGGTGCGCCTAGGTGGGCGATCGCGCCGCCAAGTGCGAAGACGGCGATGACGTTTCCCAGGACGGAGCAGGCGGAGACCAGCAGCAGAGCCAGGGCAAGGCGAAGCCGCCACTCGCGCTGGGGAGACTCCCTCTCCACGTCAAGTGCGGGGGCCGGCGAGGCGCTGCTGCGCCGCCGGCGTGGCTGAGTCACCACCTCAATAGTTCCTCTGACATGAGCCGGCCGGCGGGCGCGCCCGAGATCAGCCTCCGGAGAGAGGGCACTCCGACATCATGCACGATGTCCCAACGAGAGCCGCCGCGCTGGGCCGTTTCTCCAGTTCGCGACCCGTGGGCGAAGGGCAGCCATGGGCCGTCGCAGCGCCCTCTCGGAGGCGGGTTCGAAGTCGCGGCGCGCCTATAATCGTCGCCATGCCAGCCCCGAGTGGGGATTCCGGGCAGGTGCCAACCTCGGTGCTCTCGCGAATCCGGTGCGCCGCCGATTGCCGTGACCTCACTCAGGAGGAGTGCCGCCAGCTGGCGTCGGAGATCAGGGAATTCCTCGTCGAAAAGGTCTCCCTCACCGGCGGCCACCTCGGGCCTAACCTGGGGGTGGTGGAGCTGACCCTGGCGATCCACCGCACCTACGACAGCCCGACCGACCAGATCGTCTTCGATACCGGGCACCAGTCGTACGTCCATAAGATTCTCACTGGTCGCAGCGATCAGTTCGCGACCCTCCGGCAGGCGGGTGGCCTCTCCGGCTACCCGAGCCGGGCCGAGTCTCCCCACGACGTGGTCGAGAACAGTCATGCCTCGACCGGGCTCAGCTACGCCCTGGGCCTCGCCCAGGCGAAGCGTCGGCGGGCAGATCCGGGCCGGGTGGTGGTGGTCGTGGGGGACGGGTCCCTGACCGGGGGCATGGCCTACGAGGCCCTCAACAACATCGGCGCCCTTCGACCCGACCTGACCATCGTGCTCAACGACAACGGCCGCTCCTACGCGCCCACGGTGGGCGGACTGGCCGACCATTTCGCCCGGCTCCGTCTGGACCCCCGCTACGAGGCCGCCAAGAGCGGTATCGGCGGCTTCCTGAGCGCCATCCCGGCGGTCGGCGAGCCCGCCCACGAGATGGCCCGCCGGCTGAAGACGGGAATGAAGCAGCTGGTCTCCCCCCACGTCTTCTTCGAGGACCTGGGGATCAAGTACTCGGGGCCGATCGACGGCCACGACCAGCGCTCGATCGAAGCCGCGCTCCAGCTCGCCAACCGTCTGCCGGGACCAGTCGTGATCCACGTGGTGACCGACAAGGGGCACGGGTTCGACCCCGCCGAGGCCGACGAGGTCGACAAGTTCCACGGCCCGCCGCCCTTCGACATCAGCACCGGCAAACCCACCGGTCAGAGCCGGGTCAGCTACACCGATGTCTTTGAGGAAGTGCTTCTGCAGCTGGCCGAGGTCGACCCCAAGCTGGTGGCGATCACCGCGGCGATGGCGTCATCGACCGGTCTGCTCAAGTTCGCTGCCCGCTACCCTGATCGCTTCTACGACGTGGGGATCGCCGAGCAGCACGCCGTGACCTTCGCGGCGGGACTGGCAATGGGCGGGCTCCACCCGGTCGTTTGCATCTACTCCACCTTTCTGCAGCGGGCCTTCGACCAGGTGATGTGCGATGTCGGACTGCACAATCTGCCGGTCACGTTCATTCTCGACCGAGCCGGGGTTACCGGCCCTGACGGTAGTTCGCACCATGGCATGTTCGACCTCAGCTATCTGCGCCTGGTGCCCAACATGGTGGTGGCGACCCCGAAAGACGGCGAGGAGTTGGGGCGGCTGGTGGCGACCGCTACCGGCCACCAGGGTCCGTTCGCGATCAGGTATCCCCGGGGGCCGGTAGCGGAGAAGGTGATCGACATCCGGCCCCTGCCCAGCCTAAGTTGGGAAATGGTCCACGAAGGCGGCCGCGACGTGCTCATCTGCGCCTCCGGGAAGATGGTCGCCGTGTCCGTCGACGCGGCCAGCCTGCTGGCCGCCGACGGGATCTCGGCGTCGGTGGTCAACGCCCGCTTCATCAAGCCGACCGACCGCCGGCTGAAAGGCTGGGCCACGGCCCACCGGGCCGTGGTGACGGTCGAGGACAACACCCGCCGCGGCGGGCTGGGGGCCTCGGTGCTGGAGTTTCTAGCCGAGGAGGGGGTGGTCCGGCCGATGCGCCAGGTTGCGCTCCCCGATCGCTTCCTGCCCCATGGCGCCCAGGGGGAACTGCTGGCCGAGTACGGGCTCTCCGCGGAGGGAGTTGCTGAGGCCGCCATCCTGGCCCTGGACCGCGGCGTTGAAGCTCCCCAAGATCAGGCTTCGGCCGTTGGCTGAAGCTGGAGCAGAACGCCGGCCCCCCGGGGAGGGGTTGGAAGCTCTCCTGGCGGCGGTCGTTAATGACCAGTTCAGGGCCCACCCCGCCGTCGCCCGGGCCGCCGGGGACCACTCCGCGGACGGCCGCGTGGCGGGGGCTGGGGAGGGCGCCCACCGGGACCGGATCTCCACGCTCCAGCGACTGCAGGCGCGGGCTCTCGCGCTCGAGGAACCGGAGGGCGCCGAGCAGCGCCTCGACCTCGATACGGCGAAGAGCGTGCTCGCCAGCGAGCTCTTCGGTCGGGAGGTGCGGCGCCGGGCCCTGACCGACCCGACCAGCCTCCTCGACGACGATTCACCGCTCTCCGCCGGTGGCTACCTGCTCCGCGAATATGCGCCCTTGGCGGAGCGATTGGAGGGGCTCTGTAGCCAGCTGGAGCAGTCGCGCGACTGGGTTGAGGAGGCTCTCAAGGCGATGGAGCCGCGCCTGGCTGCACCGCTTATCGACCTGGCAATCCAGGCCGCCGCTGGGCACCGCAGCTTCCTGGCTCAGGAGGTCACCCCCATCCGCTCCGATTTGGACGACCGGCTCCTGGAGCGCCGACTCGAGTTGGCCGTGGAGGTTGGGGAGGCGGCCCTGGATCGGGTCGCCAAGGAGTTGGCCCGGCGCCGCCGACCGGAATACAGCGAAGTGGCCCTCGGTGGCGAGGGGCTGCGGGCGATGCTGATCGCCGAGGAGGGAGTTGACCGCTCCATCTCGGAGCTCCGCCAGGCGGCCGACGAGGAGCTATCTTCCCTCGCCAGCCAGCGGGAGGAGTTGCTGGCGCGGAGCTTCGGCGGCCGCGGAATCGGCGAGGTTCGTCGCGAACTCGAACGGGACCATTTCACCGAGGAGACTCTGATCGCGGGCGCCGACGGGCTGCTGGCTGAGCTCCGCACCTTTGTCGAGGACCACGCTGAGGTGCCCATCCCGGAAGGCCCCGACTGCGAGGTCAGGCCCAGCCCGGGCTTCCTGTCCGCCTGGGTGAGCGCTGCCTACGACGGGGTCGGGCCGCTCGAGCGTCTCCGGCTGCCCTCGATCTACTACGTCACCACCCCGCAGGAGAGTTGGTCCGAGCGCGAGAGCGGAGAGTGGTTGCGCTACCTGAACCGGGGCACGCTCAAGAACACCACCGTGCACGAGGTCTATCCCGGGCACCATGTGCAGCACCTCTACGCTCTCGGTCTCCGCTCGGACCTGCGCCGCTTCTTCTGGAGCTCCGGGTTCGGCGAGGGCTGGGCCCACTACGCCGAGCTGCTCATGATCGAGCAGGGACTGGCCGCGGGCAACCCTCTGCTGCATCTGGCCCAGATCGAAGACGCCCTGGTCCGCGCCTGCCGCTATCGAACTGCCGTCGGGATCCACGCCGAGGGCTGGCCGGTCGAGGAGGGAACCCAGCTCTTCATCGACCGGATCGGTCTCGACCAGCTCCCGGCCCGGCGCGAGGCGATCCGGGCCACCTTCGACCCGCTTTATCTCGTCTACACGCTGGGCAAGCGCGAGATCCTCGGCTGGCGAGCGGAGTGGCTGCGCTCGAATCGGGGCGACCTCCGCTCTTTCCACCAAGTCGTGCTCTCGGCGGGCAGCCCTCCGCTGGCCGCGCTGGGGCGGTGGCTTCAGTCTCAGTGAGCTGATGTCGGGACGGCAGCGAGCGCTGCTGGTCCTGGCCGGCACCAACTGCCTCTGGGCAGGCTCCTACATCGCCGGCAAGGCGGCGCTCGCCAACTGGCCATTCGCCAGCGTCAACATGGTCCGCTTCACCATCGCGGCCGCCATCCTCCTGCCCTTTCTGTGGCGGGGCCGTCACCGGCTGCCCACCGCGGCAGGGGACCGCTGGCGACTCATCGCGATGTGCCTGCTCGGTTTCGTCGGCAACAAGGCGCTCGAGTACTTGGGGCTCAGCCTGACCACCGCCAGCGACACCGCTTTGCTGATCGCCGCCGAGGCGCTTGCCACCGTGCTGCTTAGCGCCGCCCTCCTCAGCGAGCGGATCCGTCGCCTAGAGGCGGTCGGACTTCTCCTGGGGGGATTAGGGGTCTATCTGGTGGTGGAGGGCGGAGTGAGGGCGCCGACAGTCTTGGCCGGACCGGCGAGCCTGGGGAACCTTCTGGTGGTCGCCTCGCTGGTTCTGGAAGCCGGGTTCACCGTGATCGGGAAGACCGTCGTCGACCGCTATCCACCCCTGCTCCTGACGGCGGCGGCAGTGACCGGCAGCCTGATTGCCTGGTGGCCCGCAGGCCTCGCCGCGCTATGGGCTCGGGGCTGGCCGACGCTCTCGATGGCGGGCTGGATCGGGATCGTGTACTTGGGCGCGGTGACCACCGCACTCTGCTACTGGGCTTGGTTGTGGGGGCTCAAGCGGGTGATGCCCGGAGCAATGGCGCCCCTGCTGTTCATCCAGCCCCTGCTCGGGACCGGCCTGGCGGTCTGGATTCGCGGGGAGCACCCGTCTTGGGCAACGCTCCTGGGTGGCCTCCTCATCCTGCTCGGGGTGACCACGGTGGTGGTCCGCCGCGAACCGGCGGCTGAGGCCCCGGTCGCAAGCGCCGGCTCTGCCTAGTCGCCGGCGCCCGGCGGCCGACCGTGGCTGACCAGCCGGTGACACAGGTCGCGGAATGGTTACCGCAGCCGTCCGCAGCCACCCCCCGGTCTACTGTCGGCTCAGGGTTCCTGGCGGGGCGGTCCCTTCAATCGCCTCGCGTCGGGGGCGGAACCTGCTCTCCCCGAATCCGTCGGCCTCGTACCGACGGACCCGCCGCCCCGGGCCCTCCCGGGGCGGCGACTCCCAGCTCAGCAGTCGGCGTAGAGCATGAACTCGTAGGGATGGGGCCGGAGGCGAACCGGGTCCACCTCCCGCTCCCGCTTGAGCGCGATCCAGGTGTCGACCAGGTCCGGGGTGAACACGTCCCCCTCGTAGAGGAACTGCTGGTCCTGCTCCAGCGCCGCCAGCACCTCCTCTAGGCTTCCCGGCAGGTCTCCGACGGCATCGGCGCGGGCTCCCTCCAACTCGTAGAGGTCGGCCTCGACCGGGGTCGGGGGCTCGATGTGGTTGCGGACCCCGTCCAGCCCCGCCATCAGCATGGCCGAGAAGGCCAGGTAGGGATTGCAGGTGGGATCGGGTGAACGGAACTCGAGCCGCCGCAACTGGGGCCGCTCACTGTAGGTGGGGATGCGGATGCAGGCGCTCCGGTTACGGGCGCTGTAGGCCAGCTTGATGGGAGCCTCGTAGCCGGGGACCAGCCTCCGGTAGCTGTTGGTGGTGGGGGCCGCGAAGGCCAGCACGGCCGGTGCGTGGGCCAGCAGCCCACCGATGTACCAGCGAGCGAGGTCGCTTAGGAGGGCATAGCCTTGCCGGTCGTAGAAGAGCGGCACGCCGTCCTTCCAGAGCGACTGGTGGGTGTGCATGCCACTCCCGTTGTCGCCGAATAGCGGCTTGGGCATGAAGTTCGCGACCAGCCCCTCCCGGCGGCAGACGTTCTTGACGATGTACTTGAAGACCAATACCTTGTCCGCCATCGAGACCATCGAGTCGTACCTAATGTCGATCTCGGTCTGGCCGGCGGTGCCCACCTCGTGGTGGTGCACTTCAACGTCGATCCCCGCCTCTTGGAGCGCCATCGAGATTCGGCTCCGGACGTCCTGCATCTGATCCACCGGCGGGCAGGGAAAGTACCCCTCCTTGACCCGGGGACGGAAGCCGAGGTTGGGAGTCCCGTTCTGGCCGCTGTTCCAGATCCCCTCCGCGGAGTCGATGTGGTAGAAGCCCTCGTTGATGCCCTGCCCGTATCGGATCGAGTTGAAGATGTAGAACTCCAGCTCCGGCCCCCAGTAACTGGTGTCGGCGATCCCGCTCGCCTTCAGGTACTCCTCGGCCTTGCGGGCCACGTAGCGAGGGTCGCGACTGTACTTGGCCTTGGTGACAGGATCGCCGACGTCGCAGACCAGAGAGAGAGTCGGGACCTCCAGAACCGGGTCGACGAAGGCGGTGCGGGGATCTGGGAAGAGCAGCATGTCGCTCTCGTGGATCTGCTGGAAGCCCCGGATGCTGCTGCCGTCGAAACCCACCCCCTCGGCGAACAGGGTCTCGGTCAGCTCGGAGAGGGGCACGCTGAAGTGCTGCCACTGGCCCAGAAGGTCGCTGAATCGAAAGTCGACGAATTTGATCCCCTGGTCCCTGGCGAATGCGATCACCGCGGTGGGATCTTCCTTGGCGGCCGGCTCCAGCTTTCCCTCGATGGCCATGACCATGTCCTTCCTCCGCTGCCAATGCGGTCTTTCTCCGCTGATCCTTAGGGGCAGCGTAGCAGTCAAGAATGGTCCGGCCATCGGGTCCCTGACACTAGTCTGATCGGCCCAGAACTGTGTCCAGTACCCAACTTTGAATTGGTCGATCAGCCCGGTTGAGCGGCCTCCGGGGCCAGGCTGTTGACCTGCGCACGCGCCTCGTCGGCGCTGGCGAAGTAGAGCTTGTTGATGGCGGTCCACTCGGTCCACTCCGCAGGGAGGTCCTCCTCCGCGAAAATGGCGTCAACCGGGCAGGGATCGACGCAGGCCCCGCAGTCGATGCACTCCTGGGGGTCGATGAAGAGCATCCGGTCCTCATCGGCGCCGATGATGCAGTCCACCGGGCAAACCTCGACGCACGACTTGTCCTTGACGTCGACGCAGGTCTCTCCGATCACGTAAGTCATCGCGGTCTGAACTCCTGGCCCCGCTCGCCGGGACCCTGGGACGGGCCTGCCCAGAGCGGCCTGAGTTCAGGATAGCAGAGGCCCGGAGGGCCCCCCGAACCGGGTCAGCCGGATGCCGTGTTGACCCCGTTGTTGATGTTGGAGTAAAGATCCGACACTCGGTGACCGAGCACGACAAAGATGACGAGGACCACGATCGCTACCAACACCAGGATCAACGAGTATTCGACCATCCCCTGCCCGGGGGAACCGCTCCGGAGGCGCCGCGAGAACCAGTCCCCGACCCTCAGTCGGGCTGAGCCCAGCCGGCGCCGCTTTAGCCCCATGTCGGGCTTCTGCATCTCGCCAAAATAAGCCCAACCTGGCCATCCCGGGCCTTTCGTCCCAAGACTGTTACCGATTCCACAGGACCGTGGGCCCCGTCAACCCCCTCGCCCCTAGAATTCGAACGGGCACCTTGGCCGACCGGCCGGTGCGACCACCCGGGAGATGACGCCATGAGCCAGCTGTGATTGCGAGCCGCAACTCTCTGCCGGGAGGCGCCCAGGCGCTGCCCTCCTGGGAACGGCTGGCAGCGGCCGTGATCGATTTCATCGTTTTGGCAGTGCCGGAGGTCATCCTGGCGGTGGTGATCGCCGGCCACCAGTACTCCCGCCTGGTCAGCTACGCCGTCGCTCACAGCAAGGAGTCCAACCTGGGCAGCGATCCCCGCTTTGTCCAGCTGGCCCACCAGTTGAGCCCGGAGCTGGTCCGCTTCGCGATCGTGGCGGCCGCGATCACCGCCGTCTATCTGATCGGGATGTACCTGGGCACCGGCGCGACTCTGGGAAAGCTTGCCTTGGGACTGCGGATCAGCCGGGTGGACGGGCGCCCGATGACAGCCCGCGACGCCGTGCTGCGCTCCTTGGTGTTCTGGGTCCCCACCGTGATCCCCCTGGTCGGAGTCTGGCTCTGGCTCCTTCAATACATCGGGGGCACCCTGGTAATGCTCTTCCGGCCGGACCACCGGGGCCCCGAGGACTTCCTCGGCGGCACCATCGTGGTACGGAAGGACTCCTATGGCCGCTCCCTGGCGGAGTTGAGCGGGTTCGGTCCCCCGGCCACTCCCCCCCTCCAGCCGCCTCCCCCGCCACCGGGGCGCAGCGGACACCTTCCCGGCTGGGGCCCGGTGGCGGACCAACCACCCGCGCCCGGGGGTGGGTCTGAAGGGGAGACCAGTTGACCCTGATCGAGAGCGGCAAGCTGCCGGGATCGGCGGACCGCGCCTGGGAGCTGCTGGCCAAACGCCAGGGAGCTCTCCGGCTCACCCCGGGACTGGCGGCGGGACCCGAGGGTCGGGGCACGTTCCGGGTCGTGCTGGGCGGCCACTCCCTGACCTACCGCGGCTACGCCCGCCAGCATGTCGAGGAGGAGGGTCGCCATCTGACCTGGACCCTGAGTGGTAAGGAGGTCCGCGGCACCGGCCGCGCCCACGCTGAGGTGAGGGTGCGTCTGCGCGACGACCCCGACGGCGGCACCGACCTGCGCCTCACCGTGCTGGTCGATGGACGCGGCCGCCTGGACGAAGTGTCCCAGGACGAGCTGGACCGAGCCGTCTCCTCGTTGATCGCCAGGTTCAGAAGGGCGGTGGCCGCCGAACTGCTGACGGGCGCTCCGAGCCGGGCCAAACCTCTGCCCTCCGCCGCCCCGAAAGGAGCCGGGGCGGCGGAGCGCCGAGAGCCGGAGCCAGCCCCCGGACCGCCGATTGCGGGTCGCATCGAGGTCGTGCCCCCCAGCCCGACCTCCCGGCGCTGGTCGCTGTCGGCGGGAGCGGCGGCCGCGGCCGCCCTCGCCGTCGGCGTGGGGGCGCTGGTCTTCTGGAGGTCGCGCCGGCGCGGCTAGCTGCCGGCGGGCCGCGAGCGGCGTTTTTTGCCTCCGCTCCCTCCCTCTCCCCGGGCGCGAGGCTCCTGGAGGAGACCCGCCACCGGCACCGCGACCACGGTCCCGGACTCGGTCATGGTGACCAGGACCTGCTCCCGAACCACGCTGATCTCGGCCACGGTAGCCAGCTGGCCGTCCACCTCAAGAGCCGAGCCGGGCAGGGGCAGACGACGCTTCAGATCCACGTACTGCTCGTTCTCGTACTGCAGACAGCACTTGAGCTTGCCGCACATGCCGTTCAACCGGGTCGGGTTGAGCGGAAGCCCCTGCTCCTTGGCCATCTTGATCGTGACTGGGACGAACTCCTTGAGCCATGAGGAGCAGCACAGCCGCCGGCCGCAGGGGCCGTATCCGTCCTTCTCCTTGGCCTCGTCGCGGGCTCCGACCTGGCGCAACTCGACCCGGCAGCGAAGCCTCGAGGCGAGCTCCTTGGCCATGTCCTGGTAGTCGGTCTGGCGCTCGGCGGTGAAGTCGAAGAGGATGCGCGTCTCATCGAAGCTGATCTCCGCCCGGGCCACCTTGATCGGGAGATCCCGCTCCTGCACCAGGTCGCGCGCCTGGCGGACTACCTCGGGGACTCTGCCATCCACTCGGGCCCGACGCTCCAGGTCCTCCCGGTTGGCCCGGCGGGTCACCGGGAGCAGGGGGTTGGGGACCATTCGCTGATCCATCTCGGTGGCCTCCATGACTACCTCACCGATCTCCGCGCCGCGGGCCGTCTCGGCCACGACCTGGGTGCCTGGCGGCAACTCCTCGTCCAGGGGGGCGTAGTAGTTCAGGGGTCCGTGACGGCGGAATTTCACGCCCACCGCTAAGGGCATTGGCTCACCTCTGGTCGCTTGCGCTGGGGACCTGCCTCTGGTCACCTCCTACAGGTTCTCGGGCGCGTCCCCGAAGGTGAGGAGGAGGAGCCGGTCCAGGACGAGCCGCGGCGTGGCCATCTCCTCGAGCCGCGAGAGCGCGTCCAGAGCCAGATCGTAACGCCTGGAGCACCCCTCCGCTCCGAGACGCTGGGACCACCGGGCCGCCTGCGCCGACCGGTCCGGCCAGCGGCTCAACTGGGGCGCGCCGGTGGCGAGGCAGCAGCAGTCCCGGAGGAAGCTGGCCCAAACCCGGACCGCGCCGCTGGCAACTTGCCGGTCGGTGCCCCGCTCCGCCAGCTGACGGCTGAGCTCCAGCCAGCCGCGAGGACCCTGCTCGGCGCAGGCGATGAACTGGCTCAGCTGCTCGTCGGCGCGGCGGCTGAGCTCGGGGTCGCGGGCCAGCTCCAGAGCCAGTCCGGGCCGACCCTGGCAGATCGCCGCCGCCACCCGGGCTGGTTCGGAGCCAACTCCCTGGACTCGCTCCAACCACTCCGCGATGGCATCGGTCGGCACCGGGCCAAGCAGTATCTGTTGGCAGCGGCTCCGCAGCGTGCTGGGCAAGTGCTCCGAATCGGGGCGAGCGGTGCAGAGCCAGATGACGGTGTTGGGCTTGGGCTCCTCCAAGAGCCGAAGCAGGCTGTTGGCGGCGGGTAGGCTGAGCCGCTCGGCGTTGCCGATCACCGCCACCTTGGCAGCCCCGGCGAAGGCGGAGAGGCTCAGAAAGTGCTGCAGCGAAGGACCCTGGGCAGCCTCCAGATCCGAGTCATGGGCACGGATCCGGTCGATGCCGATCGAACCCGGCCCGTCCTCGAGCCAGAGGTCCGGGTGGGCCGGCAACCCTCCCGGCCAATCCCTACCTGAGAGCAGCTCCTCAGCCACCGCCAAGGCCAGGGTCGTCTTGCCGACCTGGGGCGGCCCGGAGATCCAGTAAGCGTGGGAGAGCCCGCGGGTGGCGAGCTGGTGCTGCAGAGCCGATACCTGGGCACGGTGTCCGAGCACCACCCCCAGCCCCCCAACCGATCGAGGGATCGGGGAATCGTGGCCTCTCTCCCGGCCTCGCTGCGCCTTGCCTGGGGTGGCCACCTGCGGGTTTCACCTTACCAAGCTGAGGACCGACCGCCAGGCCCAGCCGCGCGTCCGCCCCCGGGACGGGGGTCGCTCAGGACGGGCCCCCCCAGAACGAGTCGGGATCGGACGGCACCGGCAGCTCCACCCGGAGGGCCTTGGCGAGCGCCTGCAACTGGCCGGTCACCGGCCCGGGCTCGTCTCCCACCACGTTGACGTGCCCGAGCTTCCTCCCCGGGCGCGCCTCCTTGCCGTAGAGGTGAAGGTGAGCGCCGGGTAGGGCCAGCACTTCCTCCGGGTCGGGTTCCTCGCCGAGCAGGTTGAGCATGGCCGTGTAGCCAGGCCGGGAAGTGCCGCCCAGGGGCCATCCCAGGCCGGCGCGGAGGTGATTCTCGAACTGGCTGCAGGGGGCACCGTCCATCGTCCAGTGGCCCGAGTTGTGTACCCGGGGGGCGATCTCGTTGGCCAGCAGCCGACCCTCCACCTGGAACAGTTCCACCGCCAGCACGCCGACGTACTCCAGCTGTTCCAGAATCCGGCTCCCGATCGCCGCCGCCGCCACCTCCAGCTCTAGGCTCAGGGCGGGGGCGGGGGCCAGGGTGAGGCGGAGCACCCCCGCCTGGTGGTGGTTCTCCACCAGTGGATAGGCGGCACTCTCGCCGCCCGCCTGGCGAACGCAGACGATGGAGAGTTCGCGGTCGAAATGAACCAGGCGCTCCAGGATCGCCGCGGGCCGACCCAGCTCGTCCCAGGCGGGCTCCAGCTGGGAGGCGTCCAACACCAGCCGCTGGCCATGGCCGTCGTAGCCGAGACGACGGGATTTGAGTAGGGCGGGGAATCCTAGAGCGGCCGCGGACTTCAACTCAGTAGGTGAGCCCACCTCGGCGTAGGCGGCGGTCTCGATCCCAAGTGCCTCAAAGAGCTGCTTCTCCAGAAGCCGATCCTGACCCACCGCCAGGGCTCTGGGAGATGGGAAGACGGTGACCGACTCCGCCAGCCGCGCCGCGGCGCGCTCGGGCACCGATTCGAACTCGAAGGTCACCAGGTCGGACTCGTTCGCCAGGCGCTGCAGCAGCTCGGGGTCGTCGTAGGCGCCGACCAGATGCCGACCGACGTCCGCCACCGGTGCCCCCGGCTGCGGCTCCAGGAAGGTGAATTGCAGGCCCAGGGGCAAGCCGGCCAGGGCAAGCATGCGGCCCAACTGACCCCCTCCCAGACAGCCGACCCGGTGAACCACCTAGGACCGGGTCGGGTCGGGGTCTGGATCGGGGCGGCTCAACACGGTTTCCGTCTGGCCGGCCCGGAAGGCGATAAGTCGAGCCCGGATCGCGGGGTCGGCGAGACCCAGAATGGCTGTCGCGAGCAGGGCTGCGTTGACCGCGCCGGCGCGCCCGATGGCAAGCGTCCCGACCGGCACTCCAGCGGGCATCTGGGCGATCGAAAGCAGCGAATCGACCCCATGCAGGGCGCTGCTCTCGACCGGCACCCCCAACACCGGAAGGTGGGTCTTGGCGGCGAGCATCCCAGGCAGGTGGGCGGCCCCTCCAGCACCGGCGATGATCACCCGCACGCCCCGGCTCTCCGCCGTGCTCGCGTACTCGAAAAGCAGATCGGGGGTTCGGTGAGCGGAGACCACCCGGGTCTCGAAGGGCACCCCCAGCTGGGTGAGAGTCTCAGCCGCGTGGCGGAGCGTTTCCCAGTCCGAGGCGGAGCCCATCAGAACACCCACCTGGGCCGCCGGATCCCGGTGCTCGCTCACCGCCAACTCGCAGGGATGGCCACAGCCGAAGGTTAGCTGGGCGCCGCGCCCCGACGGGGCTTGGCAGGGGGCAGGGGGGGGCTGGGCTCAACCGCATCCGGCGACGGCGGGTCGCTCAGGAGCTGGGCCCGGTGCTGGCTCCACACCTGGAAGATTCGCTGGATGGCGGTGATATTGGTGGCGATGGCGAGGATCCAAAGAACGATGGTGAGATGGCCCAGGACGAGACCCAAGGCGGTGACCACGACGCGCTCTGGCCTGGCGAACCAGCCGCCGTCGCAGGTGAAGCCGAGAGACTGGGCGCGGGCCTTCACGTAGCTGACCAGCAGCGAGCCCAGCAGCGCGGCGGCGATCAAGAAGACCTGGGGGTCCTGATGAAGCCTGACCAAAAAGAGATAGAGCATCCCCAGGTAGATGGCCCCTTCACCGTAGCGGTCGGCGGTGCTGTCGAGAAAGGCGCCGTAGCGCTGGACCCGACCGGAAACCCGGGCCACGGCCCCATCGAGGATGTCCATCGAGCCCGCCAGGAGCAGCACCAGTCCAGCTGGGAGCAGCAGGTCGAGGCCGATCAGGGTGGCGGCGACCAGGGTCATCGCCAGTCCCGCCAGGGTGATCACATTGGGACTGACCTTGACCAAGCGGGCAGCGGCGGCGAGCCGCTGGGCGCCCGCTCTAACCGACGCTTGCAGTAAACGGCTGAACAAAGGATTTGACCTCGGGTTGGCGCCGCGTCCGGAGCGCGGATTCATAGACGGACATCACGCGGTCGGCGACCAAGGGCCAGGCGTACCCCTCGGCGGCCCGCCGGCCCCGCTCCCCCAGCTGGCGGCGGAGCTCGGGATTGTCGAGCAGCCGGGCCAGACCGGCCGCCATCTGGGCTTCGTCCCGGGGCGGGGTAAGCAATCCCTCGACCCCGTCGGCGATCACCTGACGGAACCCGTCGATGGCCGTCGCCAGCACCGGGCGGCCGCTGGCCATGGCCTCCAGCAGAATTACTCCGAAGGATTCCTTGCCGGTGTTGGGAGCGCAGTAGATGTCGGCGGCGGTGAAGTAGCTCGGCTTCTCCGCCTCGGGAACGAAGCCGCAGAACCGGACATCGGGAATCCCCTCCTCCTCGACGCGCCGCTCGTACCCGCGCCGGAGGGGGCCGTCGCCGACCACCACCAGCTGGCAGTCGGCCCTCACCTGACGCAAAAGCGAGTACGCCTCCAACAGAGTGCCCAGTCCCTTGCGCTCTTCCAACCGACCCAAAAACAGAATCGTCTGGCGGTGAGGGTGGGCGATCCCAGGCGCGGCCGGGACGGCGGGACTGAAGCAGTCGGGGTCGATCCCATTGGGGATCACTGTGTAGTCGGATGGGAAGTAGCGGGAGACAAAGGTCTTGGCCGGCTCCGAGACCGCGATGCAGGAGTCGAGGCGCCGGAAGAGCCGGCGGAGCAAGGGCCGCCCATAGTAGTAGCCGAGGTTCTGGCGGGCGTAGGCGTGAAAGGTGCCCACGTTGACGCCGTCGCCGTTGGTCCGCAGAACCGTCACCGGCAGAGCCGGCATCAGAGGTTCGTGGAGATGGACCACGTCGAAGCGCTCCTGATCGAGGATCTCTCGGATCTTGCGCGAGAGATGGAAGGAGAGGGAGATCCTGGCAACCGAGCCGTTGGCCGGAATTGGAATCGGACGCCCGAGCGGGTACAGCCCCTCCACCTGAGGCCCGCGGCCCCCTGCCGAGGGCGCCAGAATCTTGACCTGGGCTCCCTGCCGACGCAGCTCGACCGATAGGTGGCGAACGTGCTCCCCCACCCCGCCGGGACGGCCGTAGTCGTAGGGGGAGACCATGGCGATCTTCACGAGGAGGCGGCTCCTGCCGGTGAGACGGCCCGGGTCGGCGCCAGCGGCTCGAGGTCGGCCATGGGCTCGCCGAAGAGGGGCGTCATGACGTGCCACTGATCGGGGTGCGCTCGCAGCTCGGGCTCGAGGATCCGCAGCAGCTGGCGCGCGGCGCGCCGGAAAGTGGGCTTGGGGTTCTCCTCGAGGGGAACCCAGACCGGGGCGAACCCGCGACCCAGGTAGGAGTCGTCGGACTCCCGGAGAAGGCAGACCGGCAGGATAGCGGCCCCGGTGCGGGCGGCGATCTCCACCGCCCCCATCGGTATCGAGGCCTTCCGGCCACAAAAGGGCAGGGGCTCGCCGGTTCCGAGCAGGTCGCGGTCGATGGCGATCACCACCACCCCGTTCTTTGAGAGCACCTTGTAGATCTGGCGCACGGCAGCGGCCCCGGAGCGCCGGACCGACTCTTGATCCCCGCGACGGACCGCCTCGACATTGAGAGGGATCACCTGGCAGCCGACCTTGGTGCGGGCTCGCACCAACCAGTTGAAGCAGCGAATGGGGCGGACCTGCTCGGCGAGGAGGGCGAGGCCTCCCTCGGTGAACGTGAAACGGTCTCGGAGGGCAGCTATGGCGGCCTCCCAGGACCCCAGGTGAAGGCTCACGATGATCACTCCGTGTCCCCCCCGGCGAGCCTCGTCTAGGTAGTGGGCGTCCTCCAGCCGGATCAGCTTTCGCCAGCTCTCCAGGGGCCGGTGCGACATCTGCAGGAGGTCGATCCAGGCCTTGAAAAAGTTGCCCACGTTGCGGCGGAGCAGCTGCCGCATCTCTCTCCGGTTCAGCCCCGGGGAGATGACCTCCAGGTTGGCCCGGAGTCCGCGCCAGTGAGAGGGCCAGCAGGCGGTCAGTAGGGCCGCCAGCGGGCCAGCCAGACGGTACGCTGTCCGCCGGTCGACAGTCCTGAGCGCCAGCTCGGCGGCTCGAAGTCCCAGGTAGGGAAGGATTGGCTCGGGGTCAGCCAGCGCCACCGGGGCGAGCGCGGACTCAGCCGCCGGGGGGAGCTGGACCGGGAGGGTTTGGGTACGATCCGCGGCCAACTTCATGAGGTGGGAGGCTCCGGCCCAGACCTGGTCAGGGAGTGAAACGCGAACCACTGCGACGGATCCGCCCAAATCATCTTCTCGAACGCAGTTGCTATCGCCTGGGTCAGCTCGGCGGTTCGGGTCTGGGCGTCGCCGGGTGCCGGATCGGCCAGCGGCTCCAGCAGCTCCGACTGATGGCGCCCGTCCGCTAGGCGCCGCATGTAGCCCGGGATAAGCGGAGCACCGGTCCGGAGCGCCAGCGTGGCCGGACCGGCGGGCAGGACAACGGTGCGGCCGACGAATGAGACAGGGACCCCCCCGCCCCCCTTGTCAATGTCACAGGCGAGCAGCAGCACCTCGTTGCGACGCAGAGCTCGCAGCGCCTCCCGGGCACTGTCTGGCCCGACCGGAATCACCCCTACGCCGAGACGCTCCCGAGTCGCCCGGACCAGCGCATCGACCGCGGGCGGACCGAAGGCGTCGGTGACGGCGTGCACGGGAGTTCCGCAGGTGGCGATCGCCGCCGCCCCCAGATCCCAGTTGCCCAGGTGTGGCGTGACCACGATCGCGCCTCGGCCGACTGCCAGCGCCCGGTGCAGCGGTCCGAGCGAGATCGCCCCGGGAGTCCGCTTCAGCTCGTCGAGGAGCTTCTCCAGGATCAGGAAGTCGAGAATCGTGCGGGCATAGTTGCGAAAGGCACCTCGCGCCAGGCCGGAGGCCGCCGTCCGGTCGCCCGCAGCGAAGGCTGAGTAGTTGACCCGGGCGCGCCGAGCTCGACGGGGCAGGATTCCGTAGGCGGCAGAGCCGCCCATATCTGCGAGGCGGTAGCGCAGCTGCCGCGGCATGGGCCTGGTGAGCACGGTGGCGATCCGGAAGCCGAGAGCCTGGGGACCCCCCTGGGCAACCCAGCCCGCGGCGACGGAATGCGGTGGCGGACCCGCATGAGGGGCGTCGGGCCGACCCGGGATCGGCTCCCTCAGGGCCGGGGCCGGCGCCGCATCGCGGACCAAGCTCACTGCCAACTTCCCACTGCTCTCCCAGCAGCCCTCCCCGGCCGGGCCGGGGTCGAGGGCACTCCTAGGACTCGCCGCCCACCGGAGTGGACCCCACCTCGGCGGTGTGGGCGGCGACCCCGTTTTCGGAGGCGCGCACCGGCCGGGTGGGCATGACCTCTTCGGGATCGCTGACCGCGCGCGCCCCTGTGTGGCCTCCGATGAACGACTCGGTCAGTTCGTGGGCCCGCTCGTCTGAAACCTGGAAGGGGGGCGACTTCATGAAGTATGCCGACGGCCCCTCCAGCGCCCCGCCCAGACCGCGGTCCAGCCCGAGCTTGCAACAGCGGACGGCGTCGATCACAATGCCCGCCGAGTTGGGCGAGTCGTGCACCTCTAGCTTGAGGTCAACCGTCAGGGGTACGTCGCCGAAGGACTTACCCTCCATCCTGATGTGCGCCCACTTGCGATCCTTAAGCCAGGGTACGTAGTCACTGGGCCCGATATGGACGTCCTCCTTGGCCATGGGATGCTGCAATTGGGAGAGGACCGAGTTGGTCTTGCTGATCTTTTTGCTAACCAGCCGCTCCCGCTCCAGCATGTTGAGAAAATCGGTGTTGCCGCCGAAGTTGAGCTGATAGGTGTGCTCGAGCTCGACTCCTCGCTCCTGGAAAAGTCGGGTGAGCACCCGGTGGATGATTGTGGACCCGACTTGGGATTTGATGTCGTCTCCGATGATCGGCAGGTTGTGTTCCTGGAAGCGCTTGCGCCAGTACTCCTCGCGGGCGATGAACACCGGCATGCAGTTCACCATCGCGCACCCGGCTTCAAGGATCTGTTCCGCATACCACTTTGTGGCGGCCTCGGAGCCAACCGGTAAGTAGTTGACGACCACGTCGGTCCGGGTTTCCTTGAGGATCTTGACGATGTCGGCCGTCGGCCCGGGAGCCTTGACGATGATCTCGGAGAGGTACTTGCCGAGACCGTCGTGGGTCATCCCGCGATGCACGGGCACGCCCAGCTTCCCGACCTTGGCGAAGGTGACCGTGTTGTTCTGGCCGCGCGAGATCGCCTCGCCAAGATCGTAGCCCACCTTCTCGCGATCGATGTCGAAGGCGGCCGAGAACTCGATGTCGCGGATGTGGTACCCACCCAGATCCACATGCATCAAGCCGGGGACGAAGTCCTCGCTGTTCGCGTTGCGGTAGAACTCCACCCCCTGGATCAGTGACGAGGCGCAGTTGCCCACTCCAATGATGGCCACGCGAACCTTCTTAGTCATCGAACTACCTCTGGGAGCGTGCGCTCGGCCAAAGGGACGGAGCGCGGCTGTTTGACGATCTCGTTGGGAGCGGACCCGTTTCCCTTCGTGGAATCCGGCGCCGGGTCGGGCGCCTCTTCGACTAGTTGTGAGAAGCGCAGGAAGCTGGCCTGGATGGATTCTCGATCCAGCCGGCAGAAGACTTCCCGGCCCTCGCGTTTGGTCGTCACGATCCGGGCCCGGCGCAGGAGCCGCAGGTGCCAAGACATGCGGGGCTGGCTGATGCCCAGCAGCAGGGCCACGTCGGAGACCCTCGCCTCCTTGACCTCGGCAAGCCGCTGAACGATCCGGAGCCGGGTCGGATTAGCCAGCCCCTCGAAGTAGACGGCCAGATCCCCCTCCGCGGCTGCGCCGATGGCGAGGGGTAGGACCCGGCGGTGGGTTGAATTGGCGGGGTAGGAGGGATTCAAATAAACAACTCTTTCATAAAGGTGACGTTATGTATCGTAGCCGAACCGAGCTCCGGGGTCAAGCGGTCGGCCCTGGTGTCAAGTCGCGCCCAGACGAACCTGAGATCACACCCATCTGTCAGTCGAAACGCACCTGACCTCCGTGAATTCGCGCCCCTGCGTCAAGGGCCTAGGAGATCGCAGCCTCAGTCTGGGAGCCCCAAGCGCTCTACCAGGACTGAGGCCAGGCCCCCGATCCGCACCGTCGCCACGGTTCGCTCGGGCTGCCGACCCGTGGCGTCTTCGCGAAGGCTTTCATCAGCTGGGCACTCTGACCCGCACGGGTTTGGGAGACGGGGTCGTCTCATTTTGCGCACTCCTGCTCTTCGCAAACCCGCGTGCGGCCTCAGAAGGCACGGGTGAGCTCCCCCGGAAGGCTTACTCGACTACCCCGGTGTGCGGGCGAGGATCAGCGAGCGCGGGACCGAACCCCCGGTGCGAGTACCCGGCGCAACCTAGCGCGGGCAATCACGACCACGATTATCTGCCTAGCCCGCTGACAGATGTCCCCCGAGGCGACCAGGTCGTTCAGCGCGCGAGTGGCGCTCTCACGGCTCGTCGCGACCATACCAGCCCAGGTTGCCTGCGACAGGCGCGCAGTCCGCCACCCCCAACTGGTTGGCCGTACTCGTCCGCAAGGTTGAGCAGCTGGAGCGCCACTCGGCCGCGAACATCGTAAAACGCGACCTGACTGAACTGAGACGACATCGTCAGCATCAGGATGCTCATCGACTCGGACATCGGCCTCATCGCGGACCGATGCCCCTCCAGGAAGCACAGCCGGGGCTCCCGTGGCAACCTATCCAGCTCACTCGGGACGAGTGTGACGACGGAGACGACTATCTCCGCCCGGGGCGGGCGTAATCTGGCCCGAGGACCCCGTCCCCCCGCACTCAGTGCACTCAACCTCCCGTCCAATCTGGCACGGGGCACTTCGCAGGCGCGAACAGTGAGTGCCAACTGCTGCTGATCGCGGATCAGGTGTACGGCCGGGCGCTCCTCCTGTCAGAAGATGGATGGTTTTCGACTAACCGGTCGTCGATACCGTGGCGGGTTGAGCCCGCCCAACTACTCGGCCCGGCTCGCGGTGCGGCCCGCACCCAATTGCCGGCCTGGTGGAGTGACGCTGGCTCAGGGCTTGCGTGCGGCCAGGCGCTCAACGATGCCCAGATTGAAGCGCTGCACCGCCTCGATATGAAAACCTGCCTCTCGCACTAGTTGGCTCGGTCGACCGAGGAAGTGCTCGCCCTCGAGCGGCACGGTCACCAACTCCAGCAGTCGCTGGACTCCACGCACCGCCAGATTGGCTGCCGCCACATGGTCGGCGAGCAGGAGCAGTCCCCCGGGCTTGAGCACGCGGCTCATTTCGGCAACGGCCGTCGCCGGTTCCGGTATCCCGCAGAGCGAGAACGTGCAGACGACCGCGTCGAAGGTGGCATCCGCAAACGGCAACTGCTCGGCGTCACTGAGCTGAAGTACCACCTCGCGGCCTTGCTGGAAAGCCCGGTCCTGAGCAACCTTCAACATTGCCGGGCTGAGATCGACGCCACTCAGGGTGACCTCCCCGGAGTAAGCCGGGATGTTGAGGCCGGTGCCGATGGCGACTTCGAGGGTGTGGCCCTGAGCTTGGGTGCACACCCACTCCCGGCTGTCCTTGAACAGGACCCGGTCCAAAAAGGACATGGTGCGGTCGTACGAGGCGGCCTGCCGATCCCAGCTGCGACGCCACCGCGCGCGAGATCGCGCTTCTCTCGACACCGGTTCTCCTGTCCCTAGGAAGGCGCCCCGATCCAGCCTTCGGCCCTGGGCATAATCCCGACCCTCACGAGACTAGCCGAGCGCGGCTAGTCGGGGGCTCGAGTAACCCGCAGCCGCGGTCGAGCCGAGCTAGCTGCCGCCTTGGCGGCGGCGCGGTGGCTGTCTTTGGGGACGGGGAGGGTCCCGGCTCGGATCGACCTGTCGGTCTCGGCAATTTCGGCCAGGGTGGTGGACTCCAGGGCCTCGCGAACCGCGCTGGTCGCGCGGCTCCACGAGTTGTGCAGGGCGCAGACGTCGGTCCACTGGCAGGGCCCACCCCTCAGCGCGCAGCGCTTGGGCGCGAGTTCACCTTCACCGGCCTCCACCACCGCCAGCAGGGTGATCTCGGCGGGATCCCTACTGAGTCGGTAGCCCCCGCTGGGCCCAGCTCGGGCGGTGGCCAGCTCGGCGCGGACCAGCCGGCCGAAGATCTGGGGGGCATAGGTGAGGGGGAGTCCCATCTCCAAGGCCACCTCCCGCATCTTCCGGCTCGTCCCGGCAGGAGTCCAGTCGGAGGCGAGGCCGATCGCGGCCCGGACGGTGTAGTCGCCGCGTCGGGTCAGAGTCAGGTCCAAGGAGCTCCTCCAGTTGCGCCTGACGCCATTGTTGCATTCTGGAGTAAAAGTTAGTAGAGTAGTAAACGTTATACCGCGCAGTAGAGGATCTGACCATGTATGAGCCCCGAGCGCTGCCAACCAAACTGGGCGCCGCCCCCGCCAAGCGGAGGGAGGACGGCGTGGGCCTTTGGACAGTAGTTCTGGCCGGCGGGCTCATGGTTGGGGCCGTCCTCTTCATTGCGGTCGCCTATATGACGGGACTCCCCGGGTTCCGCTCCACCCAAGCAGCGGCAGCGGTGGCTGGGGGATCGGCTCCGGAGCACCTCTACCTGACCATCGTGACCAACGAGGGCGTAGGTCCGGCCTTCGTCCCGAGCAGCTTCTCGATCCCCTCCAACACCCAGGTCACGATCACGGTGACCGACTTCGACGGCAACACCCCCCTGCCAGCAGCTCTGGCCAGCCACGCTCGGGTTAGCGGGACGTTGGGTGGCACGGCCCTGGTGCAGCCGCTGAATGCCTCCCAGCCGGTGCTCAGCTTCGCCTCGGCGCGCTCCATCCGGGAGCTTCCTGCCGCGGCGGTCTCGCACACCTTCACGATTCCCAGCCTGGGACTCAACGTGCCACTCGAAGGGATGTCAAAGACCACCTTCACGGTGCTGGTGAAACGGGCGGGTTCGTACCGCTGGCAGTGTTTTGACCCCTGCGGCAGCGGCTCCACGGGATTCGGCGGAGCTATGGCCGAGCCTGGTTACATGTCCGGCACCCTGTCGGTGACCGCCTGATGGAGCCCGAAGGCGCGGAGGCGCCGGTCGTGCGATCCGGCCCGGTCCCGTGGGGCCCCAAGCCGTCGAAAAGCGCCGCTGACCCCAGAGGGGCTTGGCTGGGCGTGCGCGAAAGCTTCCCTCGCCGGGGAAGCGCCACCTCCGCAACCGGCGCCGGGCTCAGCCCCGGCTCTTGACACTGGACGAAGCCGCACGGTTCACCGGCGACTTGCGACTGCTACTCTGAGGGAAGTCGGCTAGGATCGGCGCGAGGCGAGCCCGGGCGAGCGCATTGGGGCCGTCGCCGCTGGCGATCCAGAGCGAGGACAACACCAAAAAACCGCGGCCGAGGGTGGCTCGGGCGAGGGGGCAGTGCCGTGAACCAGCCAGCGCCCTACATTCATTGGGCGTTCATCCTGAT
>Ga0307373_10001666_pt1 | contig 41425 bp, 38 predicted proteins | sample OX2MG_FD_202534 | JGI IMG/M metagenome (GOLD analysis project Ga0307373, IMG submission 202534) | Soil microbial communities from Risofladan, Vaasa, Finland - OX-2 | ecosystem: Environmental > Terrestrial > Soil > Coastal area > Acid sulfate soil | place: Finland: Risofladan, Vaasa | collected...
TGAGAGGCTATCCGAAAACTGATCTTGCCGTAAGTCGGGATTTGGCGGACGTTTCGTGCATTCCCATCACTTGCAAAGGAGTGCGCGAGCATGTCGAACCAAACCTTGACTCGGAAGGCGTATCCCTCGGACCTGACGGATGAGCAATGGGCGATTTTGGAGCCGCTGGTGCCGGCCGCACGCACCGAGCGCGGAGGGCGTCCACGGGAGGTTGACGTGCGCGAGGTGATCGACACGATCCTGTATCTCAACCGGACCGGTTGCCAGTGGGACATGCTGCCGCACGATCTGCTGCCCAAGAGCACCGCCTACGAGTATTTCGCGCAGTGGCGCGACGACGGCACCTGGGGCAAGTTTGTGGACGCCCTGCGGACTCAGGTGCGCGTGGAGGAAAATCGAGAGCCGACACCCAGCGCGGTCTGCATCGATAGCCAATCCGTCAAGACCACGGAGATCGGCGGTGACGAGCGAGGCTACGACGGCGGCAAGAAAATCAAGGGGCGCAAGCGGCATTTGCTCGTCGATACGCTCGGATTGTTGGTGGCCGTCCTGGTCACCAGCGCGGCGATCGATGACGGCGCCGCCGCTCCCCAACTGCTGGGGAAAATTACTCCCGAAGACTTCCCGCGACTGGAGACGATCTTCGGCGACAATAAGTACCACAACCACGCGCTCAACGCTTGGCTGGCGGAACATCGTCCCGATTGGCACGTGGAGGTGAGCACTCGTCCGGAAGGAACGAAAGGATTCACGCCCCTGCGGAAACGCTGGGTGGTCGAACGGACCAACGCCTGGAACGGCCGCTCACGAAGGAACAGCAAAGACTACGAACGACGCGTCGAATCCAGCGCGGCCATGATCCAAATCAGTAACGTGCATCTGATGCTGCGCCGGCTTGCCCCGGTCGCTCAGCCCGAATTCCACTACGCCGGCGCTGCTTGAATTCTACGGAAAAACAAGCGAAAAGTTTTCGGATAGCCTCTGAACCCCTCGCTCACCCCCTTCGCTCATCCGATTCAAATTCATCCAGGTTGTGGGCCCGTCGAAGCAACAGCCCGGCCAGGCTAAACAGCCCGAGGAAGCCGAACCAGAATGCTGGGAAGGCCCGCTTGTGCCACCATGTCAATCTCGATGAGATCCGCCGCATCTTCGATCAAGGACCCGTTGCGATTGCCGCGATTTCCGCCGAGCTTGTGGTTATCTAACAAGCTCTCATCAATAATAGTACGACGAGCACCGCGCTTGCCGCAGCAGGTGCGGGTGGTGCGGCGCGTGGGTGGCCGTGTCGATCCGCAGCCGAGCAAATTTCGCCAATCACTCTCTTTCATGGTTCATTGCCGCGCCTTGGCAGTTCGCTTCCTCTTCACCTGATCCGTGATCTGGCCCTTCGCGGCGTCGTCGGCGTCGGGCAAGAAGCCGATGCGGCGCTTCTTGGGCGCCGCGGGCGGGGCCATGAGCTGGCGGATGGCTTCGAACACGATCTGGAACGTTTGATCGTGCTCGCCGAGATTACGCTCGTGGTCGTCGAGCTGGCGGGCCAGGTCTTTGTGCGTGGCCAGGATTTCGCGCAACCGGACGAAGGCCCGCATGATGGCGATATTGACCTGAACCGCACGCTTACTTCGTAAAACGCTGGATAACATCGCGACCCCTTGCTCCGTGAAGGCGTAGGGAAGGTAGCGGCCTCCACCGCGCCCGGCGGGCTTTGAGATTCCAGTTTGGAATCTCAAAGAGTCGGCCTCCCCCGCACTGAGTTGGACATAAAGTCAGCCGGGAATCGGTCGATGTTGCGTTTGACCGCCTTGTTCAAGTTGAAGGTCTCGACGCCGTAGAGTTCGGCCAGGTCGCTATCGAGCAGCACCTTCTGGCCACGTATGGATAGAATCGCGTGCTCGATGCGTTCCGCCGGAACTAAAAGCTCTTTCGCCACCGCGAGCCTCCTATGACGCCAGAAATGCCGCCTCTCGCCACGAGTCTACCGCTCAAATTAGGGCCGGGCAACGGAAAGCGGCGTCCAAACGCCCTCGGTCTTCAGCTTTGTGAACGGGATCCGCACGTCGGGCCTCTGGTTGCGGCGGCGAGCCACGATCGTGTCGCCCCCCGCTCGGCTCATAAGGGAAAGGCGACCGGAACCAGACCTGCAATAGGTACTGGACGTTCCGGCGGCGGCAAGCATAATTGGAGTTCAACGCACGGCCCCTACCCGGAGAACTCAGCATGACACGCCTTTCTCGTCGACGCCTCTTAAGCATCACCGCCGGCGGCGCGGCCGCGGCCACACTCGGCTGGCCACGCCGGGCACGCGCCGCCGCGCAGCCCGGCTTTGTGCTGGGCATGCAAAGCTACTCGCTCCGCAGTTTTCCCGTCGATAAGGCGCTCGACGATATTCAAGAACTCGGATTGCACACCGTCGAGTTTTTCAACGCGCACCTCGCGATCAACAGCACGCAGCAGCAGATCGACGCGATGAAGCAGAAGCTGGCGAAGCACGAAATCAAGCTGCTGGCCCACGGCGTGAACGGGTTCGGCAAAGATCACGAAGCGAACCGCCGCGTCTTCGAGTTCGCCAAGAAGGCCGGCATCCGCAACATTTCGGCCGACCCCTCGCCCGACGCGTTCGACAGCCTCGACAAGCTGGTCGAAGAGTTCGACGTCCGCATCGCCATTCACAACCACGGCCCCGGCGCCCGATACGACAAAGTCGACGACGTGCTCAAGGCCGTGCAAGGGCGGCACAAGCTGATCGGCGCCTGCGCCGACCTGGGCCACTACATCCGTTCGGGCGAAGACCCCGTCGAGGTGATCCGCAAACTGCAAGGCCGGCTGTACGGCATTCACCTGAAGGATTTCGACCAGCCCAAGGGCAACGCCAAGGGAGTCATCCTGGGCAAAGGCCAGCTCGACGTGGTCGCGGTCTTCAAGGCGTTGAAGAAGGTCGAGTTCCCGGCCGACGGCGCGCTGTCGATCGAGTACGAGGAGCATGCCGATAACCCGATGCCCGATCTGCGTGAGTGCGTGGCCATCGCGCGAGACGCGGAGCAGAAGGCAAACGCGTAGAAGCCATGAAAATCGCGGGCGTGCAAATGGACGTGGTGTTCGGCCATCGCGAGGCGAACCTCGCGAAGATCGTCGAACGGCTGCGAGAAACGGCCGCGGCCGGTGCGCGCCTGACCGTGTTTCCCGAATGTTCGCTGCCGGGCTATTGTTTTGACCATCTCGACGAGGCCCGCGAGCACGCCGAGCCGGTTCCCGGTCCCAGCACGTTGCGTCTGGCGGAAGTCTGCCGCGAGCTATCGATCTACGCGGTGGTTGGCCTGCTCGAAACGGACGGCCCGCGGTTGTTTAACGCGGCGGCGCTGGTCGGCCCGGCCGGCGTCGTCGGCGGCTATCGCAAGATCCACTTGCCCTACCTGGGCGTCGACCGCTTTACGACGCCGGGCGACCGGCCGTTTGGCATCCACGCCGCCGGCGATGTTCGCGTCGGCATGAGCATCTGCTACGACGCGGCATTTCCCGAAGCGGCCCGCGTGTTGGCCCTGGAAGGGGCCGACGTGATTGCGTTGCCCACCAATTGGCCGCCGGGGGCGGAGTGTACGGCGGACTTCGTCATCAACGCCCGCGCCCTGGAGAATAACGTCTACTACATGGCGGTGAACCGCGTGGGCAGCGAGCGCGGCTTCCGCTTCATCGGCAAGAGCAAGATTTGCGACCCGCGCGGCCACGTGTTGGCGGAGGCGCAACACGAGCAGGAGACGGTTCTGTACGCCGAGATCGATCCGGCCCTGGCCCGGCAGAAGCACATCGTGCGCGTGCCCGGCAAACACGAGATCGACCGCTTTGCCGACCGCCGCCCGGCGTTCTATGGAAAGATTCTGGAGAAAGAGGCGGCGCCAGCCGCCAATCCCCGTGCAACACAGAGGTCCTGATTGTCCAACCTTTCCGGCAAGACCGCGCTGGTGACCGGCGCCAGTCGAGGCATCGGCCGGGCAACCGCGCTGGCTTTGGCCGAAGCGGGCTGCGACGTGGCCGTGAACTACCGCTCGGCCGCCGCGGAAGCCGAGGATCTGGCCGAGCAAGTCGGCCGTCTCGGCCGCCGGGCTTTGTTGCTCCAAGCCGACGTGGCCAATCAGGCGGAAGTGGAGCGGATGGTGGCTGAGACGACCGACCGCTTCGGCCGGCTCGACATCGCCGTCTCGAATGCCGCCTATAGCGATCGCGAGCCGTTTTATGAGGCCGACATGGCCGGATTCCGCCGCACCGTCGATGTGACCATGTGGGGCGCGTTCTACCTGTTGCGCGCGGCGGCCCGGCGGATGATCGAGCAAGGCGACGGCGGGTCGGTCGTCGTCATCAGCTCGCCGCACGCCTTTGTGGCGGTGCCGCGGTCGATGGCGTACAATATGTCGAAGGCCGCCATCGACCACATGGCCCGCACGGCCGCCATCGAGCTGGTGGAGCACCGCATCCGCGTGAATCTGATCCACCCCGGCTGGATCGATACGCCGGGCGAGCGAAAGTTCGCCAGCGAAGAACAGTTGGCCGGAGCCGCGGAAAAGCTTCCCTGGAAGCGAATGGGCCGGCCCGACGAGATTGCCCGTGGCGTGGTCTTTCTGTGCGACCCGGCGAGCGATTACATCACCGGCTCGTCGCTGGCGATCGACGGCGGCATCACGCTGCCGTGGTGGGCCAACCGCGGCTCGGCCGTTCCCGAATAGATTGAGGATGCATGCCAACGAATTATCTATTGCCGTGTGCCTGCGGCAAGAAAACGACCGTCGATGCGGGCCAGGCGGGCCTGAACGTGCGCTGCCAGTGCGGTGCGGAGTTGGCCGTGCCGACGATGCGCGGCCTATCGTCTCTGGAACGCATCGAGGCCGCTCCGACGGTCGAGCGCGGCGAACCCGCGGTGACCTGGGGACCGCGGCAAGGCCTGATGTTCTTGGGGGGAACCATTCTCGCGGCGGCCTCCTTGGCCGCACTCTGGTTCTGGTGGAGCATCCCCGCCGCGCCGTCGCTGAGGGATGACTATCAGGAGCAGACGCGGCAGGCGATTGGGCAGCTCCCGCCTGAAAAAATCGTCGACCTGTGGCATGAGTTCCGGACGGGCATCGAACAGCCGCAGTGGGAAATGGCCCTCGACCGGTACGACGCCATCGTCCGCGACCGCATGCAATGGGAGATGCTTGTCGGCGGCGTCGCCGCGGTAGGGTTGCTGCTGGTGGTGATTGGACTGCTGATCGGCCCGAAGGCGATGGGCCGATAGGCGTTCAGATCAACTCCTCGATCGCGTGGCCTTCGTTCAATACCGGCAAGGGACGCTCGGCGGCATCGTAGAACGTGTGGTGGATGTCGATGCCTAGCACGTGATACATCGTCGCCAGGATGCAGCCCGGCGAACAGGGGCGCGAAGTGGGATACTCGGCGCGCGAATCCGTCGAGCCGATGACCTGGCCCATCCGCAAACCGCCGCCCGCGTAGAGCACCGACATGGCGCCGGGCCAGTGGTCGCGGCCGGCGCCGGGGTTGATGCGCGGCGTGCGGCCGAACTCGCCCATCGCCATCACCAGCACTTTTTTCGCCAGGCCACGGCGGTCGATGTCGCTCACCAGCGCGGCCACTGCCCGGTCGAACGTGGGCAGCAAGCGGTTCTTCAGCTCGTTGAAGTTGTTGGCGTGCGTGTCCCAGCCGCCGCCCGCCTGGACCGAGACGAACGTCACCCCGGCCTCTACTAATCGGCGGGCCAAGAGACAGCTTTGCCCCAGGTCGTTGCGGCCGTATTCTGCGCGGAGCTGGTCGTCTTCTTGCTTGATGTCGAACGCCTGCCGGGCCTTGTCGCTGGTCACCAGATCCAGGGCGTCGGCGTAAAACTTGTCCAGCCCGGCGATCGAACCTTGCGTGTCGAGGTCGCGACGCATGTCGTCGAGGCTGCCCAACAAGTCGTGCCGGCGGTGCAGCCGCTTCTCGTCGATGCGGCCCGGTAAGCGGAGATTGCGCACCTGGAAGCTGTCGGAATTGGGATCGGCGTCGGGCGAGAACGGATTGTACGAAGCGCCGATATACGCCGCTTTGGTGAAGGCGTGGTTCCGCGGCAACGTGACGTAAGCCGGTATGCCCGGTGCGTTCGACCCGCGCAGCCTGGCCGTGATCGAGCCGCAGGAAGGATAAATGTTGTCGTTCACTTCCAGCGTCGGCTGGTAGCCGGTGAGCATCCATTGAGCGCCCATGCCGTGCCCGGCGTTGGTGTGCGTGCCCGAACGGACAACCGCCAGCTTGTCCATGATCTGCGATTGCAGGGGCAGATGCTCGCTGATCTGGATGCCCGACACGTTGGTGTCGATCGGTTGAAACTCGCCGCGGAACTCGGCGGGCGCCTGCGGCTTAAGATCGTACATGTCGATATGGCTGGGACCGCCCGCCTGCCAGACGAGGATGACGGCGGTGTCTTTGACCTGCGCACCGGCGGCACGCGCCAGGGCCCTCTGACGCAGCAGACCGGGCAGCGTCAAGCCGCCGACGCCCAGCGCGCCGACCTTGACGAAGGTGCGTCGCGACAGCCCGTCGCAAAGGCGGAAATTCTTTCCCAGCACGTCGAACATGGTCAGTTCTCCTCTAAGCGTAGGGCGGGACCAGCGAGCCGAAAGTCGCCTTTCGGTGGGCCGGCGCTCGCAAGCTCGCTGGTCCCACCCTACATCGTCAATGATTGAACACAAACTCCTTGGAATTCAGCAGCGTCCACAGCACGTCTTCCAACGCGGGCCGCGGATCTTTTTCGGCGACGACAAACGCCGCCGCCTTGGTCCGCTCGGCCTCGGTCGGCAAACGCGACAAGGCCCCCAAATACAATTCGTCGATGATCTCGGCCGGCGGCTTCTTCTCGGCCAGCAGCCGGGCGATCACGCCGTCGCCCGAAGCAATTTTGTTTTCGACCTCGTCGGAATTCGACAACAACAGCACCTGTCCCAGCGTCGCTCCGGTGGTCCGCTCGCACTCGCAACCGGTGACGCGGCGCGGCCGGTCGAACGTGTCCAAAAAGTACGAGCCGAACCCTTCGTGCGGCAGGTCGATGGCACGGGCCGTCGAGGCCACCCGGTCGAACCGCGTATGCGTGCCGCAGGCCTGGTCGAGACTGTCGAGCAGCACTTCGGCGATCAGCCGCCGGGCATAAAACCGGGCATAGTTCTGCCGGTCCTGCTGGTTGGCATCGGTGGGCAGCGAGTCGAGCTGGTAGACGTTGCTCGTCACGATCGTGCGAATGATGCGCTTGACGTCGAGCTTGTGCTCGATGAAGTCGCGTGCCAGGGCGTCGAGCAACTCCGGGTTCGAGGGCGGATTCGTGTCGCGCATGTCGTCGACCGGATCGACCAGTCCCCGGCCCAGGAAGTGGCCCCACATCCGGTTCACCAAGGCGCGGGCAAAAAACGGGTTGTCCGGCGCCGCCATCCAATCGACCAATGCGTGCCGCGGATCTTGTTCGGGCGACAGCTTGGCCACCGGCCCGGCCAGAAACTTCGGCTCGGGCGTTTTGCCGGTCAGCGGGTCGCGTTCGCCCGTCGTCGCATTCGGCGCCGAAAAGTAAGGCGGCGGCTGGCCGAAGCTCTTGCGGCCCAGCCGTGTGAAAAAGCCGGCCAGGCCGAAGTAGTCGTCCTGCCCCCAACGTTCGTAGGGGTGATGGTGGCAGCGGGCGCATTGCAGGCGGATGCCCAGAAAGACCTGGGCGGTGTCGGCCGTCGGCTGATGGAGTTGGTCGTCGCGCATCTGCCAGAACCAGTTGATGGCCGGCGCGTCTTGCCACTCCCCGGCCGCCGCGACCACCCCGCGCACGAACTCGTCGTAGGGCCGGTTGCGGGCGATCATCGACTTGATCCAGCCGTGAAAGGCGTAGGCCGCCTGATCGGCGCCGGCGAGCTGCGAGTTGCGCAGAATGCTACCCCAACGCAGGGCGAAGTAGGCCGGGTAGTCGGGCGACGCCAGCAGCCGGTCGATGAGTGCCTCGCGCTTGTTCGGCGAGGCGTCGGCCAGAAACGCCTTGGTCTCGGCCACCGTCGGCAGCCGGCCGCAGAGGTCGATGGTCGCGCGGCGCAAGAACGTGGAGTCGCCGGCCCGCGGCGAAGGCGCCAGACCAAGCTGCCGCCACTTGGCCAGCACCAGCCGGTCGATATAGTTCGCGACGGCAAAGTCGCCGGCGCTGGTTTGAATGCTGCCGTGGGGAACCTGGGCGCGGAACACGGCCACTTGGCCCATGTAGCGGGCCATGATCGCCGCCTCGCCGGTCTGCGTGCCGCACCGCACAAGCCCACGCTCATCGACGGCCGCCACCAGGTCGAGATTGCTGGCGTACTGGGCCTGCCGCGTCACGTCGCGCCGGCTGCCGTCGCTGTATTCGGCCAGAATGGCAAGCTGCTGCTCCTCGACCTGCGTAGCGGCCGCCGGGCCCGCGCGCAACACCCGTTCGGCGGGCTCGACGAACAGCTTGGAGATCACCGGCGCGTCGGGCGACGAGCCTGGCAGACCCTGCTCGATCCAGCGCAGCAGCAACTGATAGGGCTCGCTGGCCGGCTCCAGCCGCTGCCCGCCGCCGTGCGGCGCCGCACCCGTGGCCTTCAGCAGCAGCAAGCTTTGTTCGGGCGAGGCGGGAAACACACGCCGGCCGCGGGCGAAACGCACGATGGCGTCGTAATCGAACTGCGGGTCGAAACCAAACAGCGAAAGCTTGAATCCGTTCTGGCCGCTGGCTTTGCCGTGGCATCCGCCGGCGTTGCAACCGTAGCGTGAAAGCACCGGCACAACGTCGTTGGCAAAGTCGATCCGCCGGCCGGAATCGTAGGCGACGACCGTCAGCGGCAGCTTGGTCTGTTGCTGGCCGTGATGGACGACGATTTCAGTCTCTCCCGGCGCCAGCGGAACGACATAGCCTGCTTCATCGACGCGGGCGATGGCCGGATTGGCGACTTCGTAGGCGCAGGCATGGGTGACGTCGCCGCCGGCCGCGCTTACGAGCAATTGCCGTCGGGCCAGAGAATCTTCGAGCACCACCTTGTTCGGATTGACCGTGAGAGTTGGCTCGTCGGCGCGGATCGCGCCAGGCACCGAAGCGCAAAGGCAAGCGATTGCCAGAGCGCGGCACGCCAAGCGCAAAGGGACGCACTGCGAGACAGCGGCCGGAAGCATCGAGTTGGTTCTCCCCAGGCGGGAATCGGGGGCGGTGGGTCAACCGATCAACTGACGTTGATGTTAGCAGAAAGCCGGCAGGATGGCAAAACGCTGAGGGATTCAGCCGCTTATTCCCAAGCGTCCAGCGCCCCACCACCCAAAGCCGCGTCCGTGGCGAACCGCTCTTCGTCAACGATCGCTTGCAGCCTGGCACCGGTCCGGCGCAACTCTTCAGCCCTTGCGAAATGGTGTCCCTCGCTCTCGAACATCGAGACGACGTCTTCGAGTTGCGTGCCGCAATGGACCACCTGCTCGACGAGATCGACGAAGTAGCTCGGCGTCGCGCCGGACTGCGGAAAGCGGGCGTGCTGGCAGTAGTAGGCGAAAAGCCCGGTCGCGCTCGTCGCAAGGCGCAGCCACTCGTCAACCAACCCGTCGATCTTCAATACCGCGCGGACCGCCGCGTGTTCTTCCCGCCAGCATTCGACGAGTTTCGCGATGCCCTCGATTGCAGGTCGAATTCTTGTAATGTGTCGATGGCTTCATCCGCCTTGCTTGGGCGGGGCGAACTTGAGCTTCTCGATCAGCTTGACGATGTGCCCGGAGCGATCGACGTGGCCCGAAATGGCCGTGATCGCCCTGACGACCTCCTCGTAGTGCAGGTCGTAATCGGCGTCGATCTCGACCTCGGTCTGCGAGGCCAGCGAGTTCGGCCCCGTGTCGGTGCCGACCAACTCCATGATGGCGGAGTTCAAATCTTTGAAACTTCCCAGCCGGCGCTCGCCCATGAGGATGCCGCTGAGCCGCCCGTCGCTGTTGGCGGTGAGCCGCAGCTTGATGGGCGGCAGGTCCTGGACCTCTTGCGCGGGACCGGCGGCGGCCAGCGGCATCTTGATGTTGAAGTCGCCTTCCTGCGAGGCGATCTTGAAGCTCATCACGAAGAAGGTCAGCAACTGGAAGACGACGTCGATCATGGGCGTCATCTGCATCTCGACTTTGTCGTTGCCCGATGCGGCGGATTTGCGGATTTTCATGGCTCTCTTTTTCTAGGTCTCTGCCTCTCTCCTTCGCTCCGTCTCTCCCTCGCTCCTTCCCTCCCTCCCTTCTACGGGTCCAGGGCCTCTTGCTTGGCCCGCAACGAGAACTTCTCGAAGCCTTGCTCCTGACATTTCTTGATCAGATCTTGCACCAGGCCGGTTTTCGTGTCCCGATCGGCGCGAATGATCACCGAAGCGTCGGCGGGCTTCTTCTCCTGCCGTCGCATGATGTCGACCTCCGTCCGCAGGATCCGCGTCATGTCGGCGATCGGCACGCGGTCGCCCCCCATCAACACCGTGCCCTGCGCGGTCAACTGCAAGATCAGCGGCGCCTCGACCGGCGCGTCGGGCGGCTTGGCCAGCGCGCTCGACGGCAACTTGATCCGCTGGTCCTGGTCGCCTTCCGCAAAGTTGATCAACACCATGAAAAAGGCGATCAACTGAAACGTCATGTCGATCATCGGCGTCATGTCGCCTTCCGCCGAGATGTCGAATTTCTTTCGTTTTGCCATTCGATCAACTCTTCTTCTGGAACCGGCCCATCAGGCCTTCGCTCACAATGCCGACTTCCAGCGTCAGCCGGGCCATGCGGTTGCGCATGATGCCGAACAAGGCGATGGCCGGAATGGCCAGCCACAGGCCGACCAGCGTGGTGATGAGCGCCATGGAAATACCCTGGGCCAGCTCCGACGGCTTCGGTTGCGTGGTGCTCTGGGCGATCGTCTGGAACGCCTGCACCATGCCGTCGACCGTGCCCAGCAGGCCGACCATCGGGCTGATCGTGCCGATCAGCGCGATGTAGCCCAGCCGGTGTTCGAGCTTCATGGTCTCTTCTTCGCCCACCTCCTGCATGGCCTCGATCGCCTGAGCGTATCCCGCCGAAAGTTTGCCCAGCCCGGCGGCCAGGACGTGCCCCAGAAACGAATCGTCGTTCTTGGCCAGGTCATAGGCTTCCTGGTACTTCTTTTCATTCAAGTTCGCCTCGAAGGCCTCGACCAATTCCATCGGCACGATGCTCGACCGCCGCAGCGTGAGCACGTTCATCACGATCAAGGCCACGAAGGTGAACGACAGCGCCAGGAACGCGATCACATATTTCGGCCCCAGCGCCTTGTAAAAGAACGTCAATTGGCTTTGGCGCGGCGCTGCGGGTTCGGCACCGCCTGCGTCGGCCGGCGGCGCCGCCTCTTCGTCTTGCGCTTGGGCCGCGGCGGGGCCGAACGCGCTGAGAAAGCCGTAGTCAAACAGGCCCAACAGCAACAGGCCGCAGATGCCTGTCGCCAGCCAGCCGGTCAATTTTCGGGAACGCATGGAAGTTCTCTATTTGGGGTTGGGGGGATTTTGGATTTTGGATTTTGGAATGCCCAGGCGAGCCGGGGCGTAAGCGTGTCGGTAGGTCTTTGGTCTTGGGCCTTTGGTCTTTGGTCTTTCCTGAACCCCGAACCCTGAACCCTGAACCCTGAACCCTCCTACATCTTGGCCCACGTGCTGTTCGGGTAACGCTCCTTGAGCAACGCCGAAGCCTGCGTGGCGCGGTCGACCTTTTTCAGGTCCTGCCAAAGCGAAGCCAGGTTCCACAGCGCTTCGGCGTGATATTGAGGGTTCGCGAAATACAGAACATCCACGTGCAAATAGGCCAGCAGTGCCTGCTTCGTGTGGTTGGGAATCTTGCGGTAGCAATTGCCGGCCACGACATACGCCCAGGAGTGCAGGTCGATCTCCTCAGCCTTCAACTCCTTGATGACGGCCTCGGCCAGCTTGACGCCTTCTTCGGGCTTGCCGGTCTCGCCCAGGCAGGCCGCCTTGCCCAGCATGGCCGCCAGCTTTTGCGACTCCGGCGTTTTGCCCTTCTCGGTCAGGTCCAGCGCCGTATCGAATTCCTTCAAGGCATCTTCGTATTTTTTCTCGGCCAGCTTGGCTTTGCCGATGTCGATGCCCGCCTTGATCTTGTAGGCGTCGGCCGGGGCCGTCGAAAGCGCCTTATAGAACTTCGTCGCTGCCTCGTAACTTCCGAGCGAGACCGCCAAATCGCCGGCCAATTCATTGGCCGCGTAATAATGGTAGCTGTTGGGATTGACGTCGATAAAGGCTTTCACTTGGCCACCGGCCTGCTTCACGTCGCCGCTGCCGCCCAGCGCCAGTTTGCCGTTGCAATAGGCCCGCATATAGTGGATTTCGGCCTTCACCTCGGCCTTGTCGATCGAGTCGGTGTCGAGCTTGTCGAGCGACCGCAAGGCGTTTTCGAAGGCGCCGTTGTTCACCTGGTTGCGGATCAGGTTGAGTTGCGGCGGCTCGTCGGCCAGGCGAATCGACTCGATCTCGTAGGTCGGCACGGACTCTTCCTTGCCGCTCTTTTCATACTTCACTTCGTCCTTGCTCATCGAAGTGATCGAGCACTTGATCTGCTGCGTTTCACCGATTTTCTTGATCGTGTCGTCGGCCGCGCGGACCGTCAGGGGGACGGCCAGGCAGCCGGCAACGATCGCCGCAATGCGTGATGCTTTCATATGGATCGACTCCTGGTTATTCAGTTGTTGTTCTATCTGAATCCGGTGAATTGTTTTTCTCGCCGCGCCCGCAGGCGCTGTTCTTGCACCTTCTGGGCGCGGTTCATTTTGATGAAGACGAACACCGCCACCGGAGCGACCACGATCAACAGCACGCCGAAGATCAGCAGCGGCGAGGTGCCTCCTTCGGCTTCCGTCGACGCCGGCGCGGTCGCGGCCGGTTTCTTGGCGCCCGGCGTTGCGTTGGCCGGCGTGGTTGCTCCCGCGACGGGCGCGCTCGCCCCCTCCGCGGTGGCCGAGGAGTTTGCCGCCAGGGACGCCAGCGTCACGGGCCGATCGTTGCCTTGCAGTTGCTGGATCGTCCGAAACAGCGACTCGAATTTCTTCATCCATTCCGGACCGCCCATCTCTGGCCGATTGCGAAAGGTGTAACGGATATTGTCTTCCGCCCTTTTCAGCAGGCCGGTCTTCTCGGTGCCGCTTTTCGTCTTGGCCAGGTCCATATAGCACTTCGCCTGGTTGTAGCGGGCTTCGTCGAAGGCCTCTCCCACGTTCTTTTGTCCTTGCGTGCGGACGGCAATCATGTTCCAACCCCAGAGCAGGTTTTCGGTGCGGCCCTCCTTGTTCTTCTGTTTGACGTCGCCCTCGATGGCCTTCAGGTAAAACTCCGGCTTCACCGCGCCCCAGTCCTGAAAGTTGCGAGCGGCCTCGGCCTGCGCGTCGAGCAGGTTCGATTTTTCCTTGAGCACGGCCAGCAACTCGTCGCGGGCCTGCTGGAAATTGCGCAGCCGCCGCTGCGTGCGTGCCATCCGCACTCGCACAGCCGGAACCGCCCCTTCGGGCGCGAAAGCCTTGTCGGCCTTGGCGGCTTCGATGATGCTCTCGTCGGTCTTGAGCGACTTTTCATAGTAGGCCTTCGCTTCGTCCGGGGCCTCCTTGGCGCCGTCGGCGTCATATCCGCTGCCCAGACTGAAGAACGTCTCCGCGACCCAATTCAACGAGTTAAAGGTGTTGCCTTTGCCGCGCGACGAAATGCGGTCGAGAAACAGCTCGAACCCCTTCGAGACCTTGGTCAGCTCGTCGGCCTTCTGCTCTTGCCGCAGGCGTTGAAGCTGCTGCTCCAGTTCGCGGCCGAGCACGATATAGATGCGGGTCAACTGGCCGGCGGCATCGGCGTCGCCCGACTCGTTCACCAGCTTTTCCAGCGATTCCATTGTGCCTTCGGCCTTGTCCAGCGCCTGGTTGGCGACATAAGCCCGCAGGGCCAGTTTATAGGTCTCGACGGCGAACTTTCCTTGCTTCGTCACCGGATCGCCGGCGGCGACCAGCGTGAGCGGCCCGATCTTGGCATCGTTCAACAGGTCGATCGCCTTGTCGGCCTGGCCCGATTCGATATCAATCTGGCCCAGCGAGAGCGCGGCCGTGGCCATCGTGGCGCTGACCGAGGCCGTGCCCTTATCGATGCCGTCACGGCTCAGCTTCAAACCGTCGTCGAGCAGCTTGCGGGCGGTCTCGACCATTTTGTCCAGCTCCGCCTGGGGCGGACGCTCTTCGCTGCGCGCCGCCCGCAGATAGGCGGCCCACAGCGCTTGGCCGGCCTTGAGGTCGGCATCGCCGCGGCGCGGCGAGTCGTCGGGAATCTTGGCCAGGTACTCCAGGGCCTTGTCGAGCTGCTCTTCGCCCACGGCCACCTGCAACAGCAGCCCCCAGGCTTCGTCGGCCTCTTCGCCGCCCGGCCAGGCCCCCGTGATAAAGTCGGCCGTCTCGACCATCTTGTCGCGGTCGAAGGCGTAATCGGCCTGGGCCTTTCGGGCAGCGTCGTAGGTTTGCAGGTAGGCGGCCATGGCGATCTTGGCGCACTGCCGGCCGCCCTGGCTCTTGGGATAGTTCTTGGCCACAAACTCGCCCATTACCGCGGCATCGTAATAGTTGCCCGCCTGATAATCGAGGAAGCAGAGGTAATAGCGCGCGATATTCACGCTTTCGATCGGCGTCTCATCGTCGCGCAGCTCCAGGGCCAGCTTGAAATAGCTCAGGGCCTGGTCGCGAAGCTGCCTGGCTTCCGACTCATAGGTGGGCACGTTGGCCTGGTCTTTCATTGCGGCGGCGACTTTGATCTGCCCCAAACGGTCTTGCCAACGGTCGAGCAACTCCTTGGCCCGGTCGAGCGCTTCGGAGAAGTTTGCCGGCTCCTTCTGCTCGCCCTCCGCGCCGCCCAGCAGCTTGCGATACAGCTCCTGCCCTTCGTCGCGATAGGGATTCATGAACGCCAACGCCTTGGCGACGAACTGCGCCTGCTTCTTGGCGGCCAACAGCAGGGCCTTCTTGCGCGCCTGGTCTTCGGGCTTGCTGAGCGAGTCGGACAACAGCTTGTTGGCCAGCGCCGTGAAATACGTGATGCCCAGGCCGTCCACCGTGCGGGTTTCCGGGGGCAGGGCCTTTTCGAGCCAGTCTTCGCCCCGGCTTACGGCCGTCTCGTAGTTCTTTTCGTTCTCGGAAACGAGGCACTCCAGCGACAGCCGCAAGGCGGTGGCCTTGTAGGGGCGGATGGCGGGATCGTCGCCTTGCGAGAGCATCGTTTCATACAGCCCAATCGCCCGCTTGGTGTCGCCCAGCTTCTGATAGCACTCGCCCTCTTTCATTCGCGCCAACAGGCCGACCATGCGGCGGCGGAACTTGTCGTACAGTACCTTGTATTTGTCGGCCGCTTCGTGCAGCAGCTTTTTTTGCTCGGCCGAACCGGCGGGGTAGCTGCCGGCCATGACTTGCAAAATGCCGGCGGCGAACATCCGGGCGCGAAGCACGTCGTCGCGCGCCTGGTCGCGTTCTTCGATCTTCTTGGCCTCCTTTTTCGGATCGTAGATTTTCTTGAACTCGTCGAGTCGGGCCGTGAACTTCTTCTCCGCCTCATCGAACACCTTCTTGGCCTCTTCGAACATCTCGCGGGCCTGCTTGGTGAGCGCGTCTTTCTTGGAGGCGTTCGCCGGCCGCTCGGCCTGCTCGAGCAGACTCCGCCCGCGCTCCACCAGGATGTTGCCCAACTCGGTCTCGGCGACGGCGGCCTTGGGATTGGCGGAACTGGCCTTGATGAACGCCGCGAAACGGTCGCGGGCCTTGTCGAGCAGCTTGCTCTTGGCGGCCGCATCGCTCTCGGCCTTCGCGTTATCGACCAGCAGCCGCCCTTCTTCGAAGGCCAGCTCCTGTTTTTGTGCCTCGCTGAGCAACGGGCTGGTGCGCATCAACTCCAGGTAGTCGAGCGCCGCGTCGAACAGTCCCTGCTCTTTCAGCCCCTCGAGAAAGCGTGCGTAGGCTTCTTCGGCCGGTGCGGCCTGCGCGCACAGCAAGACGAAGCCGGCCGCGGCGCACGAAATCAGGTGCGGTAAACGACGACCCACGAAGCGAAGAAGTCTCATCGCTGTTGTCCTCGAGCGTGCAAGTGGGAAAGGTGCCCATGACCGTTCGGGTTCCGGATCCGGCGGTCGGGCTGCATAAGATAGAGGGATCACCGACAGCTCCAGCTTATAAAGTCAAAACGCGCGAAGCAAGGAACCCCGGACAGTTTGTGCCCGAACCAGCATCTCGATAAACTCTCGCCACCCCGCGCGGTCGCTCACCCGCGGCTCGATTTGCCGAGCCAGCCCGGCGATTTCGCCCAACGAAGTCTGCTCGGCGAAGGGTGAACCGGCCAGCGACTCCGCCGAGAGCGCGACCAGGGCGGCTTGCCGCCAGGCGATGGGGGACGAGTCGAAGTCGCCGCGAAACGAGGCTTCGTCGATCGACACGGTGGCAGTGCCTTCATCCGGGTCAGGCCCGCGATAACTCACCTCGCCGAAAACCATTGGGCCATGTGGCGGTCTTCCCAGGCCGTCGTTGGCCTCGGACGGCACGGGTAGGCCGCCCCACGGGGATTCTTCAGACAGCCTTTCAGCAGGCTCGATCTCCAGCAAAACCACGGCGGCGCGATCGGTTCGAACGTCGGTGTTTCCGCCAAATTCCTCTGCCGAAGCCTGGTGTTCGTGGCCGGTTTCACCGCTAGCGGGTGCGCAGCCGATGAGGCGATATGCCTTCACCCGTTCTGGATTGAACCTAACGTCGAGCGAACCGGATTGCGGAGCCACGCCAGCAATCATCACCAGCCAACGGCGCGCGGCGCCCTCTTCCGGCAACCGGCGAAACGGGCTTGGTGCCACGGCCACGATCGTCGGCCGCTGCGATTCGCCCGTGGCAAGACCATAGTCAATGGCGGCAAGAAACTCTTCCACGCGCACGACGGCCGCCGATGGAAGCCTCCCCTCTGCCAGCTCGCGCCGCACAAGGCGATAGCTTGCATCGTCGGTCGCCAACGGCGCCTCGATCGCCGGCTGGCGGGCCACAGCGAGCCAGGGCAGCAGCCCCGTTTGCCGCCAAAAACGATCGAAGCCCGCTTCGCGATTCAGACGCACCGAGGCGCGTTCGACCGCGCAGCGGCTCAGCTCATCGACCGAAAACGCGACGGGCGCAGACGGATTAAAGGCCACATCGGTCCAGGCCGCCAGAGCGAGCGGCTCATTGATAGTACACCTGATGCCGGCGCGGCCGCCTTCTTCGAGCCTCGTCGTTGCGGCAAGCGATTCCACCATAGCCGCGGGCCCGGAGTCCGGGTGGACAACCTGACTATCGAACGTGTCCAACCCGGCTTCGGTCCAGCGCCACGCCGTCGAGCGCAAGGCATCGCCCGCCAGTGCCCGCTCTTCGAATCGCCATGCCACAAAGGCCATCACCGACAAGGCGTAACCCAGGCTGAGGGCGCAAAGCATGGCCGCCGCGGCCGCCTGCCTGGCCAGCGCCGGCCAACGCTCGCGCACGCTTGGCACCATCGACAACCGTTGCGTTAAAGCGGCCGGCAGAGGCACATCGGCCAAGGCCGCGTCGAGATCGGCGTCGTCGGCCAGCGGAATCGACCGCAGGCGAGCCAACAAGCCGGTGGGCAAGTCCACGGCGTTCAGACGGGCGGCCAACTCGGCGTCAATCATGGCGTACCCCCGGATGGCAGATCGCCAACCAATGTTGCCGGAGCTGTTGTCGGGCACGGCTGACGCGCGACAAAACGGTGCCCAGCGGCACGTCGAGCACGTCGGCCGCTTCTTGGTGCGTCAGTTCTCCGACCACCACCAGCAGCAGCGTCTCGCGTAGTTCGCTGGGCAAGCGGTCGAGAGCGTGCTGCATTTCGTCGGTAAACGGTTCGAGGCATGAGTTGTCGTATTCCACCGTCGGTTCGTCGGCGGTCGCGATCGGTCCCGCCGACCTCCACGGCCGGCGGCGAAGGCGGTCAGCCACTCGTCGCCGCAAGATAGTGGCCAGCCAGGCACGTTCGCTGCCTCCCGGCCGGCAACTGCGGCGGCTGTTCCATGCGGAGCGAAACGTATCTTGCACCACGTCTTCGGCCTCATGACGGTCGCCCACGAGCCGATACGCCAACCGGTACAGGGCCGGTCCGTGCTCGGACACCAAGCGGTTGAATTCGGCAAGCGAGAGCGACACGAAATCGTATAGGACTGACCGGTGAGCGATTCTGCATTGGCCCGATCCTCATTCTACTATTCGCAGACGGGCCGCTCGATTATTCCCGACGAAGCTAAGAAGCCGGGCGGGAACAAAACTCGAATTACATAGAACCCGCGGGTTGGACCGCGTTTTCGACGATTTTGCCGAGGCCCGGCTGCGCCCCGAGCCACCACCACGAGACACCCGCGCGGCGCCGAGACGAGAAGTCCGTGCGCGTTCGTAAAGCTTCGCCGAACCCGTTCCCATTTTCACACTAACCCGAAGCGCAAGCGAGGTTTTGCCGTCTTTTTCACGTTCCTCGCTGGCGCTTCGGGTTGGTGTACGGCACCTGCGTACCGGGTTAGGCGAAGCTTTACGCGCGTTCCTCTGTAAACATTTGTGGCTTAACGGCTTATGGCGATGCCGACGTAAAGCTTCGCCGAACCCGTTCCCATTTCACACTAACCCGAAGCGCAAGCGAGGTTTTGTCGCCTTTTTCACGTTCCTCGCTAGCGCTTCGGGTTGGTGTACGGCACCTGCGTACCGGGTTCGGCGAAGCTTTACATGCCGACAGGCGGGTGCCCTGTCACGCGGACACGGTGCGCAAAACAAAATCGCGGCGCGCGCGGCGCTTTTCTTTTGCGCGAGGGGGCCGTTTTGGACCCGGCATTCGAGACCGCGCAGAACAAAAGCGCCGCGCGCGGCGTTTTTTTCTCATGCACGAGGGCCTCGTTTTGATCCCGGCCTTCGAGACGGCGCGCCGTGCAAAAGCGCCGCGCGCGGCGCACCGGGGCCGGTTGTCCGCGAGTGTCTCGACGATCCATCCGCGTGGCCCGCTGCTTGTCGGCGCCGCGCGGACGCGACACGCCTGTCGCTTCGCGCGCGCAGACCAAGCCCGGATGTGGCGGTTTACTGACGCCTTATCTACCGCCCGGCGCGGCGATTGCTGCCGATCCACTGGTCGGGCCGCACGGCGTTGTTGGCGGACCAGTGCGCCGAGTAACCGGCGATATATGGATCGGGATTCACGGTCGGGCGGGAGTTCGAATAACCGAACCATTCGCGGGCGGCGATGCGGCGCTGCCGCTGCGCCGTGCGAAACTCGGCCTTGCGGCGGACCGCCTCTTTCGGATCGTCGCGCCGCTGCATCTCCTGCGTATAAAGCCACATTTCGGGCGTCATCTGCGTCATCGACGTTCGGTGAGGCAGCTCCTCATGGACGGCCTCTAGGTCCGCCTTTGCCTTGGCTGAAGCGGCGGCCGCACGTTGCGACGCGCGCGGAGATTGGGCGAAGGCGGGAACGGAAGCGAGCAACAACCCGCAGGCCGCCGCGGAGATCAACTTCTTCATGGCAAGGATTCCTCCAGCAAGGTCCAGACAGGCTCTTCCCGCTCGGCGACAAGAGCCGACGGGACGCGGGAAGGCCGGTCGAAGGTGTTTATTGGCCCTATCAATGGCGTTTCGGCATTTGACGGACGGCGCGATTAGTCCGGTTTTTACGAAAGTGGCGTCGGCAAGGAACGTGCCGGAGATTCGGGAAAAATGGGTGGTTGTCCGTGATCCGTAGCGGTGGGTATGGTTAGATATAGTGCCGCTTCCGGTGTAAGGTGGGACCAGCGAGCTTGCGAGCGCCGGCCCACCGTTGTCAGGCGTCAGGTATCAGGTTGTTTGTCCTGACGCCTGGCCCCTGAAACCTGACGCCTCAAATCGGTGGGCCGGCGCTCGCAAGCTCGCTGGTCCCACCCTACAAGTCTGCTTATTCCGCATGCCTTATCCCCACGTCATTCGCCTGCGCGGCCCGTGGCACTTTGAGCCGCTGGCACGGGCCACGCTCGACGCCGATGGGCAAATCACTGAAATCAGCGCCGGTCTGCCGCCCGCCGGCCGCGCCACGGTGCCTGAGGATTGGGGAGATCGCTTGGGCAGCGGCTTCCGCGGCCGCGTGCGGTATCGACGGACCTTCAACCCTCCGGCCACGCTCGATCCACACGAGCGGCTTTGGCTGGTCGTGAAGGGCGTCGACGCATTTGGACACGTGTCGGTGAACGGCACCCGACTGGGCACGATCGACGGCTACGCGCTGGCGCGCGGCTTCGAGGTGACGCGCCTCGTCGGGCCGCGCAACGAGATCGACCTCGAAGTCGAGCTGCCGCAGGAATTGCCCGGCGTGACGCAACCCTTGCGGCCGGGCCGCGAGCGTTTGCCCGGTGGCCCGATCGGCGAAGTCCGGCTGGAGGTCCGCGCGCAATGGTTCCTTGAGCCGCTGGCAATCTGGAGCACTCCGGCGAGCGACGGCTTTCTGATCCGCGGCCAGGCTCGGGGCGAGCCGCTGGCATCGCCTTTGGCGGTCGTCGTCTCCGGCTGCGAACGAGAAATCGCTTACGTCGAAACGCAGGTGGGCGCGTGGTTTGAAATCCTGGCTCCCGCGCCCGATTTTCCGGTCTGGACCACGCACAGTCCAACACTGGCGCCGCTGGAAGTCAAGCTTCTCTGGGGCGGCACGGCCGTTTGGCAGGCCGTCATTCAAACGGCGTTGCGAGGGGCGGTCGTCAACGCCGACGCCACTTTGGTGGAGCAGATTTTGCCCGACGCCGCCTACCAGGAGTTCGACCGCAACGGCAGAACGGTGATCCAACGGCTGCCGCTGGAATGGGCCGAGCCGGTTTGCTTCCGACTGGCATATCATCCGTCGGTCGTCGGCTGGTCGGCCCTGCCAGAACAGCCCGCTCCCAGTGCCGCGACCTATGGCCGGCCGTGGCTTGAGAGCGGCGAGCAGTGAGGGTTCGCGGTGGCTGGGCCAGAGCCGTGCGCTCGACCCGTTCTCCACTTCACGCGCGGCCGCGGCGATGCCCCGGTAGCGCCACCACCGGGGCATCCGCTGGCCGGTGGCGCGTATTGGTGGTTGCCGGGTCGTTCTCGGCCAGCTTCTGCCCCAGCCACCGCCGTGGCTTGGGAGCGGATGAATCATTCCGGTTGCATCCACACGCGGCGGCCTTCCGCACGCAGCCGGCCCGATGCGATCTGCCGAAGGGCGTCGGGGTAAGCCTGGCATTCGGCCTCGAAGACCCGCGCCGCCAGCGACCCGGCCGTGTCGTCGTCGTGGACGGCGACCGTGCGCTGCAAGATGATCGGCCCGTGGTCGTATTGGTTGTCGACGAAGTGGACGGTGCAGCCGCTCACCTTGGCGCCGTAATCGAGCACGGCCTGATGTACGTGATGCCCATAGTACCCCAGGCCGCAGAAGGCGGGAATGAGCGCGGGATGGATGTTGACCACCCGCCACTCAAAGTCGGGCGGAATGGCCACGAACTTCAGAAAGCCGGCCATGGCCACAAGCTGGCAGTCGGCGGCCCGGCAAGCGTCGAACACCGCCCGGCTGAAGGCCGCGTCGTCAGCCGCCGCGCGCCGCTCGACCACCTTCGTATCGATGCCGGCTTCTGCCGCGAACGTCAGTCCGCCCGCCTGGGGATTGCTGGCAACCACGACCGCGATTCTCGCGTCCAGCTCGCCCCGGCCGATCTTGTCGATCAGATTGAGGAGCGTGGTGCCGCCGCCCGAAATCAACACGGCCAGCCGCAAGGGAGAACGTCGAGGAAAGTTGGGCATACGTGCGTCGCTAAAGACCCACCGGGCCGGCCGCCGGCTCTTCCAGCGAGGGTGCCAGGAAATCGTCGCGCGAGGCATGTCCCAGGTCGCCCAGCGCTTCGGCCGCCAGCCGGTCGGCCGGGGGACGCTCCGCGACTCGCCAGGGAAGGCGGACCGTGAACGTGCTTCCCTTGCCCAGTTCGCTTTCGACCGAGACATCGCCGCCCAGCAGTTTACAGAGCTCTTTGACGATGGAAAGGCCCAGGCCGGTGCCGGAGTATTCGCGGGTCATGGCGTCCCCGCCGGGAATCACGGTCCGGCCCTGCCGGAACTTCTCGAAAATTTGCGCCTGATCGTCGGCCGAAATGCCCACGCCCGTGTCGGCCACCGTCAGCAACAGCTCGTCGTCGGCGCCGGCCTTGGCGGCAACCACGATCCGCCCGCCGTCGGGCGTAAACTTGATCGCGTTGGAAAGCAGATTGGTGAGGATTTGCTGCACCTTGCCCTGGTCCTGAAAGAGTCCGGGCAAATCCGGCTCGACCTCGATGTCGAGATCGAGGTTCTTGCGTTCGGCCAGCGGGCGGGCCATGTCGCATTGGGCCCCGATCACGTGCTCAATGCGGAATTCAGTGGGCCGCAGCTCCATCTTGCCGCTTTCGATCTTGGCCAAGTCGAGAATGTCGTTGATCATGTCGAGCAGCATTTTGCCCGACTTTTGAATGTTCAACACGTAGCGGTGCTGTTTGTCATCGAGCGACTTGATGGAGCTCAGCACGTCGCTGAAGCCGATGATGCTGTTCAGCGGCGTGCGCAGCTCGTGGCTCATGGTGGCCAGAAAATCGCTCTTCAGGCGGTTCAACTCGAACAGCCGCATGTTGGCCTGAGCCAGCTCGTCGACTTTGACGTCCAGATTCTCGTTCAGCCGGCGCAGCTCTTCTTGGGCGGTGACCAGGTGGCCCAGCATGCGGTTGAAGGCCACCGCCAGTTCCTCGAATTCGTCGGCCGTGCGGATTTCGGCCCGCTGCTCCAGGTTTCCGCGGCTGACCGCGTCGCTCACGTCGCGCAGGTGCTTGAGCGGCTTGACGATCACGTAGCGGACGATGAAATAGGCGGCCAACATCGCCAAAAAAGTGATGAAGATGGCAAACGTAACCAAAATCGCGCGGTTGACAACTTGGTCCCAACGTGTGGCCGCGTTGGAGATCGTCACCTTGGCGACTGCGATGATCTGCCCTTCCGCTAGGTCGGGCGGGCCGGTGGAAACCCGATGGCACCGAATACAAGAGGACTCGGCGTAGACGGGACGGTAGTAGACATATTGCTCGCCATTGTTGATGAACCGCTGTCGATGCGGCTCCTCGGTTCCCGGGGCTTCCGCCTGCGCCGGAGCTTCGGCGAATTCGTCAAGCACCCCCGCATCAAAGGGATCGGCGGGGGTCGCGGCGTTGTCGGCGTCGGCGGGGCGCAAAAAGGTGCAGTCGTAGTCGCGACCTTGGAGGCCCGCACCCATCTTGCGCAGAAAGTCGATCCAGTCCTTGTCGCGGACTTCGTCCAGCAGTTGCCCCGCGTAGTTGACCTTGCTCCAGTGAACCGCGAGTAAGCTGGTGTCGACGAGCCTTTTGGCCGTCGACGGGTTCTGTTTGGCCACTAGGCTGTCGGTGCGCAGGCTGTAGGCCCAGAAGCTCAGGCCGATCAGCAGCACCAGGCAGATGCCGAACAGCGCCAGGAACTTGCGCTCCAGATGGGTCTCGCCAAGCTGGCGTTTGATGGAACGATACGACATGCGTTTTCGGTGCGGGTGAGGGTTCGCCCAGCCTGCCTGGCATTCTACGCCCGCCCGCCAGCGGCTCCAAGGTCAGACGGCCGGCGGTGGCTACCCTCCGCCGTCCGCCTGGGTTACGATAAAAGGCGATGCCGATCACCTTTCTTTGTCCCCAGGGCCACCGGCTCACCTGCCCTGACCATCTGGCCGGAAAACCGGGCAAGTGCCCCAAGTGCGGAGTCGTCGTGCGCGTGCCGGCCGGCGACGCGCCGGAAGAGACCGACGACGACGCCAGCCGCATCGAATCGACCGGCGACGGCGTGAGCGCCAGCGACTTGGGCGCCGACCAGATTATTTTTCTTTGCCCCAACGGGCATCGGCTGAACGGGCCGGCGAGCCTGGCCGGCCGGCCGGGCCAGTGCCCGCACTGCGGCATCAAGTTTCTCGTTCCCAACCCCGACGAGGAAGACGAAGAGGAGGATCAGCCGTTCGTCGAGGAAGAGACGCCCGACTTCCCGTTGAACGACATCGTGATCCAGATCGACACGTCGGGCAAAGGCGGTTCGTCGAAGGGAGGCAAATCGGGCCTGACGTCGGCCTCCTCGCCCAACGTCGCCGCGCATCCCTTGGCTTCGCTCTTGGCACAGCTTTGGCGATACAAAGCGCAGGGGGCGACGATTGAGCTCCACCTGGGCGACGGCAAGCTGCTCGAGCCCGATCAGTTCTCTTCGAAGGACGCCCAGCACGCGATCTTCGCGTCCACCGAAGCCAACGGCACGCACACGCTCACCGCCGTCGCCTGGTCGTCCATCCAGCGTGTCGTGGTGCGAGGTCTGCAGCAGCTTCCGAAGGAGTGGTTTTAGGGCATGGCGTCCCGGCAAAAAACTTCGCATAATGCGAGACGCCCGTTCATGAGGATGAGACCATGCCGCCCGTGCGAACCTTCTTGGGATGGATCCGACCCGCGCTGGAACAAGCGGCCCGCTGGCTGCTCGACCGCTATGCCGCGGCCGACGCGGCCGATCTGGCCAAGGTCATCGTGGTGCTGCCGGGCGCACGCGCCAGCCGCCGCTTATTGGAAATCCTCGTCGAGCAGGCGGAGCAGCGTCAGCTTGCCTGCACGCCGCCGCAAATCGTCACGGTCGGACATTTGCCCGAAAAGTTATACGAGCCATGCCGCCACGCCGACCGGTTGACGTGCCGCCTGGCCTGGCTGAAGGCGCTGGAAGACACCGACGCCGGTCTGCTGCGGCGAATTGTGCCCGACCCGCCCGACCGCCAAGACCCCGCGCGCTGGCTGGCTCTGGCCGAGATGGTGGGACGGCTTCACGACGAATTGGCCGGGCACGGCTTGATCTTTGCCGACGTGCCCGAACGAGGTTTTCGACCGGCGGAAAACTCCGCGCTGCGTGCGGCCGAGGCGATCGAAGTCGGGCGGTGGCAGACGCTCGCGGAGGTGCAGCAGGCCTATCTGCGGCGGCTGGAAAAGCTGGGCCTGGCCGACACTCAGCTTGCCCGGCTGCAAGCGGTCAACAACAGCCAATGCCGCTGTGCCAACGACATCGTTCTTGTGGGCCTGGCCGATATGCCGCGCGTGGCCGAGAAGATGCTCGAACAGGTGGGCGATCACGTGACGGCGCTCGTCTATGCTCCGCCCGCCATGGCCGAGCGGTTTACGAAGCTGGGCACCCTCGTGAGCGGCGCTTGGCGCCAGGCGCACATCGAGCTGAGCGACGAGCAGATCATCGTGGTCGATGGTCCGGCCGATCAGGCGACGGCGGCCGTCGACGCGCTGGCCGGCTACGCGGGGAAGTATGCGGCCGACGAGATCACGATGGGCGTGCCCGACGTGGGCGTCGTCCCCTTTCTCGAACGCCGCTTCGAGCAGTTCGACCTGCCTTCGCGCTATGCCGAAGCGTTGCGGCTGCGGCAAACGGCGCCTTATCGGCTGCTGTCGGCCGTGGCCGATTATCTCGACGGCGGACGGTTTGCCGATTTCGCGGCGCTCGTGCGTCATCCCGACCTGGAAATCTGGCTGGCCGGCGACGACCAATCGGGCGATTGGCTGGCCGCGCTCGACACTTGGTACACCCGTCACCTTCAGTCCAGGCTGGGCAAGGCCGCGCCCGATAACGACGACCTTGGCGGCAAGGTGGCTACGATCCAAAAAAAAATCGACCGACTGTGCAAGCCGTTTCGCGGCCAACGACCGCTGGCCGAGTGGGCCAAGGAGATCGCCGGCTTGTTGGTGGCGGTCTATGGCCGGCGGCAGCTCGATGCCAACCACCCCCCCTTTTTCGCCGGCGGTCGCATCGTGCTGGCGGCCTGCGAAAAGATCCACACGGTGCTGAAAGAGGCCTTCGGGGCCGACGCGAAGCTCGCCGGCCGCTGGGGCGCGCCCGACGCCGTTCGCCTGCTCTTGCGGCATATCGACGACGAACCAATTCCGCCCCTCGCCGGGCATTCGGCCATCGAGTTGTTGGGCTGGCTGGAGCTGCCGCTCGACGACGCGCCGGCTCTGGTCGTCACCGGTTTCAACGACGGCTTTGTGCCGTCGTTCATCAACGCCGATCCGTTCTTGCCCAACGGCTTGCGGCGGCAGCTTGGGCTGGAAGATAACGACCGCCGCTATGCCCGCGACGCCTACGCCCTGGCCGTGCTGGCCGGTTCGCGCCGCGAGCTGCGGCTGATTGCCGGGCGACGTTCGGCCGAAGGCGATCCGCTCACTCCCAGCCGGCTGGCCTTTGCCTGCCCGCGTGACAAAATCGCCGGCCGCGTGCTGGCCTATTTCGGCCTGGCGGCGTCGCCCTCTCCCGATCGCGTGCCGCGAGGCCTGGTCGCCGGTCGAGTTCAATCGACGTTCCGGCCGCCGCTGCCGGTGCCGCCGAAGGAGCCGCCGGCGAGCTTGCGCGTGACGCAGTTTCGCGATTATCTGGCGTGTCCGTATCGCTTTTATCTGAAGCACGTGTTGCAACTCGTCTCTCTCGACGATCTGGCCGAAGAGATCGACGCCGCCACGTTCGGCTGGCTGGCGCACGAAGTGCTTAAGGCGTTTGGCCAGGATCCGGACAACTCGCGGCTCACCAGCGCCGAGAAAATCGCCGACGTGCTGAGTGCCGAGCTGGCGCGTCTGGTGGTCGGCCGCTATGGCGAACAGCGTCTGCCGGCGGTCGACTTGCAGGTGGAGCACTTGCGTCTGCGGCTGGCGTCGTTTGCGCGGTGGCAGGCGGAGTGGGCGGCCCAAGGCTGGCGGATCGCCACGACCGAGGTGGAGATCGACGGCGAGGCGGCGCCCTTCCCGGTCGATGGCCGGCCGATGTTCTTGCGCGGGCGCATCGACCGCATCGACCGCCACGACGGCGATGGCCGCTACGTGATCTTCGACTACAAGACTTCGGACAAGGGGCAATCTCCCAATGCCACCCACCGCAAGAACGATTGCTGGATCGACTTGCAGTTGCCGCTTTATTGCCACTTGGCTCGGGCCATCGAAATCCAAGACGCCAAGATCGGTCTGGGTTATATCGTGTTGCCCAAGGACCTGACGGCCGTGAAAGACCAACTCGCCGACTGGACGCCCGAAGATTTGCAGGCGGCCGACGCGCAGGCGCGGGAGGTGGTCCGCCGCATTCGCGCGGGAGAATTCTGGCCGCCCGCGCCCGACCCGACCTTCGACGACTTTCCCGCCATTTGTCTCGGTCACAACGTCAATGCTGTTTTCGACGCGGACTGAAAATGACAAGAATACAGTTCGGGTTCAGGTCCAACTCATATCAGCGAGCGATCTGGTTTTTCGTCACCCTGCAACTGATTTGCCTCGGTTCTTCAGCAAGGGCGGACGAGGCGCCGCCGAAGAGGCCGAAGAGATTGCTGCTGCTCGGCCAGGGCCCCGACGGTCATCCGCCGACCACGCATGAGTACCTGCCTGGTCTGAAGGTATTGCAAGTGTGCTTGCAGGGTGTTCCGGGCGTGGAAGCGCGTGTCGAGCGCTGCGACGAGCCATGGCCGGAAGGGCCCGACAAACTGGCCGAGGTCGACGGCTGCGTGCTGTTTCTCTCCGAGGGAGCCAAATGGATCAACGCCGATCCGCGCCGCTATGAGGCGTTCACCCGGCTTGCTGCCCGCGGAGGCGGATTGGTGGCGCTGCATTGGGCAATGGGGACCAAGGATACGGAGAACATCGGACCGTTTGTGCGCCTGTTGGGCGGTTGTCACGGCGGTCCGGACCGGAAATACACGGTGATCGAAACCCGTTGGCAGGCTGCCGATCACCCGATTGCCAATGCCGTGGGTCCGCTCACGGTCCGCGATGAGTTTTATTATCGCCTCAAGCTTGTCGAACCGGGCGACGCGATTCAGCCGGTCATTACGGTGCCGATTGAAGGCCGCGACGAAACGGTGGCCTGGGCCTGGCAGCGCCCCGACGGCGGTCGCTCGTTCGGTTTCAGCGGGCTTCATTTTCACGACAACTGGCGCCGTGAGGCGTATCGGCGACTGGTCAGCCAGGCCGTCCTGTGGACATTGAAGCTTCCCATGCCGCAAGCGGGACTGCCGGTCGATGTGCCCCAGGCAATCTTCGAATTGGCGCCGCAAGACTGATTGCCGCTTGCCCAGATTGCGGTTTTTCCGTAATATCACCGCTCGTGTGCCAAGTTGCGAGAGGGCCGTTCCGGCGATGCCAAGTTTTCCAAAAGAATCGGCCGATCTACAGGTATCAGGGACCGCTGCGCCATAAATACAAGGCTGAAAAGCCTGACCTACTTGCACGGAACGGACTCCATGCACCGACGCCACTTTCTTCGATCAAGCTTCGTTACACTGGCCGGCTGCTTGGGCGGCTGCCGCGGGAATCAATACGCCGAGGTGAAACATCCGGGCGACCCGTCGATGGTCGGCAGTCACCAGGCCGGAGGCGAGACCTGGCGGCCGCTGATGGACGAGGCGGTTGGCAAGCTGCTCGGCCGCCATTCGGTCGCCCGCCAATCGGGTCCCAATGGCCAGGTTCTGCCGCCGCTGCGGATCTGTTTCGTGGGCGTCGAAAACAAGAGCATCGAAGAAATCGGCGATTTCAAAGACCAGCTTTACGAACAGATCGACTCCAAGATTCTCGAAAGCCAGATCTTTCAGCCCGTCAGCAAGCGGTTCGTCGAAGCGGGGCTGATGCAGACCCGCCTGCGGCCCGACCTGTTGATGGTGCCCGCCAACATGCGGATGTTCGTGGGCGCCATGGAACAACAGGGCCAGCCCTTCGACTACCTGCTTTACGCCACGATCACCTCCGGCACCACCCGCGAGAACAAAGACTACCAGCGCGACTATCTGCTCACGATGGAGCTCGTCGATGTCCACAACGGGCAATACGACAAGCAATCGGCCACGTTGAGCAAGGGCTACTATCATTCGCGGCTCAGTCGGCTCATGAAGGGGTGAAGAACGGTAGATGGCAGACGGTAGACGGTAGACGGGGATTCTTAGATGACCGACGATTGCCCGCTGGTTTGCGCCGTGCATCGCCGAGATCCCGGTCTACCGGCTGCCGTCTGCCGTCGATGGATCCTTTTCCTTTTACTGCCCCTTCTGCCGCTCTTCGCCCTTGGCTGCGCGACGCACGAACGGCGGCTGCTGGCCATTCGCGACGGTTTTTATTCGGGTGACCTGCCGGTGGCCGAAAAATCGCTCGACGATGGTCTGAAGCACGACCACCGCGACTCCGAAGTGCTCCTCTTGGAACGCTCCATCGTCGAGTTGGCCGAAGGACGCCCGCGAGAGTCGGAACAGGCGCTGCGCACCGTCCGCGACCGGTTCGACGAGCTGGAACGGGCGAGGCTGGGCAAAGCGGCGATTGCCTTGATCACCGACGACAGGCACAAAGCCTATTGCGGCGAAGATTACGAGAAGGTGCTCATCCGGGCACTGCTTTCGCTGGCCAATCTGCTCGGCGACGGGCAAGACGCCGTCGCTTACGCCTTGCAGGTCGCCGACAAACAGCAACAGATCATCGAGGCCGCCGGCGCGGAGGCTTCGAGTGACGGCCCGAACCCCAAGCTGGCCTACAAGCAAGTGGCGATCGGCCCCTACCTGCACGGGCTGATTCGCGAAGCCACGCACGGCAACTATGACGACGCGGCCCGCGCCAGTGCCTTGGTCGTTCAATGGGAACCGCAATTCCTCGACGGGCGCGCCGACTTGGAACGTGCCCGGCACGGCCGTCATTCGGCGCCGGGCAACGGCGTACTCTACGTGTTCGCACTGGTCGGACGCGGTCCCTACAAAGAAGAGACGCTTGAACTGCCCACGACCGTCTCACTGTTGATTGCCGACCGGATCATCAGCGCCACGAACAAATACAGCTTGCCGCCCACCATTGCGCCGGTGAAGGTGCCGCGGATCGTCATACCGCCCAACGAAATCGCCGGTATCGGCGTCTACGTCGATGGCCGGCCCGCGGGCACCACGGCCACGATCACCGACGTTGGCCGGATGGCCGTCGAGCAGCACCAGGCAATCTACCCGCGCATCCTTGCCGAGGCGGTGGTGCGGCGCGTCGTGAAAAAAGGGATCGTGCTCGGCGCCAAGGAGGCGATGGGGGCCAACCAGGCGACGCTCACCAGCGTGGCCCTGGACGTGGCGGGCATCGCCTGGGAAGCAAGCGAAGCCGCCGACACTCGCTGTTGGGGCCTGTTGCCTGACAAAATTCAGGTGCTGCGCCTGGAGTTGCCCACCGGCCGGCATCAGGTGGCGCTGCAGCCGGTGAGCCGCTATGGCTCGACCGGCGCCGCCGAACCGCAGGCCGTGACGATCGACGACGGCCGCAACACCTATTTGCTGGCGAACTTTCCCGATTCGCGGCTGGTGGGCAGAATCGCGACGAATTCGCCGTAGTGTGGCCTACAAGCTCGAAAACAGGGCGTAGCAGAATAGTCGGCGCTGGTGCCGGCCGGGTCGGCATCGGTGATGGCGGCTATTGTGCCGCTGAACGTGCTTCCTTCCGTCGAACTCACGGACGACGCCGTGGCGGTCAGCGAAGCATCGGCGACGGTGGTGGCGTTGGCGACGTGACGGGCCTGGGCGTCAGCGTTGCGTCATCGACCTTGGCGGTGCCGGTGAGCGTGACGGTCTGGCCGCCGACGTCATGCACGACGATGGAGAATGGCGAGCTGGCGGTCTCGTCGCTGAAGACGTGCGTGCCGGTCAAACTGAAACCGCCCGGCACGCCTGAGATCGTTTGCAACGTGCCGGTCGAAGTGACGCCCGCGCCCCAGGTGATCGTGGCGGTGAAATCGCTGGCCGCGTTTTGGTGTTGGTGACCGTAAACGTCGACAGCAGAAGTCGATCTTCGAGCCGCTCCGGAAAGAGCCCCCTCGGCCGAGCGCGCAAGGACTTCGTTGCCTTTTGATTTCGCCGGGCTTTGGCACGGTTCCGCCCACCGGTCGATGCGGCGTTACGCGGAAAGTTCGATCGATACATGATGTCCTCTCTTCGGTGGAATAGCTCGATGGCGGAGTATAGACGCTCGCCAAGGCAATCGCAATCGTTTCGCTCGAGGCATGTCCCTCGTTAAGACGAAGTCGAACTGGCGGAGGGGAACCCTCTCGCAGGCGCTCGCAAGCTCGCTGGCCCCGCCCTACTTGCCAGGCACGATCGCCGCGGCGGCAATCGTGCCGATTTGGCCGGCAAGCTTGTTCACGGAACCTTTCCCGTCCGGATGCACACGGTTGCTGAGAAAGATCACCGTCAGCTCGAGCTCCGGGTCGATCCACATCGCTGTGCCGGTGAACCCGCCGTGTCCAAAGGCGCGGTCGGAAAAGCCAGTCCCTCGGTTCGATGAATAAGCGCTGCGCACGTCCCAGCCGAGTGCCCGCAGGCCGCCTTTGACCGGCTGCGCGCGCGTCATCTCGGCGACCGTCTCCGGCCGCAAAATGCGGACACCGTTGAACTCGCCGCCTTGCAAAAGCATTTGGGCATAGACGGCCAGGTCTTCCGCGGTCGAGAACAGCCCGGCGTGGCCGGCGACGCCGCCCAGCGCGTAGGCCCGTGGATCATGCACCTCGCCCTGCATCCAGCGATCGTTTCGCTTTTCCGCGGGCGCGGCCCGCTGGCGCAGCCCATCACCAGGCAGATAGGTCGTCTCTTTGAGGCCCAGCGGAACGAAGATGTGCTCGGACGCGAAACGATCGAGGTTTTCGCCGGCGACCCGTCGCACCAACTCGCCCAAGACGATAAAGCCCACGTCGGAATATTTGAACGCCTCACCCGGTTTCGCTTGCGGCCCGCTTGCCATGACGCGGGCCATCGCCTGTTCGGGGCCATCGGCGTAGTCTTCGATCGGATTGTCGGCGATCAGGCCGCCCTGGTGCGTCAAGAGTTGCCGAATGGTGATCGACTCCTTTTCCGCTTGTGCGAAACCGGGCAGGTATTTCGCCACGGGGTCGTCGAGCGCGAGTTTGCCCTGCTCGGCCAGCAGCATCACGCTGGTTGCGGTGGCGACGGGCTTGGTGAGCGAGGCCATGTCGAAAACGGTGTCGACCGTCATCGGCCTTTTAACCGGCTCGACGCTGCGCTCGCCATAAGCCTTTAGAAAAACGATCTTTCCACATCGGGCGACGAGCACCACGCAACCCGGCATCTTGCCGGCGGCCAATGCTGTTTGTACCGCGTCGTCAATTTCGGTCAGACGGTCCGCGTCCATACCCGCCGCTTGCGGTTCGGCGCGCGGCAACTGCGCCACGGCCATGCTCGCAGACATGGCGACCGCCGCGACGAAAGCCACAAAACCAGCCGGCGCGCTTCGATTCATCCGATTCATGTCCGTGATGTGCGGAGTCCGTTTCCTACAGGAACCGCGGGGCGGGCACGGGCAGCACGCGCGGCTCTGCCAGCGGCGGTTCTTCGGCGGGACGGTCGCGAAGGGTGAGCACCGGAGCACGCGCGTGCCGCAACACATATTCGGCCACGCTACCCAGCAACAGATGCACCAGGGCACTGCGGCCGTGAGTGCCCATCACGATCAGGTCGCAGCCGCGCTCTTGCGCCACCCAGCAAATCACCGGGCCGGGCGGGCCGGCGTGCAAGATGCGCTCGACCGAAACGTCGGGCAAAACCGGCACCGCGTCGAGCTGCTCGCGCAACGTCGGGTCGGTCGGATGCTCTTGTCCCACCAGGTTCAACGTCTCCGGCACGTCGAAGGCGTGCAACAGCACCAGTTCGGCCCCGGTGTCGTGAGCCAGACGCTGGGCGTAGGCGAACGCCCGACCGGAGGCGTGCGAAAAGTCGACCGGACAAAGAATCCGTCGGATCAGTGAGGGTGCCTGAGTGTCCATATCAGGGAATATCGCGGAAGGCCAACCAACTCATGTACGCCAGAATCAGAGAACAGATCACGAAGCCCACGTCCATCATGATGCTGGCCTTGCCGAAGGGCACTCCGAGTGCAAGATCGAGGCCGAATAACAACAATAACAGGCAGGCCACGACCAGTCCGGAGATGGTCAACGCTTTGGGCATCGAAGGTGTTCCTCAAAGTTGCACGACCGCCGCCGGCGTTTGCCCGATGGCTGCCAAGGTGCTTCAAGTATAGTTAGGGGCAACGTGCTGTCCCAGTGCCCCTGGGGAGAAAAGTCTGTGACCGGTCGTGCCGTGTAAAACGATTGGGCCGGATGGGAGGGTTCAGGGTTCAGGGTTCAGGGTTCAGGCGGCGGGATGGAAATCCATGCCGCGCCTGATGCCTGACGCCTGATGCCGGACGCCTCCCCACGGCGTGACCTATCCTTGCATGTCACCACTGACTTGCACCAGGCGTACTTATGGCAAGTGCCATCGACGATGGGCCAAAGCTGGTCGAGGCACGCCGCTCCGGCTCCCTTGCGTTCGACATCGTGCGTTCCGCGTCGGAACTGCGCCCCTGCCGAGAGCGGTGGCTCGATCTCGACGCCCGTATGGCCACCCCCATGCAGACCTGGGCCTGGATCGAAGCCGCGGCCGCAACCTTCCAGGGCGACGGCCCGATCGAGATTGTCGTCGGCCGCGACGGCGACGAAATCGTGGCCGGGGCTCCGCTGATTGCCCGGACTCGGCTTGCCCGCCAAGAGTTACTGAACTATCACGGCCTCTACGAGCCGGCCGACCTGGCGTTCTGCGACGCGGAGGCCAACGCCGCCCTCGCCGAGGCGCTCTGGCGACGAGGCCGTCCGCTGTTCCTGCCACGCGTCTTTGCGGCCTCGCCCACGGTCGCGGCCATGGAAAGGGCCGTAGGACGGTCCGGCAAATTGATCGTTCGCCCACAGGCAGCCACGCCCTGGATCGCGCTCGACGAAAGCTGGGCCTCGCCGGAACAAAAACTGTCGTCGCGGCGCCGTTCCGACTTTCGGCGTTCCCGTCGGCACGCCGAGCAGGCCGGTCCGGTCCGGGCCGAGCTGCTCTCGCCTCACAGCGACCAGGTTGAGGGGTTGCTCGATCGGGCCTTCGACGTGGAACGCCGTTCGTGGAAGGGCACGACGGGCACGGCCCTGGCAGATAGCCGCGCGGGCGAGTTTTATCGACGTTATGCCAAACGCACGGCCGACGCGGGACAGTTCCGCATCGCCTTTTTGCACGTGGGAAATCAAGTGGCCGCCACGCAGTTTGGCGTCGTCCACGGCAACCGCTATTGGGTGCTCAAGGTCGGCTACGACCCGCAGTTTCATCGTTCGAGTCCGGGCATTTTGCTGATGGTCGAAGCGATCAAGCAGGCAGTATCCGACGGTCTGGAGACGTATGAGCTGTTAGGCACGGTCGAACCCTGGATTCAGGTGTGGACCGAACTGGAGCGTCCCTGCGTGTCGCTGCGGTGGTACCCGGCGAGCTTCAGCGGCGGGCTGGCGCTGGCGGCCGACATGATGGAAAAAGCGGGCCGGGCATTAGCAACAAGAAGGTCATGCGCGAGTTGAATGCTTATCTGCGGCATGCGGTCCGCCGTTGCTTGATGCCGCTGGCGGCGCGTGCGGCGAGCGCCTACATCGCCGGGCCGGAGCTCGACGACGCTTTGAAGCTCGCCCACGGACTGGCCCGGCAGGGGTTCGCCAGCACGCTCGGTTTTTGGGACGGTGAGGGCGACACGCCCGAAATCGTGGCCGGACAGTATCTGGCCGCGCTGGAGGCGATGTCGCCGCTCGCCGACAGTTACCTTTCGATCAAATTGCCCGCCTTGGGCGATTCGCGACCGTGGTTGGACTCACTGTTGGCGGTGGCCCGGCGCAGCCGCCAGCGAATTCACTTCGATTCGCTGGGGCCGGAGGCAGCCGACATGATGTGGTCGGCCGCGATGCAAGTGGCTCAACCCGGCGACGTGAAGGTCAGTTGTTCGCTGCCCGGCCGATGGCGACGCAGCTTGGACGACGCCGACGCCACGGTCGCGGCGGGCATCATTCCACGCGTGGTCAAAGGGCAATGGCCCGATGCGGCCGGGCCCGACAGCGACTTGCGGCAAGGCTTTTTGAAGGTCGTCGACCGGCTGGCAGGCCGTGCGCCGCACGTGGCGATCGCCAGTCACGACGCCCCGCTGGCCGGCGAGGCCATCCGACGCCTCCGCGCGGCCGGCAGCACGTGTGAATTGGAACTTCTCTACGGACTTCCCCAACGCGCCACTTTGGCGGTGGCCGCGAGCGAGGCCGTTGGGGTGCGGTTCTACGTGCCCTATGGAAAGGCGTATCTTCCCTATTGCCTGGGTCAGGCCCGGCGCCAGCCGCGGCTGCTGTGGTGGCTGGTCCGCGACGCGTTGCGATTGGGGTCTTAGGTCTTTGGTCTTCGGCCTTGGGCCCGCTGGAAAATCGCCGCATACGGCGCGGCCGCCCAGACGAACGAGAATGGCTCGATCGGAATGCGAAACCGCGCCGACGCGATCGTCAGCGTGTGAAACAACGTCACCGCCGCGAAAGCGCCCACGAGCGGCCACAGCGTCCGCCAGCGCGATCGCAGGAGCAGCAACCCGACCAACGACGACACCAGCCAGACCACCGTTGTCATTCGATAAATCCCGCTACGGGCCTTGGGGTTGGTTTCGTCGAACAGCAGAAAGTAGCGCAGCCGACGCAGGCAAAGTTGCACGTATCGGTCGGGCTGTCGCGTGATGAATTCCCAGGCTTGGCTGCCCAGCCGCCGCGAACGTTCTGGCTCGCTCAGCCCCGCGAAATCGCGGTAGCCGGTCGGCTTCAGCAACACGTCGTCAATATAAAGTGTCTCGTGCCGGGCATCCCACAAAGCCCGATGCCGGCCTGCCAGGCTGCCGTCGTGACGATGCCGCGGGGCTTCGTCCGAACTTTTGGGAATCTTGTCCGTGCCCCAGCTCGCTGCATTGTTGCCCTGCCAGAAGGCATAGCCGAGCGTCGATTTGACGAACACAAATTCGCCATGCACCCGGTGGTTGCGATCGAGCCAGGGAGCGACCACCATTGCCGCGACGATGCCGATGGTGGCCACGCGGCCGGACCTGCCGCAGCATGCCCAAAAGGCATTCGTCCAGCCGTCGGCGATGACCATGTCGCGGTCACGCCGCCAAAAAAGATACGCCGCCCAGGGGAGCGCGAGCGCCAAAATCGGATCGATCAGCAACAGGCATCCGGCCAGGAGCCCGCCAACCAGGGCTTTGCTCCAGGTGTGCCGGCCGCCGGGCCACGCCACCCAGGCCAACAGGGCCGTCAATACCAACGCACTCCACACGGCCACCTGGAAATGGGTGACCATATAAATATGGCTGGGATAGAGTGCCGCAAGCCAGCCGGCCGTCAAACCGAGAACCGGCCAATCGGCCAGCAGCGACCAACCGAGCCACACCACGCAGAGACCCAACAGCGTTCCGGCGACCGCCTGCAACACCTGCACGATCAGCAGGCTCACCGGAGATCCCACGCCGAAGCAGTAATATACAGCGGCCAGCAAACCTGGATAAAAGGGTGCTTGCTGGCTTGTGGGACCGAAGACGCCGAGAAAGGTGACGGAAAAGCCGCGGCCCGCCAGCAGGTTCTCGGCGATCTCACCGTGCTCGTAGGTGGTTCCGCCGGCCTGTTGGTGCGCGCCGACGAGCCAGATGGCCGCCAAGCGCAGGGCCAGCGCAACCAGAGCCAAGACAGCCAGGTTCGCGAGATTAAGGCGGCGGGACATGGGCGGCGATTCTATCGTCGCCCGGCAAACCGCGGCAGAGCAGTTGCCCACCACTGCCCATCGCTAACCGCTTGGTGTAGAATCCACGTGCTGGGCGTAGCCCGCTTGCTCCGCAAGCGGAAGGCCAGAAGGAGACCAAAATCATGTTTGCCCCGAAGTTATCGTTCTTGGCGTTGCTGCCGCTGTTGGTTCTGTCGCTGCCGGCGGCCGCCGTCGCCTGCCCCTTCTGCAATGCGCAGACCAAGACCCTCAGTGAAGAGATCGACTCGTCGGACGTGGTCATTATCGCCAAGCTGGTAAAAGGGCCGCCGAAAGAGGCGGTCATCGCCGGCAGTGCCGACGCCGAGGCGACCTTCGAGATCGTCCAGATATTGAAAGGCGGCGATGCCCTGGAAAAGAACTCCGCGCTGGTGGGACTCGCCCCCGACAGCCCAAAGCGGCCCCGTCAGTCGCGGCAAATTCGCGTGCTCTACTTCGGGCAGCAGCCGGTCGGGACGGAATTCCTGGTTTTCGGCGTCGACCCGAAGAAGGTGCAGTGGACGACTCCCAACGCCCTGTCTCCAAGGGCGGTAAAGTATGTGTCGCAGCTTGTGGGGCTGCCGAAAAGCGGGGCCGACCGGCTGACGTTTTTCCAGGAGTATCTGGAAGACGACGAATCGCTCCTGGCCACCGACGCTTATGACGAGTTTGCCCGTGCCCCCTACGCCGAAGTCAAACAGCTTAAGCCGCGGATGCACCGCGAGCAGCTTCTGAAGTGGATCAAGAACCGCGATGTGCCGGCCTCGCGGCGGCGGTTGTATTTGACCATGCTCGGCGTGTGCGGGCAGGCCGACGACCTCGCCGTGCTGGAGCAGATGATCAAATCGAGCGACCGGCAGGTGCGGACCGCGCTGGACGCGATGGTGGCCTGCTATCTCATTTTGAAGGGTCCCGACGGCATGCCGCTGATCGAAGACCTGTTCCTGAAGAACAAGGACGCCGAATATACCGACACCTACGCCGCCATCATGGCCGTGCGGTTCCTCGGCCAAGAGACGACGGCGGTGCCCAAAGAGCGGCTGCTGGCCGGCCTGCGGGCCATGCTCGACCGGCCGCAGCTTGCCGACCTGGTCATTCCCGATCTGGCCCGCTGGCAAGATTGGAGCGCCATGAAAAAGCTCGTGGAGCTGTTCAAGAACGCCGACGAAGAATCGTCGTGGGTCAAAGTGCCGGTGGTCAACTACCTTCGGGCATGCCCCAAACCGGAGGCGAAGGCCTACCTTGCCGAACTCGCCAAGCTCGATCCGGAGAGCGTGAAGCGGGCCAACAGCTTTTTCCCGTTTGGAGCGGCCGCTCCGGCGGTGCCCGCGGATAAAGCGACCGCCAAGCAGCCCCAGGTGCCCGCGCCGGACAAATCGGGCGGTGCCGCCTCCGACGCCAAGCCGGCCAAGGCGAACGGTTCGAGCGGCAGCAAGAGCGACAAGGGTCCCAAGCCCGGCCAGTCGTCGTCGAACGATCGGGCGGTGGTGGTTCCGGCGTTGATCGGCGCCGTGGTGGCGATGGCCGAACAGACGGCCGCGCCGGAGGAATCCGCCGAGCGGCCTGCCGTGCAGCAAGACCCCGTTGCGACTACACTGGATGATGCGGAACCGGCCCGTCCCGAAGCGGCCTGGCCCGAAGCGGCTTCCGACGGCGAATCGCGGCAAACCGCTCAGGCCGCTGCGCCAGGCGTGGTTCCCGCGGCAAGTCGCCGCGCACGCCAACCCGAGGCGAACCGCTGGCAGGTGGCCTTCGTAGCATTAGGGGCGGCAGGGGTGTTGTTTGGCTTGATGTTTACCATTTTGCGTCGCAATTGAACATGAGCGTTGACGTTCAACAAGATCGCGAATTGACCGCCGACGACTATCGGCAGTATCGGGCACTGAGCAGCCTGGCGGTGATCAGCCTGGTGGCGGGCGTGCTATCGTCGCTGGTTTTTCTCGACTGGATGCTGGCCGCCATCCCGATGATCGGCATCGTCGCCGGCATTCTGGCCTTGCGACAAATCCGATCGAGTCCCGAGGCCTACACCGGCGAGTTGCTGGCCCTGCTGGGCACGGTGCTCTGCGCCGTGCTGTGGACCGGGGGCTGGTCGCGGCTGGCCTACGTTCGGGCCACCGAAGTGCCGCCCGGCTACGAACGCATCAGCTATGATGATCTGCAGCTCGATCCCGCCCAGCCGATGGTGTTCCCGCCCGAAAAGGCCCAGGAACTGAACGGCAAAAAGGTGTTCATCAAGGGCTTCGTCTATCAGCCGACGGGCGGCCAGACGACGGGCATCAAGCGATTCATCTTGGTGCGCGACAAGGGGCAATGCTGCTTCGGCGGCAATCCGAAGATCACCGACATGATCGAGGTCAAGCTGCAGGGCGACCTGGAGGCCGAGTTCAACATGCTTCCGCGCAAGCTGGCGGGCACGTTCCGCATCGCTCCGGGTCTGAGCATGCACGGCCTGGCCGGCGCCTTGTATCACCTCGACGCCGATCACTTGGAATAGGACGGAATGGATCTCGCGCCGTACGTCGCATTTGCCGTAGGGTGGAGCAAGCGAGCTTGCGAGCGCCGGCCCACCGTAAACGACGTCGCCATCGGTGGGCCTGATTCGTTGCTCGTCATCGCTCTGGCGGCCGTACTTGCCACGAGCGGGTGCGGCGGCGGCAACGCCCCCGCGATGACCGCCGATTCGCCGCAGAAAGCGACCACGAGCGCCGCGTCCAAATCGCAGGCCGCTCCTTCCAAAGCGAAAGCCGACGAAAGTGCAAGCTCGCCTTCGGCGACCGCCGAATCCGCGCAGCCTCCCGAACCTGACCCGCAGCCGCGGCGAACGCGCGACATCAGTTTCGACGATCTGAAGTTCGACATCAACAAGGGCGACGCATTCCAGCGCTCGATGCTGACTGCGAAGATCGAGACGCTCGACGGCAAGCCGGTCCGCATTCGCGGCTTTATCTTGCCCAGTTTCCTGCAGACGGGGCTGACGCAGTTCGTTTTGGTGCGCGACAACATGTCGTGCTGTTTCGGACCCGGTGCGGCCCTTTACGATTGCATCATCGTGGAGATGAAGCCGGGCAAGTCGACCGACTACAGTCTTTATCCGGTGGCGGTCGAAGGCATCTTTTCCGTCCAAGAGATGCTCGACCCCGACGGCAAGACGGTGGCCGTGTTCCATCTCGACGGCGAGTCGGTGCGTTGAACTAGTACGGCTAGTCGCCGCGCATGTACCCCCAGTCGCGCTCGTTGGCGTAGTACCGTTGATGCGCCGTATTGTGCCAATGCCGCCGCGCTCCAAACCAGCCCCAAGGATAGGTCGGCACCGCCTCGACGTTCTGCCGCCATAGAATCTGACCGGCCGGCGGCACCTTCTTCATCAGGCCCTTGGAAACCGGCGGCGTGCCGACCACAACCGGATCGACCACGATGTAATGCCGCGTCTCGGGCGCGTAGGTATCGCTGGGATAGGGCGCCTGACTGCGGCGCGCCCAATGCGGCAGCCCTGCGTCGGCGACGCCGCCGCAGATGAGCGTGTAGGCAAAAACCAGGATTGTGGCTCGATCGACCATGCGCGGCACCTCACGTCGGTAGGGATCGCCCTCCGTGGCGTTCCGCAATCCAGCCAGCGGGCTTACCAACTCGTCGGCCGCGGAACGCCACGGAGGGCGTTCCGTACAGATACCCGCCTGCCGAAAATCTGGTCACAGGCCTGCCCGCCCTACCACTTTATCGGCAGCCTCGCGCCCGTCACGCCAACCCGATCGTCTACCAATAAAAGCCGCCGGCGGGCGTGGCGAGGCCCATTCCGTAGCCTGCGTAGCCGTAGTAGCCTGGGAAGCCATAGAAGCCCGGCGGCGAGTACAGCCCGCCCATTCCCGGATACATGAAATAGGCCGGACTGGGCTGATAGGCCCACGTCTGATTGAACAGCCCCGGATAGGGATAGCCGAAGATGCCATAGCGATAAGGTTGACCGAAACCGCCGAAGGTGTAGCCGGCCCCGCCGCTACCGAAGGCGCCGAAGTGGTAGGGAAACGCGAAACCGCCGAAGCCGGTCCAAAACGGGCTCGAGTACCCGCCATAGTACGAATTGTTGTAGTAAAAGTATGGATTATAGACCGACCACCCGGTGCGGAGCGGATAGTAACGGTACGGATAGAAGTACCGCGGTCGGTAGAGCCAGGGCGGGTAGTTGGTCGGTCCGTAGGCGGCGCCAACCCCGTAAGGATGACCGCCATAGCCGTAACCCGCGTAGGATCCATAGTTGCCGTAGCCGATGAACGACGGGTTGTAGTACGGATAAAGCGCCGTGTCGACGGCCGGCTCGTTGCCGTTGCCCGCACCCGTCTGGGGGCGTGCCAGCGAGTTTCGCCGTGAGTAAAGATCGACGGCGGGCTCATCGCTGTTGCCCACGCGCGTCCCCGAGCCACCGAGATCGATCGGTTGGTAGTTGCGAATCACCGCCGGCCGCGTGATCGGCGCGCCGGCCAGCACCTGTGCGTCGTATTCGCTGATCCACCGTTTTCTGGCGGCCGCTTGCTGAGCCGCGGCGTGATCGGCAGCCATCAACAAGATAGCCGACAACAACAAGGCTGTGCGAAAAGCAAACATCGGATTACATGATGTAGGGTGGGACCAGCGAGCTTGCGAGCGCCGGCCCACCATCGGCGCTCATGGTGGGCCGGCGCTCGCAAGCTCGCTGGTCCAACCCTACGATT
>Ga0307373_10001667_pt1 | contig 41425 bp, 29 predicted proteins | sample OX2MG_FD_202534 | JGI IMG/M metagenome (GOLD analysis project Ga0307373, IMG submission 202534) | Soil microbial communities from Risofladan, Vaasa, Finland - OX-2 | ecosystem: Environmental > Terrestrial > Soil > Coastal area > Acid sulfate soil | place: Finland: Risofladan, Vaasa | collected...
ACTAGGTCCGGACTGACGAGCAAACATGGAGCAAACATGGCCCCGAAACGGCCTCCACGAGGTCGACCGGAACGGGTATAATACCAGGTCAGAGCGGGTGCGCCGCGAGGGACTTGGACCCCCAACCCGCGGATTAAGAGTCTGCTGCTCTGCCAGTTGAGCTAGCGGCGCGCGTGCCGGCTCATGCTATGACGTGCCGGGCTGTACGGCAAACCGGGAGACCGGCTGCCGCGTGGTGCCGCCCGCTACCGGGCCGTACCGGGACATCCGAGCAAACATGGAGCAAACATGGTGGCGGGCCGATCCGCGGGGGGTGAGTACAGTCCGTAACTGCCGCCTGCCAGCCGCTGCTGGCGTGGATGCAAGGTGGGGGCACTGCCGCATCGGGACACTGCTGCAGCTCATGGCAGATCGCGAGACTCAGGTACACGAACGCTTGGTGGGGCGGCCTGGCCGGAGAGGCTCGCTGCTGCATGTAGCGATTGACCTCGGGTAGACCTGCGATATACCTCCCATGGACCTGGGCACGATCTTCTTCTTCTTCTTGAAGCTCATCAGGTTTGATGTTCCTGCTCGACGGCGTGAATCTCGCCAGACAGCGTCCACGTTCCACCGGGGACTTGCCGGCACAGGACCTGTCCGGCCATGCACAGGTGATCGGCCGGGTTCCATTGCACCCCGGTTCGGCGCAGGTGGACGAGCATGTCGGTGACGCCGAGGACCGCGCGCCCGTCATTGAGCAACGTTCGTGCGATCAGGCCTGCCGGGCGCCCGGTGGCAACGGCGAGCCGGGCGGCGATCTCGGCGACTGTCCCCTGGTTGCCGTGGGCCTGGAACGCGGCGACGGTGCCGTCCATGAGCGCCTTGACCAGCTCCGGGTCAGCGCCCGCCGTCTTGGCGCGCGGATGGCTGAGGGTCAGGAGGACGGCGAACGGCGTTGCGGGGGCGGCGGGCTGGCCGGCGGTCTGTGCCTCTGCGTGGTGGATGGCGAGCCACACCTGTTCCAGCCGCCTGGCCGAAGGGAACCGGCCGAGATCAGCTCCGCTGAAGCCGGCCAGGCGCCGGACGGGCCGCCAGTGGCTCAGGTTGCTGCCGGGGCTGATTAGCCGGTACTGGTAGGAGCAGGCCAAGTCCCGGCCGGACGGCGGATCACGGCGCGGGCCGACCGCCATCTCAAACCGCACCCCATGCCGGACGCCCAACCGGAAGCAGCCGCCGGCGGTGGCGTCGATGTTGTAGAGAACCAGGTTTTCCACGTCCATGTTCGCTGGCTTGAAGCCGGCGTAGCTCGCGTGCAGGATCTGCCCGGTTGTGCCTGCCAGGGACCGCACCCGGAGCCGGAGCGCATCGCGAGCGGCGTGCTGGCCAGGGGTGAGCCGTTCATATGGGATGTAGCGGGTGTCCCACAGCCATACCTGCTGCCGGTCCTCGCCGGGTCCCTCGATCTCCCATTCTTGGCCTGCCGGCGTGCCGGGGGAAGCAGCGCAATCTGCCTCGGCCGATGCTGCGAGCTGAGTTGGTCCAGGCTGCTGGCCGGGGGCCGCGTCACTCAGCGGTCGGCATGTCCTGCAGCGCTCGGCGACCGCGCCGGTGCGTGATAGCGCCCATCGATCAAGTTCCGCTAGCGTGCCGGAGCAGATCTTGATGTAGGGACCAGTGAGCGGGGGCCTGCTGGTGATCGTGCCGCAGGTGGCACGGTGCAGCCGGGCGTAGCCCCGCCGGCTACGACCTATGTTGATCACGTAGCCGTCGGGGTGCGCCGCCACCCAGCCCAGGTACTCGGCGTCCCTGTCCCGGAACTCCTCAATACTCATCACCCGCATTCTCGCGCTAGTGCCGCGCCGCGCCGCGTTGCCCGGTCGGGTGCTTCTCTGGCCTGCCCGCCAGACTGGGCCGGCGCATGTCGTTACGCCAAGGGAGAGAGAATGCCAGACGCGGGCGGTTGTCCCTCGTGGATGCTGACGGATTCCTCCGGGCCTTGGGCCAGGCCCGGTGCGTCGGAAAGCTCGGGGTCGAGGTCGGCTTCGTCCTCCATGGTGGTCTCGGCGATGATGCCGAGCGCTGAGGCCAGGTTCGTTTCAGTTGCGCTGCTGGTAGCCGTCCCTGCCGTGTCGGTCTCGGCTTCCTCGGCTTCCTCGGCTTCTTCGTCTTCTTCGGCCCGGGTGGGGAGTACGTAGGCCTGGGCCAGGCTCGCGAGATGCATCGGCAGCGGCGTCGCCAGGGCGTCCAGGTAGTCGGGGGCCTGACGCAACTGGTGCACGGCCAGGGCGAGGGCCTCGGGCTCGTCACCGGCTTCGGGGTGGCAGCCTAGGACGGCGATCTCGACCAGGGCCGGGTTCCACGCGGGGATATGGGAGTCGATGGTTGGCTCACCCTTATTGGGACCCTGGCGGAGGGGGCGGGGCGCGAGCTTGTCGGCCTCGACTGCGGAGTCTCGGAAGGTGCCGGCTTTGGCGGTGGTGCTGTAGAAGATCCGGCCGGAAGTGAATTCTGCGTCTTTGGTCTCGGTCCACATCCCGGGTGGCAGGCCGTTTACCCCGCCGGGGGCTGCGTTGCCCCACCACTGCGGCGTTTCCCGTCCGGTGGTGCTACGGACGCGGATCAAGCGCAGGTCGGGATCGAGGTGGGACGGGGGAGCGTGCCCGGTCTTGATCAGGTCCTGCTCGGTCCGGCTGTCCTGGAGCCAGGGCCAGTGCATCCGGCTGTTCTGGGAGTGGGTCAGGAGCGCCGTCGGGTGGCCGCGCAGCGAGCGGAGCATCTTCTGCAGGTAGCGCTCAGTCTCTCTGCGCTGCTCGTCCATGTCTTGCTTCCAGACGCGGTAGGTGGCCCGGCGGCGTGATTCTGCCGATGCCTCGCCGTTATGGCCGTCCTGCGGGGCCGTGGGGACGGCGTCGTTGCCGGGGGTGTCGTCATCGAGGTCGTCGTCGATGATGTCGGGGATCTCGGCGATCTTGACCAGTCTCAGCAGGAACTGCGGGTAGGGGATCCATCGCGCTGCCTTCGGATCCCAGCCGGTGACGGCAGCAAGGCCGGTCCCGGGCGCTAGCGGGGTGACCATGACGGCGACTGGAGTGTGCCGCGGAAGCCGGGTGGGACCATCCTTCCGGCGTTTGACCATCCAGAGGGCGGCGTAGCGGAGCCCTTCAGGGACGCCAGTGGTGACGGTGCGCTCGGGCAGGACTCGTACGCCAAGCTGGCGCAGCCCGTCCTGCCAGCCGGAGCGGACCCGGTGGTCAAGGTTCTTCACAGAGTTGTAGCGTTTGACCTTCTTGGGGACCAGGACGAACTGCGTGAGGACACCGGTGTCCGCGCAGCCCAGCCGGATCGCGAACTTGGGGTCGTCGAGAGGGTGTGCGAAGTCGCGGCGGCGGTCAATCTCGATCAGGGCCAGTTCGGGCCGTTCCGGGTCGGCACCGTCAGCTGCCAGGAATTGTGCCAGGGCGGCCCGCCGGATTCTGATCGCGGCCTCGAGAGCCTTGCCCTTGGGGCGGGCTTTGGGGCTGATGCCGAGAGTGTCGGCAATCCCGCCTGTCGCGCGCATGCAGCGCAGCCGGATCCTGAGTTCAGGGGTTGTCCACTGCAGTATCACCGGGTTGCCCGGCCGTGCGGAATCGTAGGCCTCTTCCGCGAGGGCTCGGGCAGGGGCATCGCCGTCGCCCTCCAGGCCCAGGGTTTCGGTGAGAGCGCTGATCGCGGCGTCCCGCATGGCGGGTGTCTGCCACAGCAGCCGGGCCGTGACCATTGGCGAGGGCGGCGGGGTACCTCCTCCGTTCAAGGTTGCGGCGATGGCCGCCGGCTGTTCTCCGGCGTTGAAGCGGGCGGCAACGGCCAGGGCGATCCGGCGGTCGCGGGCTGCCCGGATGCTCTCGGCCTCTTTCGCGGCCGTTCCCTGTGGTGCTGGCCGGGGGTTGGCGGGCGTGCTGGGCCCGGCCGCGGTACGGGTCAGGCTGGGCGCCCGGCGCATCCCTGCGGGTAGTGCCTGCTCGGCCCACGCGGTGATCTGCGAGCGCTGGTGGGACATGAGCCCAGGGCCGATACCGTGCGCGCCAAGGTGGGTGCTGTAAACGACGGCGGCGCGCACGCCCGGCCCGTCCCCGATCCAGTCTTGAGGGGCGGTGAGCAGCTCCCCGGGATGCGGGAATGGCTGGCTGAGGGCCAGGTTGCTGAGGATCTGCGCGGGGCCGTTGTACTTCCAGCCGTAGCGCTGCGTGCGCCGGTCGCGAGTGAGCCGCGCGACGGCGTACCGGTCACTGGTGGGCGCGCCGGGAAGCCAGGGGACCGTGGGGCTGAGGTACACGGAGGTGTCCCGCGTATACGGCAAGCGTATCTGGCCGGTTCTGGGATCGACACGGGTGGCCCAGCGGCGTACTCCGGTGTGCAGGTGGAGGCGGGGCCGGGGGTCGAAAGGGACGGTGTGCAGGGAGATGTTAATCAAGATGGAAAACCACCAGGCCTGGCCCTTGACGACATACTGCAACGGCTGCGAGATGAGTTCCGCGCCCTGCTGGCGAGGCCCGCGGGGCGCGGCGCGGAAGTGCAGAGTGCCCGCGCCGCTGTCGTAGGGGTCGAGGGTGAGGATCCGCCGGGCTATGGCGTCAGACGCCAGCTGGTACTGGTAGCCGAGCGGGGCAGCCGTGCCGCCGTCAGTGCACGGGCTGCCGAGCAAGTCGAGGGTGATGTCCTCCCACGGCGGCGGTGTGGCGCGCAGTTCGCTGACTGTGGCGAGGACATCGTGGTAGTGGTCTGGCTCTGGCCGCAGGTCGCGCAGCCAGGCGCCCACGAGCCGGTCGAAAGTGTCACCGGGGAACGGGCCGGGGGCAGAGGCGGGGACGTACAGCCAGAAGTCGCCGGCCTGCTGCAGTCCCTCGCGGGGGCGCCCGCGGACGATGAGGTCAGGAGCAAGGCTTTGCAGCACCCCGTCCATCCGGTAGGTCGGTACGGTGCGGTAGGGCATGGCCTCCGGGGGACGGCCGCGATTGCACAGGGCCAGGACACTGTGGTGCCAGTGCTCGGGAAAGGCAAGCACGCGGTAGTCAGCGGTCAGCGGGGCGGCGTCCGTGGCCATGACATAGGCGGCGCGGCTGATGTCGTGGTAGGGGGCAGCCATGGGATTCTTCTTTCAGTCGCTGCTGGCTGGGTCGTCGATGGTGGCGCCGGGAGTTAGGTTGCGCAGCCGGCACAGTGCCTGGTACAGGGGGTGGTAGAGGGTTCGCACCAGGGCTGGGTCTGCGGGGTTGGTGAACGCCTGCGGGTCGGCCGGGCCGGCGGGGGCCTCGAAGTAGGGCGCGAGCACGGAGCGGAGCTTGGTCAGCAGGCCGTCCTCGGTGCGGTGGCGCCGGCTCCGGCGGGGCTTACCTGCCGGCGTGGTCGAGGGGGGCGGCGGTGGCGCTGTGGACTCGGCGAGCGCAGGAGCGAAGGCCGCGTCCATGAAGACCACCCGGGCGGGTACCCCGCCGCGTACGAGGCGGCCGATGACCTGCCAGATGGTGACCATCTGGTCCCACGCGAACGACTCCTTCTCGTCGTCGTCGAGCCGGGAGTAGATGTAACGGCGCGATAGCAGGCGCCGCCATTCCCTGCGGGCCTGGCGCCGGAACGCGCGCGCGGCGGCGTCCAGGTCTCCAGCACCCGCGACCATCTTGCTGAAAGTGCCTGCTCGCAGCCCGGGATGGTCACGGACAAAGCGCGTAACCCAGTCATTGACGGCGAATACAGCAAGTGACAAGTCGTCGGGGCGCGGATGCGGGCGGGCGAGGAAGATCACGGTCCCGAAGGCGGCCTTGCGCTGCTTGTTGAGAATATTGTGGCCCCGTTCGACCGCCATAAGCGGGGCGACGAGCAGTTCGGCGTCAGGGTCTTCGGCAAAGGAGGCAAGGTCGCCCCGGCGGAGGGCAGCAGCCCGGCTGTCCGCGCTATTCGCCTCCCCTGGACCGGTGTGATCCAGGTCGGCGTCGTCTGCGGCGAGCACCTTAACCCGGCCCCGCCAGCGGGGCATCGCTTCCAGGAGGTCGGCTGCCGCGGTGGCTTCGCGGTAGCTGCCCACCAGAAGCAGGGCTCTGCGCCGGGTCTCGTCGGCGATCTGGCGTAGCTCCTGGTCCAGGAGGCTCGGCTGCCCGGGGCCGGATCTGCCGAGCTGGGTGACCATCTGCCGGAGTATGGCGGGCCGGGTCTCCACGTTGCTCCCGGACAGGGTGAGGGGCTTGCCGTCACCGTCGTACAGGAACCGGGTGTGGAAGCTGGTCTGGCGGATAGCTTCCAGCGCCTCCTCTTGCGGCTTGAGGACGGCCCCTACAGGGACCAGGACATGGGCGCGGGTGGATGTGCCAGCCCAGCTGGTGCCGGACATCAGCAGGACGTGCGGGCCGGCCCGGCCGGCCGCGGGATCGGCGCCCAGGCTGGGCAGGTTCAGGAGCAGTTCCCTGCCCACGCCGGCGCAGCGGAAGAACCGCAGGGTGCCACTGCGCGGGTCATCGGCAGCCGCGCCTGGCTCAGGGTCGTCAGCGAGGTACTGGAAGCCCAGCACATTGCCCATCGGGGCCTCGGGCACGAGCGGCGCGTAATCCAGCGGCGGGCGGTGAGAAAGCTCGTTATCGCTCCTGTCCAGGCGGAGCGCCGCCTCAACCTGGGGCCACAGGAAAGTGATCCGGTCTAGCCGCTGATGGAGGACGGCCAGGAGCAGGGTGAACTCCAGCCGGGTGGCAGTGCGCTCGTACCATTCCTCGGTTGCCCAGATATCGGCACGGTCCCGGTCGCCCTCCCCGTCCGGGGGGTCGGGCTGGGTAAGCGAGCCATCCAGAATCGGCGCGTGCCGCAGCAGCAGGTCCAGGACTGTGCGGACACGGCCTCGGGTGCCTTTCTCGTTGAGAGTGTGGAGCAGGTCGTTAGCAGCGCGGATCAGGTCGTCGGTGTCAGTGCCGTAGGGACCGTTGTCTCCGAGCGGGTCGTCACGGAATTTGTCCAGGGCCTTCGTGACCTCCTGGCGGTGTTCTGCCCATGGCTGCGTGGCGGCCGCGTCAGGTTCGGCTTCGCCGTCCTGGCCTTCTTCCCCGGGATCGTAGACATCAGTATCTGTCCGGATGCCATCGGGCGGCGTTGGATCGAGCTCAGGCTGCGGGTACCACTCCGCGAGGAGTTTCTCCTGGAGCGTCCAGGCGCTGAAGTACTCGATATCGGCCCACGTGCGCAGGTCATCGTTGTCGATGAGCATGCCGTAGAGCCGGTTCGTCGCAGTGGTCACCACCTCCAGGGCCGCCGCCCAGCGCTGTACATCGCGCTCAGACAGCTGCAGGCGTCCCTGGCGCGCCAGCTCGTCGATCTTGTGGGTATGCAGCCGGTCGAGCCAGGACTCGGGACCGCGGACCACCAGGGTCGCCGATGGCGCGAACGCGGTATCGAGCTGCATCTGGACCCGGTCGACCTCGTCCACGATGATGATGTCGCTGCGCAGGCATGCGAGTTCCAGGTGGCGCAGCCGCTCCTGGTTCAGGTGCTGGGGCACGGCGCTCTGCAGCAGGCTCGCGGGGTTGGCCACCCAGATGAGTGCCTCCACGAGTTCGCGGTCAACGGCGTGCCGGGGGCAGGCGCGCCAGATGGGGCAGCCGTGAGCGGGTTCCTGGCTGTCATCGGCGATGGCCGGCCGCGCCGGGGCGCCCGAGCCTTGACCGGAGGAGTAGCGCTCCGGCAGGGCGATGCCGCCAGATGCCGCTGGCTCGCTCGCGGCGGGGTGCAGGCTGGTGCACGGGGCGTCGGCGTAGCGGAGCGGCTCGGTGGCCTCCAGCCCGCGCAGGGCATCGACCACGCAGGCCGTACTCAGGTAGTCGAAGCCGGGGTCATCGTGGGTGAGCAGGGAGCCCTGCCCCCGGGCGGCGAGGCGGCGGTGCAGGCGCCCGGCGTGCTGCGCCCGGGTCGTGGCGCCGAGCACCGGCGCTGCGGGCAGGCCAAGATCGCGGAACAGGGCCGAGAGGGCGAGCTGTTCGGCAACATCGCCGACAACCAGGGTGGTCCGCAGGCCGTTGCGGGCTCCCCACACGGCGATCAGTGACATTAGCGTGCTCTTGCCGGACCCCACCATGCCGACGAGGTGGAGCAGCCGGCTGAGCGTCAGGGCCGTGGCGGGCAGGAATGAAAGGCCATCGGGCGACACGGTGTCCAGGCGCATGTCCCGCAGCCGCTGGGACCAGGAGCCGGGCCTGAGTCCGTGCCTCTCCTCGGTCTCGTCCATCCAGCGGGCGGTCTCAGCCAGTTCAGCCAGCGGCACCTCCAGCGGACGGCCCGTCGTACGCGGGATGTCACTGAGGTCGTGTCCGGGCGCCGGAGCCAGGCATAGTTCCCCGGGAATGGTCACCGCGGCGGGCCGGCGGCGTTCAGTGAAACGGCTCGGCCCTGGCCCAGCCAGGGGCAGGGCGCGGCGATCGAAGTCCGGAAGGCGGGAGAGCGTCAGGTCGTAGAGCGCGTACCGGTCACCTGCGACAGTGGGCTCGACCCTGCGCGGCGGGCCGCCTCCGGCGGGGATGCGGTAGCCCCGCAGGCGCTCGGGCAGCTCCTGGTAGGTCTCCAGGGCCTGAACCCACTGTCTGCCGCGCCGCAGCCTCCAGAGCAGGTGGCGGGCGACAGTCAGCATTGCCTGCTGCTCGGGGGCCGCCGCGATGCCCATGGCCGTCGCGAAGGGGTAGCCGCTGAGAAGGGCGTAGACGCCAGCAGCGCTGCGGTCGCCGTCGAGCCGTTCCAGCAGCCGCAGGCCCAGTTCTACCTGGCACAGCAGCGACGGCTTGATGCCTGCGTGCTCCGCCGGCCAGACCCGGCCAAGGTCCCTGGCGAGGGGCCGGTACCACTCGCTGCTGTCACGCATCTGCTGCTCCGTTTCCGGATCTGATCGTCGCGAGGCGCACCGAGGTGTCGCCGCGCAGCCTGTCCCTGGCCAGGTCTATGAGCTGGCGGTCGGTGAGCAGAGGCAGGCCCGCGGCCCGGGGCGAGCGGTTCCGGTAATACGTGCCGAGGTAGTCGCGGTGTGCCTCCGCCTGCTCCTGGGGGACGGTCCAGCATGCCTCGTCGTATGGCGGCTCGCCAGGGACGGCCTTGGCTGCGCGGCCGAGCAGTCCGGGGTGCTTCCAGTCTTTGACGTCGACCGCCCAGACATACCCGTCGGGGAATGTGACCCGAAGGTCGTAGGCATCGAACCCGGGCCACATCTCCACGTCCAGCCCGAGCTTGCGGAGCCGGGCTTCCAGGTCGATCTCGGCCCGGCCAGGGCCGGTGACGAACTGGCGCAGGGGGCGCGCCAGCTGGTGGACTTCCCCGGCTTCCGCCTCGATCAGTTCCCGGCCCGGCGGGGGGACGCCTCGCCGGCGACAGCGGTCTCGCTCGCACCACCACCCCCCATCGGGCAGCGGCGTGAGGAGGGTCAGGCACCGACCGCACGTGACGTAGGCGCCGTCCCGCTGGTAGCTGACAGGAGCCGGGAGATAGCAGCGGTCGATGAGATCACGGACCGGGTCGAGGTACAGGTCGGTCGCGATCTCAAATCGCTCGGCGGCTGTCAGGACCGGCCGGCTGACGAGCAGGCCGCGGAAGGCGCGGTACGACTCGGGTGAGGATGCCTGCCGGCAGAGCAGGATCGCCGTGTGCAGTACTGCACGGTCGAACTGGGCCGCGGCGGTGTCCCTGGCCTGGACCCACCATTCGTGGCAGAGCTGGGTCGGCACCGCCGCTGCCGGGTCGATGAGGAAGTCATCCGGCCCGAAGGCGTCCGGGGGAAGCTCCAGGGGCCAGTCCTCCAGTGGCCGGGTACGGCACCAGGAGAGCATGTCCGGCACGCCGGCGGGTACCTGCTCAACGCCGCGAACCAGGCAGGCGAGGACCAGGCGATCCAGGGCGCGCTGCGCCTCTGCCGGGTAGGGGAGGTGGAAGGAGGCCAGGCCCTCAACGTCGGCGAGACCGATGACGGCGCTGGCGATCGTGTGCAGCAGCGGCACATCAGCGTAGGCGGACCAGTCGGCGGGGTCGGCGACGGTAGCGGGCATCAGTGATCCTCGGCCGGGACGATGCTGGCGTGCAGGTGGTCGCGGCCCGGCTGGCACCACTCCAGGGCTTCACAGCCGCGGCAGTGCCGGCCAGGGGCCGCCTGGTACAGGGAATCCTCGGCCCAGGGCCTGGCAAGGCTCGCCAGCACCTCCCGGGCGTCGGAAACGACCTGCGGGCGGGAAGGATCCAATTCCTCAAAGGACAGGTCATCGGCGTGCAGCAACTCGAATTCGACACGAGACCGTGACAGTTCTCCTCCGAGCGCCCCAGCGGCGATCATTACCACGGCCAGGGCGAGCTGCGGGTAACGCCGTAGCAGCGGCTCCCCCTCATACAGGGCGCTGGACGAGGTTTTGGTCTCCCGCCAGACCCAGCCGCCATCACGGGTGTACAGCAGGTCGGGCACGGCAATGATCACGAGGTCAAATTTGGGGTCATAGCAGGCGACCTGGTGCTGGACAAGCACGCACTCGCCAGCGTCGAGGCCCTCCAGCGGGCACACGGCGGCGTGCTGAGCGAGCATCCCGGCTCCGTCCTCGGCTTCCTGGCCCGAGACGGACCACTTGCCCGCCGACCACGCGGAGGGGTTCTCCGGGAGGGGCAGCGTCCGGCAGCCGCCCGCAGGGCGCGCGAGGTGACGTTCGTTCAGCCACGCATCCACGGCGCGCCCGCGCCGGATCTCCGCACGCTCCGGGTCCGCAGAGATCAGCTTCAGCTGGCGGGTGAGGTGGAACTTCGCCGGGCACTCGTTATAGGTGCGCAGGTCAGCTGCCGAGATACTGCGCCGGGATGTCGGGCGGGCAGGCGGGCTGAGCGGCAGCAGGTCTTCGGTTCGGATCAAGGCTGCGCAGCCCGCCAGCGCCTTGCAGTCCACGCAGCTGGAGCCGGGCACTGCGCGCGTGTCGTCAACCACCTCCGCTAGCACAGAGCGGGCGTCATCGGCGAAATGGCGTGCGGTCTCTTCCTGATCCCAGTTCAGCAAGAGCGTGAGGCGGCCGTCGCCGCAGCCGAATTCAACGACGCGCACCCGCTCCGGGCGGGCCATCCGCCCAGGATGAAGATCGCCGTCCTTCACGCGCACATTCGGGGCGTCCCACCCGCCGGTGCAGGGCGCGCCGCAGGCGGCGGTGTAGGCCGCAGCCGCCTTTTCCGCTGCCGGCCGTTCCTCCTTGGCGCTGCCGAACGACAGCAGCCACAGGTCACGCATCGAGCCGTCCAGCGCGACGTAGCGCCGTCCCCAGGCGGTCTGCTCGTAGATCACAGCACCACGGGAATCGGGCTGGCCCAGCCGGCGCTGGGCAACCCACTTGTCCCGGACCGGGTGGGTGGGAGGCAACCCTGCCAGCCGCAGGGACTGCTGGTCGGCTTCCCGGGCCGCCAGGTAGCGGGGGATCACCCCCGCCGTCCACTCCAGGAGGCCGTGGTGCGCAGGAGGGCGCCGCCAGCGCCCGAACGTGCCCCCGGTACGCCAGAGCTGCTCCATCACCCACTGCACCGGGCGGCGGTCGCACTCGATCAGGTCGAGAGCATCCATGAGGACCTTCAGGGTGAAGTCCTGGAGCGGTTTCTCAGCCTCTGGAGGGCTGGGATCCGGGCGGAGCAGCGGCCGGGCCTCGCTGGCGCGCGCAAGCGGGCAGTTGCGCGGGTCCGCCCGTGCCGCAGGAAGGTTGGTGCGGATCAGCCTGATATCACCAGCGGTGCCTGCGGGCTTCGCCCAGTGGGCCATCCCTGCTCCCCTTGACGTGGCGGCTGAGTCCTGACGCGGGTCCATCTGGACTCGCGACTACTCAAGCATGCCACAGGCTATCTGTAAACTAAGTCCACACACGAAGCTTCTCGGCTTGCTTTCACGCTAGGCTGTCCTCACTCTCCGAGCCCGCGGCCTGCCAGATACGCGACCGCGCAGAGCACCTGAGGGGGCTGGATGAAGCCGGGTGATGTCCTGGAGGACCGTTACGAGCTGACGAAGCTCATCGGCAAAGGCGGGATGGCGGAGGTCTGGGAAGCACGCGACCTGCAGGTCGCGCGCCGGGTGGCCGTGAAGTTCCTGCGCCCTGACCAGGACCCGGCCGGGATTGAGGACGAGGAGGGGTGGTTCGAGAACCTCACGGCGCTTCGCGGCCGGTTCCGCCGCGAAGGCGCCCTTCTGGGACGTCTCCGGCACCCCGGCATCCCCGAGCTCTTCAGCCAAGGCTCCCACGGAACCGACCCCTACATCGTCATGCGGCTGATCGACGGCGTCTCCCTGCACCATTTCCTGGAACGGCACAACCCGACTGTCGGGGCTGCGGCGGCGATCGTGGCCCAGGCCGCAGACGCCCTCACCCATGTCCATTCCCTCCCCGTGGTTCACCGCGACATTAAGCCCTACAACCTCCTTATCGCACAGGATGGCACTGTCGTCCTCATCGACTTCGGAATCGCCAAGCCGGTCGGCAGGCACGCCACCCCTTACACCCGGCATGGGTCCACCGTGGGCAGCCGTGGGTATCAGGCTCCGGAGCAGATCCTCGAGCGCCAGGTCACCCCCAAAACTGATCTCTACGCCCTGGGCTGTGTCCTGTATGAGCTGCTGGCCGGGCGCCCGCCGTTCACCGGCGACAGGCTCGCGGACCAGCACCTCCACGAGGACCCGCTCCCGCTGCTGGTTCATGCCCCCCATGTCCCGGCCGAGCTAGCAGAGATCACCCTTCAGCTCCTGGAAAAGGAGCCGGACAGGCGGCCAGCGAACGCCGCGATCGTGCGCGAAGTGCTGAGCGGATACCTCCCGCAGCCAGGCGACCCGGCGCCTTCCCCACGGTTCGATCCCGACCCCACCCGCCCGTTCCGGGAGCGAGCGGAGCGCTGGCCCCCTGCGGCGCCGATCTCTCCAGGCCCTGCTCCTGGCACTGCCCAGGGCAGGAGAGGAGCCTCCTGGCTCAGCCGGCGCGAGGTCGAGGCCGCCCTTCAGGCTGCCGAGGATGAACTCGTGTCGGGAGATCTCGGCACCGGTGCCGCCCGGATTGTCGAGCTAGTCCCTGACGCGCAGCGCCAGTGGGGCCGGGCAGACCCGCTTGCCCGCGCAGTCCGCAAGAAAGCCGCAGACAGCCTGCGGATGGCCGGCGACTGCGGCCGGGCGGGGATCCTTTACCAGGAACTCGCCGATATGGCCCAGGGCAGCGATGACCCCGCCGATCAGGCCGACCGAGCGGAGGGGCTGATGGGAGCGGCCGAGTGCCGGATCCCGTTCGGCGACCTCGCCACAGCTATCGACGCTATCGCCTTCGCGTTGCGCGTCCTCGCCGAACTCCCCTCGGGAGCTGCTCGGCACCTGGCAGGACGCTGCAGGGAAGTCGGGCTGGAACTCGCCGAACTGGGACACGGCCAATCCGTCGAGGAGCTTCTCGGCCAGCTAGACGGCTGGGAACGCCGAAACGGGTGAACTGCGCACTGCCAAATCCATCAGGACGCAGTCTGCCAATGCCGCCCTTCTCAAAAGCAGCTTATTTCGCCGAGCCCGCTACCTCCCGCTTCAATTGTCCCGCAGCAAGTCCGTTACTCAGACTACGGAGAAGGTCCGCGCCAACGACCTGAACGTTGAGCAAAGCCTCTTCCATCGCCGCCAGCTGCTGGAAGGCCCGTGCATAACGACGCTGCTCGGCCAGCAGCAGCTGCAGGACCTGGAGCTTGCGCACATCAATCCTGGACGAACTGGAGGTGTGGGTGCTGGCCTGGCGTGCGTTGGCCGGCGCGCGGAGGCAGCCGGCTATGAACCAGGGATCCAGCAGCGCCGGGTCGACGCGCAGCAAGTAGAGCTGAGGCCCGAGCACTACGGGGCCATCGGTCTGTACCCAGGCCCGGTAAGCGCGCTCAACGCCAACCACGACAACATCGTTCGCTTCCGCAAGAGTCAGCGCCCCTCCCGCGCGGGAGACCTGATCAGCCGGCAGCCAGCTACGGGGTTTGCCGCCGCGCAGCAAATCAGGCACGGTAAGCACGGGCACTGCTCCCTCAGACGGGACTTCCAGGCGCATCAGACCCGCAGAGGTTTCCCGGCCGGCGTGAACCGTCAGGGCCTGGGCACGGTCGAGATCCCCCACCGTGGTCGTCACCGCCGTACCGTCCTCACCAGCCAGATCAAATCGCGATAGCAGGCCGGCCAGTTCGCTCAGGGTACGCAGAAGATCTCCGAACTGTAGCCAGGAGTCACCTAGCTGGACTCCATCCGAGGCCCCCGCACCCGGCACATAACGGGCCGGTGTCAGGTCGACATGCTCGTCGAGCAAGTCCATGACTGGCACAGCCACGCACCCCGTCGGCAGCGCTCCAGCCGGTCTGCTGCGCCCGTTCGCCTTGCTTTCACTGCGCGCAACGTAAGACCGCACGGCAGTGACGACATGCTCACGTAGCTCCGGCCAGTCAATGCCTTGCCGCCCGCTGCCAGGGCGCGGACCCGATGCTGCGGCATCAACCAGGAGGACTTCCCGGCGAGTTGCGGCAGCAGCATTAGGGGCCGGGGACTGGAGCACCCAAAGATGCAGCGAGACGCTATACGGTGCGGCGCTGCCGGCCGGCAGGGCGATCACGCCCTGGACTGCCCCCGCGCGAAGCAGCGCCCCCCGGAGCCGGCGTCCTGCCCGCCGTGAAGCGACCGCAGGAGGCAACAGAAGCACCGCCACACCGCCGGGCTTCAGCCGTGCAAGAGCATGCTCAACCCACGCCAGTTCAGGCTCCGTCCGTGGTGGCAAGCCATAGGTCCACCGGGGATCGGTCGCCAGCTCTTCATGCCCCCAGTCCCGCTCGTTGAAAGGCGGATTGCACAGAACCAGGTCGGCGCGAAACTCGCTGTGCGGATCAGCGCGCAGCGAGTCGCCGACGCGCACGTCGACCACCGCGATGTGCACTCCAGGCCCCGCCGTCCGGCGTCTGCCCCCTAGAGACCCGCCATGCTCGGCACTCACGAGGCCGAGGCGCGCGGCAGCCAGGGAGGCAAGTGCCAGATCCCGCTCAGTGCCCGCGAGAACAGGGCCCGACGTCCGATCGGCAGCAGCCCACTGCCGGGCGGCGGCGAGCAGCAGCCCGCCAGCCCCGCATGCGGGATCCAGGACAGATTCCGGTACCCCTGACTTGCGGGAAAACACGTCCGCGATGACAGCCATCAGCCCCGCCAGAGGTGCCGGAGTGACACTGATCTGGCGGACATGGGTGTCAAGCCATCGAGCGAGCAAGAACTCGAAGACTTCCTGACCGCCCGCTCGTCCGGCGCTCTCCACGGCCCGGTCGACGAGCAGCCGCGTGTCTTCCGGGAGATCGCCCCCCGCTGGCCCGGGCATGACCACGTCTCCCGCCAGCACGCGTCTGCCCGTTTCCGCGATGGCCAAGCCGGCCAACGTGCGGTCACCGAGTGCTTCGAACTGAGGCCATAGACGCTCTCGGGACCCCACCCCCTCAACCTTGCCGTTGTGCCGCAGCCACTGTTCCACCTCGGCCAGCGAGAACTGCGGGCTTGTGTCGGATCCGCCGACCGGCGCCGGAAAGGTGTCATGCCGCCGTCTCCAGTTACTCACCGCGGCACGCCCGACACCCGCAATCCTTGCGATCTCCGCAAGGGTGACGTGTACATCAGTGGGGTCAGGCATCAGGCTCCCGGAAGCTCAGCGCCAGCGTGCATCGCCGCGACCCATGAATCATAGATCATCAGCCAGTTATTGACTGAGTTCACAGACGCATGGTGCCCGGCAGAAGACACACTGCCGTGTCCGCGGCGGTCAAGCAGCGCAGCGAGGCTGGTGAGTGCGTCGCGTTCCGCTGCATCTTTGCGGATCGTGCATGAGCATGATGTGTCGTGCTCCCGGCATTCCGGCCTGCCGGTGGCCGCCATCCGGATCTTTTGACCTGCTCCTGCGGCTTGCTCCCGGGTGCTGGCCCCGCAGGCGGGCGCCCCTCTGCGACCGGGCCGGTCCCCGCGAATTAGCCTGGCACATTGCCGGCTACCTGCGCGATCGCCTCGGCGATCAGTTCTGGGATGATGCCGATCGCGTGGGCCAGGAGCCGCTCGACGGGGACGGCGTGCGGGCTGGCGTCCACGTCGACGTGCGCGGCCCATTCGGCGGGCTGGTAGCGGGCGAGCATCGACAGCGTGAACAGCACCGCCCACCAGGCCATCATCGGATGCATGCTCTGGCCGGTGCCTCCCGCTCCGGGGAACAGCCACCACTCTCCGCAGTAGGTCCGGGTCATCGACTGCAGGTACGCAAGGTGCTCGCCGGGGGTGCCAGTCCGCCCTCCCGGGTGCGCCCAGTTCATGACGAGCTCACCCCAGCCGTCGTCGTGGGCGGTGAAGTCCGGGGCGGCGTCTGGTTCGCCGCTGAGCTTGTGATACGAGTCCCAGGGCCGGACGTCGGGGAACCCGCTCATGTAGGTGGCCAGCGCCTTGCTGCCGTCGGGTGAGTTCACCACCCAGGGCGGGAAATAGGCGACCGGCACGCTGATCAGAGGGTGGGGCTCGGCATACAGCGACCGATGGTCAACACACAGCGGCGTTGTGCGTGACCCGCCCGGGTCACGCAGCGGGTAGAGCCGGTTGCCGGGCAGGCAGTCCCACACATCGCTCAGCATTACCGGCTGCGGCCCAGTCCACGGAGGTGAGCCGAGCAGTTCCGATAGCCGCACGAAACTTGTCTTCCCGCCCGCTTTACCTGCCTCCAGCCGGATGTCCGGCAGCGGCCCGCGCAAGGTAACGGGATCACAGCGGATGCCGTGGCCGGCCAGTTCCCACCCGTCGCCGGTCAGGCCCGAGGCTGCCGCGGCGATCGCCCGCCCGGCCTGGCTCAGCCCGTAGAACACCTGCAGCGGCCGGGTCGCCACCCCGACAGTGGCCGCCGCGCGGAACATCTGCTCCGCCTGCTCCAGCGCGAACACGTACGTCCGGCGGCGCGCCGGATCACCTGACGCGGCAGCCGACGGCGACCATCTGGTCCCGCGCAGCTTCTCCCACGCCGGCCCCGCCGTGTCGCTCGTCTCCACGCGGCGATCTTACGGACCGCGGCCACGAGACACTGCCACCGCCGCGCTGGCATTGTGTACCGGATCAGGACACCTCCGGCTCGCATCCAGCTGCGCGGGAGGGCAGCGCAGGACCGGGATGAGGCCGGATATGAGGCCAGGAGATAGTCGTCGCCGGAGTGCTCCCGGCGCGCGCTCCAGACACAGATGGCGGCGGCAGTCGGCTGTGCTGCTCACGGCCGCGGTCACCATCACCAGCATCGTGGGGTACGTGTCCCGGTCGTTCACCGTCAGCGGCCTGCCGCCGTACCCGTCTGCCACGCGAGCTGCCCGACGCGGCACGCAGCTCGAAGACCATCGCCACCGCACGTTCCCGCAGCTCAGCGGGGTGCGGCTTCCGTGATGCCATGGTCCCAACTTTCCCAGAGGTCACGGCCTCCAAGAAACTCGGGGCGTCCAGTTCTGGTCAGCTTGATTTTCGGTCAGCGCTTTTATCGTGGTAATGACGGAGCTTCCCAGGTGCAGGTCGTCAATGTAGGCGCGTAGCAGGTCTGCGGTGGTGGCATTGCCGACGCCGGCAAGCATGCTCACGATATGGCTAAGACGGTCATCATGGAATCCAGTGAATATTGAGGTCAGCGCCGTATGGTGTTGCAGGCTCCATTCCAGGATCGACCTGATTTCGTCCGGGAATGCGGTCAGGACCGGCTGGATCACCGGGATCCGTCTGCCGGGGTGGGTCAGGATCGCGGTCCGCAGGCGGATCAGAGGGTCCGCAGCAGCAGGCAGCAGCGTGCTGTTCAGCTGCTGCCAGTATGGCAAGGCTTTGTCCCTGCTCTCGGCCGTAGTGAGACCGGCCTTGTTCATCCAGAAGATGATCGCCCCATAGCATCCCCATGCAGCACGGTCGCCGTCCTGGCTGCCGGCTAGCCCCGGTGGTTCTGTCATGAACTGAGCGCAGCCCTGGATGGCGAGGACGTAGCAGGTAGCTACTTCCCGGACTGCCGGGTTGTCGCTGTCCAGGTGGGTTGCCCATCGCTGGAAGGCTGGCAGCGCTGTGCGGTCACCGGAGCCTACTAGGTCAAAGAGCAGCACGTCGTTCCACGCGCCGTAGGTGGGTGAGCCGAGCGATGCGAGGGTGTACAGGGCGGTCCGCTGGCCGGGGGGCAAGGACCCGATCGCTTCGATATAGGGCGCGGCGATGATGTCCTCGAACTGGCTGGCCACGACACCATAGGCCAGCGCGCGGGAATCAGCGGAAGATGGGTTGCTCAGGAGCTGGGCTATCTGTTCCCTGACGGCCTCCGCGTTGCCGTCTGCTTCGATCAGGCGGTAGGCGTGCAGCGTCTCCGCCAGCGAGGTGTTGAGCATGAAGTCGTTGGTGTCGAAGCCCTCCAGGAGGGTGATGATCTCTTCGCGGAGCGGGTGGCCCTCGACAGCGGCAGCGAAGGATTCGATCATGTGGAGTCCGTCGAGCCGGACATGGTAGGCGCCGCTGTCCCAGCACAGCCGCAGGACCGGCACGGCCATGGCTGCGGCGTCGAGACCGTCTTCTGCTTTCAGGTGACCCGCGAGCAGCAGCAGACGGCCCCAGTTGGCTGCGGTAGCGCCCTCCAGGACCCGAGCCATCTGCCGGGCGGTTGCGTGCGAGGGGCGGCCGAGCTGGCGGAGGCGGCTGTCCCATTCCGCCCAACTGGCGGATCGCAGGACAATGGCTGCAGCGATCTGTGCCCGGGCGTCACTGATATAGCCCGGGTGGACGGCGGCTGCGACGGCCCAGGCTGACGGCCGCTGGCCTTCCCTGGCTTCCTGGAGGTCGGCTGACCGCTGGCACGCCGCGTCGGTAGCGTCAAGCACCGCGGTCGCCTCAGCGAGGTACTGGCCTTCGGTGACGAGTGCGCCGATGGCAGCGAGCAGGTTCTGGTCGGCATCCGCCAGCCGCCGTCCGCCGGTTACAGTCAGCTCGGTGTGATCGTGGAACGTGAAGACGGCTTCCGGCATTCCGCTGGTCACTGCTTCGAGGATTTCGTGGGCGGCGGCTTGCGCTGCCTGCCGGGCGGGCCGCCCGGAGCCGCCGGATAGCGCCAGGAAGTACAGCATCCAGTCCGCCAGCGCGGCCAGCAGCTCGCCGGCCCGGCCGGGCTCGGTTTCCAGGTCCACTGCCATCGCTGGCAGATCTTCATGGCGCGGCAGCTTCAGCTGCCGGGCAAGATCGGCAGGTTCCGGGTGCGCCTGACGTAGCCCTTCCAGGGCCAGGAACCTTCCGAGCAGTTCATGAGTGAACGAGAGCTTGCCCTGGTCAGTCCGGATGATGCTGCACTCCAGGACCTGGTCGGTAACTCCGGCTGATTCACACTGGCGGGTTAGGTAATTGTCGCTAATCTGCAGGGCGTCATCTATGGGAAGCCAGGTGAGGAGCCGCTCGTCCATCGTCAGGGCCAGCTGCCGCAGCGCGCCTCGGACCAGCGCCGGCGATTGTGCCGTGTTCAGCCGTTTCCGCACGAATGCGGCGAACAGGGCTCCGCGGGTGAGCGGGGTACCCAGTTCCCTGCCGCACTCGGCAGCCACCGACAGCTCGAATGCCGTCGCGAACGGCTCGCACAACGGCGCAAGGTCTTCGGCGCCATAGGAGCACAGGACCGCGCGGCGGTCGTCATCGGTCAGCGTCCCGGCTTCCAGCTTGACGCCTGTCAGCCGCTCGGGCAGGTCAATGACGGTATGAGCAGTGATGAGCGTCCGGATCCCGGTGCCTAGCGACAGCGCCATGAGATCGCCCGCGAGGCGGCTCTGCAACGGGACCGGACACTCGTTATAGCCGTCGATCACCAGGACAACGGCCTGCCCTGTGATGGCTGCAGCGCCCAGCAGTTCCTGGCCGCTGCTGGTGGTGAACCGTCCGGTGCTGCGGTCGATCAGCGCGGTGAGCTGGCCGTCGTACATGCCGCCCTCAACCAGGACCGGCAGCATAGCGTCATCCAGGTCCAGGAGCGTGTGTCTGACCAGGTGGCTCTTGCCGCATCCGGGCACCCCGGTCAGCTGGACATGCCGCGCCTCGCGGATCACCCCGGCCAGCCCGGCCGGATCCAGGGGGACGCCGTCCCGGAGCAGGGGAAGCCGGACCAGTTCGTGCAGGCCATGCCGGTAGAACTCATCGAAACCCTGCCGGTACCCGGACGCAAGCTCCCGGGCCGCTGCCCGCTCACGTTCCCGGGTACCGGGTTCTCCGGCGCTTACAAGGCTGTGCGCAGCCGACGGCGCCTGGCTGAGGTCCGGCCCGGCGAGGGCTTCCCATACCTCGCCGAGCATGCGCTCAAGGCGCTGGCCCTGCACATGCGTCATGTCGTGGTTGAGCTGGGCGGCCAGCGGCTCCAGCGGACCGCCGCGCGACCCGCGGACAGTGATCTCGCGGACCAGGCTACTGGCCAGCTTCTGCGCCAGATCCGCGGTCGCCACCCCCAGGACCTGCGCCGAGGACTTTTCCGTGCCGGTCAGGCCGGGATCGTCAAGGACAGCCAGCTGGCTGACCACGCCGGCTTGCAGCGCCTCCAGCAGCGTCCGGTGATCCCTTAACGGCGCATCCGGCACGACGACGCCGAATACCTGGCTGATCACCATTGCCTGATGCCGAGACCGCCGTTCGTCTCCCGCGCACAGGTCGTCGGCGGCGTCCTGGACGGCGGCCGTAGCGGCCTGCCGCAATGCGCGCTCCTGCTCATCACCCAAGAGCCAGGCGGCCAGCCTCTTCCGTCCGGTGTCCGCGAGCAGGCTGACCAGCCACGCCGCGAGGTCATCAGCGACAAAAGACACGAGAGCCATTCTTCCATCCAGCCGGTGGACAGCTGGTCATCCCGGCGGACGGGTCGTAAGCGAGGCAGGATTCAGTCGGGGAGCAGACTAGCGAACTCCCTTGCCCTGCAAGCGCGCACTCGATCCGCCGGATCCCGGACCCGGCGTCCTCTGCCATGCGCGGAATCCGTACGGCAACCACCGGCCTGGCTTCGGCCAGGTAGTTCCGCCGTTACTGGACGGTCATCGGTTCGTTCGCGACTACTCGTGTGGCGCTGGCCGACGCTGGCGAAGCAGCATGCGGAGTAATCGCCGCATACCGGAGCGGCGATAGCTGGAAGAAGAATTAGTGGGACGTTCCGGACCTGGGCCAGCTTGGCCGATGGCCTTGGCTAGCGCGAGTACATGGCACGATCAGTGGCGTGGAACGATTCATTGACCGGTTGCGCGGCGGCAAGCTCAGACCGTACACGCCGGACGTTCTCGGCGATCCGGTTGAGTACGAGAACATGATCCGCGAGCAGGTTAGCGAGGGTTTCCTGCTCAGGAATCGTCGTGCGCCAACGATGGCGGAACTCGACCAGCTGACCCGATCCGCTGTAGAGCACTCTCCGATCCGCGGAGTCGAGAAGTTCGACCGGGCTCTCTTGTCGGGCATCCCCGTGATCGCGGCAGACGATGTGGCCCTGTACTGCACTACCCTGCCGGACGGAACTGACGTCAGCGACGTGGTCGCCACGATGGCGCCGCCGTTCAACCGCTTCTTCGTCGACATCCAGGACGTTCCCAATCACCTGGACGCCTCCGCCTGGGGCGTCTACGTCGAGGCCCTGGAGAACCCGGACGTAGAACCCCACCGAGGAGATGACGGCGTACCACGCTGGCTCCTCTCTCTGCAGACCTTCCTCGAGGTCAAGCCCTGGCTGACGGTCGGGCCTGTGTGCCGCCACCTCGTCGGCCTTGCCGAGGATGGCACCTGGTTCCGGCACGCCGACGGCGACACCTACTTCGGCGCCAAGATCGCCAAAATGGAACCCGAGCCACCTCCCCAGCTGGCTCATCACGACGCCGAGGCCATGCTGAAGTACGTCCTGCCGGTACTGTTCACCCTCTCCTTGATGCATTGCCGCAATGTCGAGATCCGTACCGTCGAGCCAGATGCCGAAGCGTCCCGCGCTCACAGGCGGCGACACCACCACCGGCTAGTGCGGTACCAAGTGCTCGACATCGAGCCGATGCGCCGGATTCTCAACCAGGCCGGAGCGACCGATCCCGAGGGCGGCGGGCTGCGCAGGGCTCTAACGATCTGCCGCGGCCACTTCAAGACGTTCACGCCAGACGCGCCGCTCTTCGGCAAGCACACCGGCCAGTTTTGGTGGGCACCGCACGTACGCGGCAACCCTGACGCCGGGATCGTCGTGAACGATTACAGGGTTCACGCTCCAGGCGAGGTGGGCGGCGCGTACCGGCAAGCCAGCGAAACCGCCCCAGATGAACGGCTCCCAGCCCCCACAGCGGGAGACCCCGATGCCTCCGGAGCGGGATTGGTAGAGCACAACAAGACACAGAACGAGATTGCCCGGATCGTCGCAGCGCAGGGATGGGTACCGCGGTCACCACGGGCTGAGGAGCCACGATATGACCTTGCCTGGGCGCGCGGGCAGACGGTCTGGGTCGCCGAAGTCAAATCGATCAGCAGCCAGAACGAGGAACGGCAACTGCGCACCGCCATCGGGCAGGTGCTGCGTTACCGGCAGAAACTCACCGCAAGCGGTCACGACGTGCAGGCAGTCATCGCCACGAGCCGCCTGCCGTCCGACCCTAGCTGGAATGAACTGTGCCAGTGGGAGGGGATTGTCCTCGTATGGCCTGAAGTCGCAGCGGAACGGCTGTCCATCGAGGCAGCATTAGGTCTCGACGACGGCTCTTCCGATACCAGTGCCAGGAAGCATGGCTCCAGTTGAGTGCGAACCGCGCTCGACGTGGTCGATGTTGTCAACAGCTACCCATGTCGTGTAAGGGCACCCTCTCCCGGAGCCCGGATCTTCCCCGGAATCGTCCGGCTGGCGGAATCTGTCAACCTTTTTGAGGCGCCTTCGCGGGGTTTCTACAGAGTGGTTTCTTCTTTCTCCGGGGGCTCGTTGATCCAGGCGGTGACCGGCAGCTGGGGTGGGGCTGGGGGCTTGCGGACGAACCGTTCGGGGTGGGTGGCGTAAGCAGCGCTGAGCACGCTGGCACGGGCGGCCTGGATGGGGCCGGTGCGGTCGTGGTGGACGCTGTCGGCGGTGTGGAGGGCGAGGCCGGAGTGGCGGTGCTCGTGGTTGTACCAGGGGAAGAAGTCCTGGCACCAGGCGCGGGCTTGCTGGATCGAGGCGAACCGGCCGGGGAATGATGGCCGGTATTTGAGGGTCTTGAACTGGCTTTCGGAGTACGGGTTGTCGTTTGATACGTGGGGCCGGCTGTGGGACTGGGTGATGCCGAGGTCGGCGAGGAGGAACGTGACGGGCTTGGATGTCATGGAGCTGCCGCGGTCGGCGTGGATGGTCAGCTGGTCACGGCCGATCGCCTGCTTGGCGCAGGTATCGGATATCAGTTTCTCCGCCAGGGCCGCGGACTCGCGGGATGCGACCATCCAGCCCGCGACGTAGCGGCTGTAGATGTCGAGGATGACGTACAGGTGGTAGTACGTCCATTTCGCCGGGCCGCGGAGCTTGGAAATGTCCCAGCTCCAGACCTGGTTCGGGCCGTCTGCCTGCAGTTCTGGCTTGACCTTCGCGGGATGGGTGGCCTGGCGGCGGCGCTCGCGGACCTCGCCGCCGGCCCGCAGGATCCGGTAGAACGTGGACACCGAACCCAGGTAGGTGCCCTCATCGAGCAGGACCGCCCAGGTCTCCTCGGGAGAGACGTCAGCGAACCGGCCGCTGTGCAGGACATCCAGGATCACCTGCCGCTCGGCGCCGGCCAGGGCCCGGGGCTGGGCCCGGTCGCGCTGGCGCACCGGCGCCGGGCGCGGCGGCACCGGGCTGACCCGGTGCCGCCGGTACCAGCCGGCCTGTGACGTCCCGGTGGCGGCGCACGCCGCCCGGGTCCCGATCGCCGGCGCCAGCTCGCTGATCGCCGTGTCCGTGGCGGCGTTCACTTCGTCTCTGTGTCCGCGCTCCCGGAGAGAGTCTCCAAGAGCGCCTGAAGTTTTGCCTGCACGTCGACCACGAAGCGGGCTTTGGCCAGCTCCTGCTCCAGCTGCTCTTTCTCCCTGGTCAGCCGGGCAATCTGCGCGTCCCGCGGATCGCAGGGCGGACGGCCCCGGGCCGGCTCGCGGCCACCTTCAGCGGCGTCACGAGACCGGCGCCAGTCGATGATGTGACTGGAATACAGGCCCTCCCGGCGCAAGATCGCGCCTTTCTCACCCTGCACGGCGCCGTCGTAAGCCGCCAGGATCCTCGCCTTGTACGCAGCGGTGAACGTCCTCCGGCGTGCCTTCTCGGGCACCTCCGGATCCGGCCGCCGCTCCTCATCCACCCGTCCAGGATCAGCGGAAACCGCCGCCCGGTCCAGCATGGTCACGGTCATGACAGGGATATCTCCATCCCCGCCCTCGGGGTCAGTGATTACTCGGGGTCAAGTGCCTCAGGTCAGCTTGGCAGAGAGGGTGGCCCGAAATTACGGGCGGTGGGGTGCGGGATGGGTGCGGCGGGCCGGTGGGACATCTGGGAAGCGGACCGGCTGAGATCGTAACCCCCGCCTTTAGAGATCGCTAGCGGTGGTTTGTTAATTCGGGATGTAGAGGTGCAGGCCCCGGCCTGCCGCGACCGAGTTCATCAGGGCTTGCAGCTGCGGCGGCGGGGGCGCTTTCGACCATGCCGGCCACCAGCGTTGCAGCACGACCCAGGGGGTGAGCCAGGCACGTATCGCGCGCAGCGCCCGCGGCCAAGACGGCGCCGGCGGGGGTAAGGCGCCGCGCGGCCCCCCTCTCTCCGCGGCCGGGTTCTGGCCGCGGTGGCGCAGGGTCTTGCTGCGGCGGGGTATCTGCGAACCAGGCAGCCCAGCAGAAGCTGAAGGCGCAGTTGACCAGGGCCTGGTGGCGGCGGATCGCGATGTCGGAGCGGACCTGGAAGTCGGCCCAGCCCAGCTCGTCTTTGACCTGCTTGTAGCTCTGCTCGATCCAGTGCCGGATCCCGTAGATCCGCACGATCTCGGCCAGGCCCGCGGCCGGGTGCGGGCTTTCAGCCTCGCGCGGGCCCCCGGGCCGGGGCAGGTTCGTGACGAGGTACCAGGTGGCCTTGGCGGGCAGGGTGGCCGGGTCGGCGGTGGCTGCCACCAGGCGCCGGGCGCCGTCGGGTCCCCACCAGCCCAGGACCGCGTCGGCCGCGAACCAGGTCTCAGTGTGCCCGTCGCGGAAGGTCCGGGTCACCGGCTGCCAGTCGCCGGGGTCGTCCGGCCCGTTCCAGGCCAGCGCCCGGGCCGCATCGACCGGGGTGTGCGCGTCCGGGCCGTAGGCCCAGGTCCCGCGGCGCGGCTTGAGGGCCATCACGAACGGCAGCCCGGCGTCGGCGAGCTCGCCGCGGAACCCGTCCTGGTCCCCGTAGGCGCTGTCGGCGACGACGGCCCGGAACGCGAACCCCGCGTCCCGGGCCCGGATCGCCAGATCCGCCCCGATCGCCAGCTTGGTCCGGAACGCCGGGTCGTTCTTCCCCTTCGCGAAGTGCCGGGCCGGGGTGTAGGGCACCGCGTGCACCGGGTAATACAACCGCTCATCGGCCCACACCGTGGTGACGGTGACCACCCCGTTGTCAGTCTTGCCGTACCGGCCCAGCCACTGCCGGCCCACATGCGCGGTCTTGGCCCCGTCCTTGCGGTCTCCGCTGTCATCGATCACCAGCACCCCGCCGCCATGCGGCGCAGTCGCCGGGTCCGCCAGCAGCAGCTCTAACCTGCGGGCACTGACCTGCTCAGGGTCCCAGCGCGACTCGGACAAGAAGAACTGCAGCCGCTGCACCGCCGGATGCTGCGCTCCGCTCACCGGCTCGGCCCCGGCCAGCGCCGTCAGCGTCTTGTTCCGCTCCCGCGGCGCCAGCAGCCCGCCCAGGTACTCCCGGAACCCCCGCCGCTGCGCCAAAGAGCCGAACAGGTCATCAAACCGGGCCGCATACCCCTCCAGCGGACCCGGCGCGGGCGGACACGGCACACGCCTAGTCATCACACACTCCGGGCAGGTCAGGCACTACTCCCCGGCATACCGCGGACCTGCTCCAGAGTCAACAAACCACCGCTAGCCGCTCCGGGCATAGCCAGCGGGCGGATCTGTATGTCGAGTTCGCGCCAGCGCACAGGATCTTGCGGACCGCCGGTGAGCAGCAGGTGACGAATTCGCACGCCCACTAGCAGGCCCGCTTCGTTCAGGCTCACCACGTGCGTGTTCAGGGCTTTCGCTGCATCCCGCCCTGCCTGGTAACTGTCTCCCATTGAGTGCACGTCGAGCCAATCACGCAGGCCATCGAGGAAGGCGGCTATCAGGTCCTGCTGATCCTCGCTGAGTCCGCCCGGCCAGGACGGCCTCATAGTATCGGTGCCGGAAGCGAGATCCCAGAGCCTGCTGCCGCTGGTAACAATGTGAAGTGCTCTGGGTATCGGACGAGTGGGGTCCGGCACGAGCCGTGGTCGGCTGCTGCCGTCGCCGAGACCGGCGATCCACCTCTCATGGTCGTGCTTGATCGTGCTGAGCAACGCCACCGTGTAGCGAGCGACCTGGTCATCGATCCTCTTGTGATCCTGGCGGCATAGCAGGATCAAGTTTCCGTAGACATCGTGGTCTGGGAGATCGCCAGTTCTGGGTCCGTTTGGTGCGGCAGAGATGATGTGAGCTTCTTCGCCGAGTACAGATGGGTCGTCGGTCTCGGTTCCTTCGGCCACCAGGATGGTCCGGCAGATCGAGCAGCGGCCCCCGGCTCTGGCCCAGAGGATTTTCCGGGTCCGGTCCGAGATCGCCACATCCCGAGGGTACGCACCCGTCTGTCACAGTTACTAGCGCGCCGGCAGCGCCGGGCGCCGGCTTCCGGGCCGGGCCTGGCCTGGTTCGCGGTCTCGGTGATCGGCGTGGGTCAGCGAGGGATGTACGCTTCGCACATTTCGTGCAAGAAGTCGGCGTACTGATCCAGCACGGCCAGCACGCCCCCGTGAATGACGTCAAACGCGGCGCGGAAGAGTTCTACCAGCCGGGTGACGTCGACATGGCTGGCGCTCGTCTTGAGGTGTCCCTCATACCGGAATGCTTCTCCGGTGGGGTCAAGCTGGTGCAGGCTCTGCAGCAAGTGCATGGTGTCCGGCGGCAGCTTGTCCAGGTTCAGGCTGGCCAGCAGCGCGGCGAGCTGCTGGGCGAGCGGCCCGAGGCGGTGCCGCTGCTTCTGCTTAAAGTGTGCTTCCAGTGCCTGGGGGGTCAGTCCCGGATCGTCGTCGCCGTCGAGCTGGCGGCAAGCTGCGGCCTGGCGGATGGCCTGTTTCAGCGAGAGTTCCAGTGCGTGCCGGTAGTTATAGGTGAGCGGGGGAAGAAGACGGTCGTTGGATCGAGCCCGGCTCTGCCATACCGAGAAGATCGCTTCCGCGGCTTCCGCGAAGCCCTGCGCCAGTCCTGTGTCGCCGTTGTAGTACCCGACGCAAGCGAGGTCCCTGAAGTGTTCCGCAGCGGACAGCGAGCTGAATAGGTCACTCATTCTCTCAGGATGGCGCAATGAGCCGTCAGCGAGCACCTCGTTTTGCTCGGCCGGGCGCGTGGCGGTCCTTGCAGTCCAGAGGGTCTGCGCTAGCCGTCGCGACGGAGGTGACGGAGAACCTCCTCGTTGAGGCGGGCTGTCAACGCCTCATCGTCGTGAAGGTCTTCGACGGCCAGCCGTACAACGGGGACTCCGCAGCGCTGCCATTGCAGATCGCGGTTGCGGTCGTCAGCGTAGCGCCGCGAGCTGCGGTGGTGCGGCCCGTCGGTCTCGATGATCAGGACATGTCCCCGGCCTATCACTAACGGGGCTTCGCCCCAGCCCGACGAGCCATGCCGGGTGGCTGAGGTTGACTGAGTGGGCTCCGGTCGGCGACAGACGGTGACACGCTGTGTCCCGTAGTGGACCGCCTGTGGCGGTAGTTGGCCGCTTGGGGCCGAGTCGTCCGACCGGAGCTTGTCATGACGCTACCGCGCGCTGTCAGCGATGTCCTTGCCGAGCACACGCTGTTCGAGATCGAGGCGATCGACCGGCTGCTGCTGAATCTGTACGTGCCGACGTTGCAGCACCCGCGGGCGCTGGTCGGCTACGTGCACACCCAACTGGGGCTGCCGATCGCCTCGACCGCTCCGCTGGCGGCAGTATCAGCCCGGTTCGAGAAGGCCATCCATGCCTTCGCCGCCGCGCAGGACATCCCGGTCGTGCACCTGGTAAAGGGGCAGCGTAAGGACGATGTCGCGCACCAGTACCTGGAGCTTTTCCTGGCCGCCGGGCGCCGGGAAGGCGTCTTGTTCATCGGCCGGGCGCAGGAGAAGACCCCGGTGTTCCGGACCGAGAAGCGCCGCCGCCCTGACGGCAGCACCTACCCATGGATCGTCAAGACCACGGCGATGGTCAATCACTGGTACTTCTACGGCTACGACGACGACTTCGGCCCGTTCTTCCTGAAGTTCGGCGGCTACTTCCCCTACAACGCCAAGCTCTGCCTCAACGGCAACGAATACGCCAAGCGCCAGGCTGCCAAGGCCGGGATCGCATTCGAGGCCTTGGACAACGCCTTCGCCTCGGTCGGCGACGCCGGCGCGGTCCAGCGCCTCTGCGACGGCATGGGTGCCCCGGCGATCGACGGGCTGGCCCGCAAGTGGCTGTCCCGCCTGCCGCACCCCTTCAGCCCGGACGACCGGGCCGCCGGCTACCGCTATGACATCTCCGTCTTGCAGGCGGAATTCTCCCTCACCCAGATGCTCGACCGGCCAGTATCGGGCCGGGTCTTCTTCGAGCAGATCATCCGCGACAACCTCGACATCGGCCGCCCCGACCAGGTCGCCCTGGTCTTCGGCCGCCGCCTGATGGCCAGGAAATCGCGGCCCACGCCGGGGAAGTTCCGGACCCGTGTCATCACCGACGGCGTGACCCCGAGCCTGCACGTTGACTACAAGAGCACCCGGATCAAGCAGTACCACAAGGAGGGACGCGCTCTCCGGACCGAGACGACGATCAACAACAGCTACGACTTCTCGGTCGGCAGACGGCTGACTAATCTGCCCGCCCTGCGGGAGATCGGCTTTACCGCCAACCGGCGCCTGCTAGACGCCCAACGACTCAGCCACGACCCGATCGGCGGCACCGAAGCCTTCCAGGCCGCCTGCGACCCAGTCATTCACGACGACGGCACCCGCACCGCCGGGCTGCGCTTCACCGACCCCCGCGCCCAGGCCCTGCTGCACATCCTGCTCATCTTCCGGCTGCAACCCAACGGGTTCACCAACGCCGACCTGCGCGCCCTGCTCGCCGACTACCTCGGCCGCCCGCCCGGCACGATCACCCCCGGACAGGCCACCTATGACCTGCGCCGCCTCAAAGACCACGGCTTCATCCGGCGCATCCCGCACAGCCACCGCTACCGCGTCACCGACACCGGACTGGCCCGCGCCATGTTCCTCGCCCGCGCCCACGACCGCCTCCTCACAACCGGGCTGGCCGAACTCACCGCACCAGCCACCAGCAGCCGCATCCAGCACGCCTCCCGCGCATACCAGGCAGCCATCGACGACCTGACCGCCCGGGCGGGCCTGCACCTCGCTGCATAACCAAGCTCAACATCACCAAATCTGACCCGATCTTCCCGGCTTCGCCGAATCAAGCCGGGCTAGGACGTCGGGGCTCCAGGTGTGACCGGCGCGCAGGCGAACAGTGGGGAGCGGGGCGATGGCGATGGTGTCGTGCTCCGGGAACCGGCTCTGCAGGCGCTTGAGCGCGCGGTATACCCGGAGTTCCTCGGCGCTGCCGAACGTCAGCCCGTCCTCGACCGGGTAGGTGGTGACGGCGGATTCGCGGCGGGCCTGATTACTGGGTCGGGCGCGAGCCTGCCGGGCCACGTACGTCTTGCGCCAGTTTCCGCCCACCTCTGCCAGCGCGGGTCGCGGCCGGACGTACGCCACGTTCTCCTCGCCGTTGCGCTCGGCGACGTAACCAAGGGTGGCTGCGATCCGCCCGCATACTTCCTCGCTGAACTCGGGTACAAGATGATCAGCGACATCCAGGACCGCTTCGCGCCGGTAGAACGTCTCGATTAGCGGCCCGTCATCCCCGGTCAGGAAGGTATCAAAGATCTTCCGTGTGCCTATGACCTCGTCGGTGTCGCGCAGCGTCATGGACCGCACGTCGACCATGAGCGCGATCGCTTGCTCATCGCCCCGCTCAGCGAGAAGACCGGTGGTCTGGCCGAGGATCCGGTCGTAGTCGGTGTCTTGCTCATCCATTCGCCCTCCGCGACGGTCAGGACGGTGTGCGGCTCCCGCGGAAGAGCGCGGAAACCTAGCCTAGTTCTCGGACACCCTGAACCAGGGCGGGCGCCGCATCGGAGGTGATTCCGGCTGAGTCCGGTTCGTATGCCGCCGTTCCGGCTGCCGGTCCGCCCCCTTGTGTGCTTCGGATGACCTCCGTCGGGCCGCCGGGAGGCGTCGGCGCGCGGCTTCTCATCCTGCTGCCGCTGATCTCGGTAGTCTCCTGTGGAGTCCAGTGGGAGGAGCGGCCGGTGGGCAAGGCAGCGCGGCGCCCCCGCCAGGACATGGGGAAGCAACGCAACCCTGCGGTAGGCAGCCGCAGGGCTGATGGCACCGGTCAGAAAGTTGACCCGAGGGGCAGGGCGGAAGCGGCCATCACGCGGCTGGTGCGGGGGAACCCGCCGGGCAAGGTCAGCCTGGCGGGCGCCTACGCGCTCGGCTACGCGGCGCTGGGCATGGCGCAGATGGAGGGGGATCAGCCGGAGTGGTATCCGGAGCTGGACCCGCTGGACACGCTCTTCCTGGGGACTGCCTGGCCCGGGGAGTTCAGGGACGGGTATGAGTTCGCCAACGCTCTGACCGGGTGGCTGCGGCTGATGCGGGGCACGGTTCACTGGAAGGCCATCGAGCGATTTGTCCGGGAGGTGCTCGCCGCCAGCGCCGACCATGATCTTCCGGTCGATGAGGGCGAGCTGATGCTGCTGCTGGCGGGGCGGCTGGAGGCGGCGGGCCTGGACCAGCGCAAGCTCCCTCGCAGCCTGCTGCCCGGCACGGCGCTGGCCTCCGCTCGCCTCGCCTGCGGCCCGGCATACGATGCCACGCTCCCGGACCCGCCACCGGACGCCGCCGGCCGCGTCGCCCGCCTGTGGGCGGCCACCGAGACCGGGTTGCCGGATGACGGCACGGCGGAGGACGCGCTTCGGGAGGGCCTGCACTTGCTCGGCGCTGCGGGCCTGGATGTGCGTCATGACGCGGCAGTGCTGCTCCCCGCGTTGTACATCGGGCTGGTGGCCGGTGAGTACGAGGAGCTGTCGCAGGCAGGAGACCGGGCGGTGGCGTGGGCGCTGGGGCTGGGCGAGGACTCTCCGCTGATCCCCGTCACTGACGTGCTGCTGACCGCGCCGCGGTGCGGGCTGGACCCGGACACGACGCTGGGGCATCTGCTCGGCATCCCGGCGTTCACCGATCCGGTCCGGGCCGGGGATCGTCACTGGCACAGCTGGCCCGGGACGGCGCTGACCGACCTGGCGTTCGAGCTGGGCTACGCGCAGGTGATCACTCGTGATGGCAAGGTCATCCGGATGGACCGTGACCAGGCGGCGGTGCTGGAGGCCCAGTGCCGCCGGTTTGAGGAGAAATTCGGCCGCCCGCCCGGGCCTGACGATCCGCTGTTCTTCGACCCCGACGCCGACCAGCCGCAGCCGGTGTCCCTGCCGGGCCTGGAGACCGCGACCGTCGGGATGCTCGAAGCCGCCGGGATCTGTCCGGCATGGATCTACGCCTACCAGCACACCGGCGGCCTGCTGCCCCGCCCTGACGGGAGCTTCGCCAGCGGACGTGACCAGGCCGAATGGGATGAGGTGATCAGCCGTTACGTCAGGGTTCACCAGCCAGGCGCCGAGGTCGACCACGAGGCCGAGACCCGCAAGCTGCAGAACATCATGACCATCGTGACCCTGCAGATGGCCGCTGATGACCCCGGCTACGGCGGGGCACTGGCCACGCAGCTGGCGGCTGCCGGCGGGCAGGCGGGCAGTGACTCAGCCTTGCTGCGGGAGTACCTGCGCGCCTGCGCGGATGATCTGGGGAGCACGCTGCGCAGCGACCGCGGGATCCTCCTGGCGGCGGGTGAGTACGCCAGGGCGTGGGGTGGCGCCAGCCTCGCCAGCCGGCTGGAAGCCGCGGCGCGCACCCGGGCAGGCGATAGCGTCGCTGATGACGTCCTTTTCGCCGCTGCGGTCGCCGTGATCCAGAGCCCGGGGGCATAGCGAACGAGGGAGATACTGGCGGCGGGGTACGGCACTGGTTTCTTCCAGTGCACCAGCAAGACCGCGCCAGCTTCCCGCTCAAACGATCGGGGAAGCCGGCGCGGGCCTGCTGGTGCTGGGGCGACCAGGGTTCTGTTAGGGCTGTGTGCCCTATCTGCCTGTGGCCGCCCGGTACTGGGCGAGGACGTCAGCCGGGACGCGGCCGCGGTCCTTGACCTCAAGGTCATGCGCTTTGGCCCAGCTGCGTGCCTCCGTGTTGCTGATGCCATCCGCAGGAGTCTTGCGTCCGCTCTGGCCTGCGCGCCGGGCGGTGCTGGTGACCTTCCTGCCGGCGTCGATATAGCGGGTCAGGGTCGTCCGCAGTTCCTTGGCGTGGCTGGTATTCAAGTCAATCTCGTATTGCGTGCCGTCCAGCCCGAAAAGGACTGTGCCTTCTGCTTCGCTACCGTCGAAGTCGTCGATAAAGAAGGTCTGTACTTTCTGCGCCATGCCTGTCTCCGTTCTTTTCCGTTTCCTGGCGTTCAATAGCACAGCATATGTCATCGGCATGCAGAATCGGATACCGCCTGGGTAGGAATATGCGTCACGGGCTCGCCTCGAAGTTCTCCGGCTCCTCTGCGGTTTGGGCTGATTCCGCCGATGCTTGTAAACGTTTCCGAGTGGCGCGATTATTTCATTTCCGGGGTGGCCCGGGCCGCGCAGCTTCCGCGTAGGTGCCGGGCTGAGCCGCTGCGGTGAAGGAGTGCTTAGCGGATGACTCAGGAAATGCGGCCAACACGGGCCTGCGGTTCCTCACCCAGGCGGCCGGGCGTGAGCCGGCTGCTGCGATTCACGCGCCGGCCGGCGCGCGGGACACGGTAGGGAGCGCATCAGATGGACGGCAAGCCAAGCCCAGCGTGGCGTCCCGCCGCGACCAGATACGCCCGTCTGGCCGGAAGCGGGCCAGTCGCGGTGCCAGGAAGCTACGACGACCCGGCCGCAAGCCGGGCTGGAGTGCGGATTCCTCCTTTCATGGCCCGGAGGAGACACGGCATGAATAGTCAGTGGCCGCTTCAGGACTTCCTCGAACTCGGTGCCCTCGCTGGCGCAGTGCCATGCGCGCGTTTGCATGTCCGGCAAGTGCTGTGGGAATGGGGTGTGCTCAGAAGCCTTGGCGAGGGCGCCGAACTTCTGGTTACCGAGCTAGTCACGAACGCCGTTAAGGCTTCCCGGGCGATGACTCAGGCGTTCCCGGTACGGCTGTGGCTGGCGTCCGACTCGGCGCAGGTCTTGATTCTAGTCTCGGATGCCAGCCCGGAGCCTCCGGTGCGAATTGACACAAGCGACGAGGCCGAGAACGGCAGGGGGCTAATGCTTGTGGAAGCTATTAGCGAGCAGTGGGGCTGGTACTTCCGTGAGGACAACGACGGGAAAGTCGTATGGGCCACCATGCGGTTACCTACTCAGGGCATCAGTTATCCGCGCAGATAGTAACGGCGGCTTCAACGCAGACGAGGGAGAGAGACCTGGGTACCCGCAGCCGGGCGGGCGCGGTGCTGGTGCAGGCACCGAACGGTGCTGCCGCTCCCCGGAATCCCCCAGTTCCCCCCGGCGTAGGCAGCAGCCCGCCCGGTCCCGGATGACCATCTGGCGGATCATCGTGGCGGGAACCGGGTAAGGCTGGTGGCTGCAAGCGGCTGCATGCTCATCTTGCCGATGGCACCGGGCCGGGGCGGTCCCGGGCGTTCAGGCTGCAGGCGAGCGGGGGGTGCGGGAGGCCCCGCTGCTCTCGTTGCAGTTCCCCGCAGTCTGCCCGCCGGATGACGCGCCGGGGCCGTCATCACCTCGCTCCTGATCGTTATACCAGGTATCGAGCAGCCTGAGCGCGGCGAGCAGGCGGTGCCCGGGCGGGCGCAGCCAGTACCGTGTCTCGCGCGGAACGCTCTGCATCTCCTGGCGGGTGACGTAGCCGCCTCTTTCCAGCCGCCGCAGCGTGTCGTTCAGGACTTTCCAGCCGATCCGCCGGCCGTCGGCGGCTTGCGCGTTGATGGCCTCGATCAGGTCTCCGGGGCGCTCGGTCCCGGCCGCCAGGTTGGCAAGCACCGCCAGATCCCACTGCCTGCGCAGCGGCGCCAGCCGGTTCATCAGATTCTGCCAGTTCACTGCGGCTCTCCCACGGTAGTGCCGGTCCCGTGTCGTGCGGTGAATTCCCCTGTGTCGTGTACTGGCCGCCTGCCGCCGCGTCGGCGCGCCGGCGAGCTGCCCCTTGTCAGCTTCCGCGTCTCGCTCCTCCGATCGTGTGTCTTCCTGGCGAGCCCGGTCCGGTGCGAGGCGGGTGGCCGGCCGGGCTGGGACTGCCACCTGGCACCTGCGGCGGGCGGCAGCGCGTGGCCAGCGCAGCCAGGGATCCTGGCGTGCTCGCGCACTGCGGATCCTGGCGGGACCCGGTGCCGGGCACGGCCGTGCGGTTCAGGGCGGGAGGGGGGCGTGCCCGGCGGGCAGGGCTGGCTGGCCGCCTGGCAAATGGTTGGCCGCCGTCCCCGTGAGTGCCCCATACTCAAAAGGACATCACAGAAAACGGCGGATTATCGGCAGCCGAATTGCCTATTACCCGCTGGGTACGCGCTGGCACGCTGAGCGTGGATGGGGGGCTGAGCGGACGGGGAAGGACCGCGATGGCCGTTGCGGGGAACGCGGAGTGGAGGCGCCGCGCAGAGCTCACCGGCCTGCTGCAGACAGGCAGGTCCCGGATGGCTCGCCCGGTCCCGGAGGGGAATGGCGCAGGGCTGCGCCAGGAAGATGCCGCTGACCTGGCGGGACTGAGCGTGCGGCGCTATGCGGCGTTCGAGCGCGGCGAGATCGCGAGCCCGCTGCCGGAAATGGTGGAATCTGTCGCCTCGGCGCTGCGCATGACAATGGCCGAGCGCAGCGCCCTGCATATCCTCGCCACCGGCCATGACCCGCCGCTGCCCCCTGTCCCGCCGGGTGACGGCGCGCGGCCCGAGGTCAGCCCGGTGTTCCTGGAGCTGCTGGCCCGCCAGGATCCCAATCCGGCCATCATCACCGATGAGACCTGGACGATCGTCGCGCGGAACGAGGCGGTGAGCGCCTGGGCCGGCGGCTGGCTCGATCAGCTGCCGCACGGGCAGCAGAACCTGGTGCTGTACCTGTTCAGCGACGCCTGCGAGGCGCTGCTTCCGGACGTGCACGCCGCCCGCCGCGCCGCGATCGCCGGGTTGCGCTACCAGTACGCCCGTAACGTCACCAGCGACAGATTCGCCGCCCTGATAGCCCGCCTGCATGCCACCGGCCCGGAGGCACGCGAGCTGTGGAACCGGCATGAGATCGTGATCCCGCCGCGGGAATACCACGTGCGGGTGCGTCACCCGGGGCATGGCCTGATCGAGGCGGACGACGCGACCCTGCAGATCTCCGCCTGGTTCTGGATGCACGTCCTCATCTTCCCCGAGGGCGTCCTGCCACCCGGCCGGTGACGCCAGCACTGCAATACCCGCTGGCTAGGACGCCGTGCACTGACGAGACAGTGCGCCGGCTGGCGGAAGGCGGCACTGGGGCCGCGGCCCTCTTGCACGGCCATGCAGGGAGGTTTACGCTCCGGGCGGAACGGTTTATTCACTCAGCAAGGCGGCGACCGGTTGAGCGAATCCCACCGCGAGCGCGACACTATCTGCCCCTCATGGTGTCAGCTGCCGGCTGTTCACGTCGCGGGCGCGTGCGCTACGGGCGAGAGAACGCACATGCGGCTCGTCCGGGAGATCTTCCTTGGCGAGATCGGCGGGATCCGGGCCGCGGCTGACCAGCCGGTGCGGGTGGAAGTCGAGGCATTCGCCGATCTGGACGGCCGCGAGCGCCCGCCGACGGTCCGGCTGGCGCTTTCCTGCGCTGTCGGCCCCGACCCCGATGCCGACGACCTCACCCCCGCCGAAGCGCGGGAACTGGCCGGCGCCCTGCTGGAAGCGGCCCGGATAGCGGAGTCATAGGTGGGTTCTCCCCGGCACCAGGTGGCCGCGCCAGCCGACGGCCAGCACCGGGCACTCAGTGCCGCGCCCGGTTGTCTCAGCCGCCAATCCTGACAGGGAATGCGCAGTAATACACGGCAATCACTTCCGCCTTTTAAATGCAGTCACGCTGCACGGATCACCTGGGCAACGCAAGTTTACTGCCGTCACCATGCTTTCCCGGCCCCGCATGGCGTGCCGGTCACCCCTGCCCCGGCACGCTCTAATGAAACTGCACGTCGGGCCACGGCACCGCAGGGTGCGGTCGATTGAACGTTGAAGTGACTACGGGGGGTGATGGTAAGAAAGACATCACCTCCAGGATTCCTGATCATCAGGAGGTGACGGGGAATTGCCTGGTATCGCGAAGGCGCTGCGCGCGGCGGCGATGGCTGGCTGTGTGGCCGCCGGGGTGGCCGGGTGCGGTGGTGCTCCCTCGCCAGTGCATCCTCCGGCCGCTACGTCTGCTCCTGCTGCACCGACGCCTACGACCCCATCGGGTAACCCGCAGAAGCTGGCACACCAGGCTTACTTGGCGATGTGGCAGGCATATGTCACCGCGTCCCGGACGGCGGACTACCAGGCGGCGTCGCTGGCTCAGTACGCGGCGGGCGGCGCGCTGTCCGTGCTGACCCACGGCCTGTACCAGAACCACCAGGACGGGATCGTCACTCGCGGCCAGCCGACCTTCGACCCGGCGGTGAAGATCGTTACCGCCTCTGGCGGCAGCCCGGTCCAGGCCAACGTCACCGACTGCGCGGACAGCTCCCGCTGGCTCGATTACAAGTCGGGGAGACCGGTCGGCGGGCAGCCGCAGGGCCGTCGCAAGATCATCGCCAAGCTGCAGCCGTTTGATGGCGTCTGGAAGGTCACCTACCTGAATGTCGGGAAGGAGGGAACATGCTAACCCGCCTGATCAGGGGCGCCGTAGTGGCCGCCGTGGCCGTAGCACTGCTGGCCCTGGTGCAACTGCCCGCCCAGGCGGGCGGCGGGCAGGGCAGCGGCGGCCCACTCGGCAGCGTGCAGTGCGGCCAGAGCTACACGCCCGGCTGCACGGTGACGGCCGGAACGCCCGGAAGCAGCGGCACCGGCAGCACCGGCGGGACCGGGACGGGTGCCGGCACCCTGGCCGCCGCCGGCCCCGGAGGAGGCTGCGCGGGCACGGTGAGCAAGGCGTTCGGCTGCGTCCCGGCCGGCTGCGCGATCACGGTCCAGACGGTGGCCTGCCCGGTCGGTGTGGCCGGCCCGCCGGGCGGCGGTGCTCCGGCGCCCCCGCCGCCCGGCGTGCTGGCCCAGCTCGCGGTGCGGTACCTGCGGCTGCCCGATCCGGTGATCCGCTCGTCCCCGGCGCCCGGCGCGCTGCAGCTCACAGAACTACCGACATGGATGTGGGTCGCCCCGGCCGCCTGGCGGCCCGAGTCGAAGACAGCGCAGGTCCCCGGCGAGTCGGTCACCGCGACCGCGACCCCGGTGTCGGCGTCCTGGCAGATGGGCGACGGCAAGACAGTTACCTGCCACGGCTCCGGCACCCCGTACGCCAAGGGTGACAATCCCGCGTCATCGTCCCCGACGTGCGGCTACACCTATACCCGCTCCAGCGCCGGGCAGCCGCAGGCGGCCTACCACGTGACGGTCACCATCACCTGGGACATCACCTGGACCGGACCCGGCGGCGCCGGCGGGGCGCTGCCGCCGCTGTTCACCGCCGCCGCAGCCCCCATGCGAGTCGCTGAATCGCAGGCAGTCAACACCGCCGGAGGTGCATGATGGCAACGCTGACCGGGATCCGCAGATCCGCCGACGGCCGGGCCGCCGTGCCCGCCTCGCCGCGGCCGCGGCGCCGCAGCTGGGCACTGGCCGTGATCGGCGTCCTGGTGGTTGCGGTCTGCGCGCTGGTCTTCGCGGCCGGCTGGGTGCAGGCCGGGAACCGCAAGCCCGTCCTCGCCGTCGTGCACGACGTCGCCGCCGGGCAGCTGCTGACCGCCGCCGACCTGCAGGTCGTGCGGGTCAGCGCGAGCGGCCCGGTCAGCCTGGTGCCCGCCGCCGCGGAAGCCAGCATCCTGGGCCGCCCCGCGGCCGGGCCGCTGCCGGCGGGCACCCTGCTGACATCCGGTGATATCGGCCCGGCGGCCCCGGCAGCCGGGCAGGACGACCTGGGGGTCGCGGTCAAGGCCGGCCAGTACCCGCCGGACCTGTCCGCCGGGCAGACCGTGGACGTGCTCGCCACCCCCGCCGCATCCTCGGCTGGCTCCTCCTCCCAGGCCACGTCATCCCCGGCGCTGCCGGTCGGCCAGGCCGTCGTCCTCGGCGTCGACACGGTCGCCAGCTCGGGCGCCACCGTGGTGGAACTGCGGCTGAGCCAGAACGCGGTGCCGCAGGTGGCCGCCGCGGCGGCGACCGGGCAGATCGCCCTGGCGACGATCCCGGCAGGAGGGTGACGGCATGCCGCTGATCGCGCTGGCCTCGGTGAAAGGGTCCCCGGGCGTGACCACCACCTGCCTCGCGCTCGCCGCTGCCTGGCCGGGGCAGCGGCGGCTGGTCATCGAGGCAGACCCGGCCGGCGGGGATCTCGGCCCGTGGCTGGGCCTGCCGCCGGCACCCGGGCTGACCGGCCTGGCCGCCGCCGCCCGGCACGACCACGGCAGCGACGTCGCCTGGCAGCACGCCTGCGAACTCGCCGGCGGGCTGAACCTCGTCATCGCCCCGGCCGGCGCGGAGCAGTCGGCCGCCTGCCTGGCCGCCCTGGCCGGGAACGCGGGCTCGATCTTCGCCTCGCTCGCCGCCGGGCCGGAGACGGTCATCGCCGACTGCGGGCGCCTGGACCCGGGCTCCCCGGCGCTCGCCATCGCCGCCCAGGCGGAGGTGACGTTGCTGATGGTGCGCCCGCGGGTCAGCGAGCTGTCCCACCTGGCGCTGCGGGCCGACGGGCTGTCCCGCGCGGGAGCGCGCCTGGCCCTGCTGCTGGCCCCCGACGCCGGCCGCGGGCCCGCCGAGGCCATCTACCCGGCTGAGGAAATCGCCAGCACCCTGGCCATCCCGGTGCAGGCCAGCATTCCCGCCGACCCGCGCGGCGCCGCCGACCTGATCCGCTACCGCGGCGAGCTGGGCAGGATCCGGCGGCTGCCGCTGGCCCGGGCAGCGGCCAGCCTCGCCGCCGCGCTGGCCGCCGGACCCGGGCGGCATCCGCCGTCCCCGGCAGCGGCGCCCGGCCCCGCCCCGGTCTTGGTGCATCATCCAGCGGAGGTGACCGCAGGTGACACAGCTCGATAGCCGGACACCGCAGCCCGGCACCGGGCACGACCATGAGCTGACCCAGCGGCTGCGTGGCGACGTCGCCCGCCGCCTGGCCCAGGAAGCCGCCGGGCCAGACGGCGCGCAGCCGCTGACCCCGGCGCGGCGCGCCGAGCTTGGCCGGCGCCTCATCGCCGAGGCGCTGGATGCCGAGGCCGCCCGGGCGCTGACCGACGCCCGCGCGCCGCTGGACGCCGACACCGAGCGGCAGATCGGGCAGGCGGTCTTCGACTCGATCTTCGGCCTGGGCGGCTTCCAGCCATTCCTGGATGACCCCGACGTCGAATCGGTCAACGCCAACGGCTGCGATGAGGTGTTCGTGCAGTATGCCGGGGGCCGGCGGGTCCGTGCCGCGCCCATCGCGGGCAGCGACGCCGAGCTGACTGACCTGATCCGGTCCATCGCTACCCGGGCCGGGAACGAGGAACGCCGGTTCGACCGGGCCACCCCGAGGGTCAGCGTGCCGCTGCCGGGCGGCGGGCGGCTGTTCGCGGTGATGGCCGTGACCGGCCGGCCGTGCGTGGCGATCCGCCGTGACCGCCTCGCCAGCGCGTCCCTGGCTGGCCTGGCCGCCAACGGCACCCTGGACGAGCAGCTCGCCGCGTTCCTTTCCGCCGTGGTCCGCGCCCGGAAGAACATCCTGGTCAGCGGCGGCACCGCGGTTGGCAAGACGACGCTGCTACGGGCGCTGGCCTCGGCGATCCCGCCGCGCGAGCGGCTGATCACGATCGAGGACAGCCTTGAGCTGTGCCTGGACTGGGACACCGGCGCCCACCCGGACGTGGTCGCGATGCAGTCCCGGGAGAAGAACGTGGAGGGCGAAGGGGAGATCACCCTCGCCGAGCTAGTGCGGTGGGCGCTGCGGATGACCCCGGACCGGGTGATCGTCGGCGAGGTCCGCGGCAGCGAGGTCGTCCCGATGCTCAATGCGATGAGCCAGGGCAACGACGGGTCGATGACCACCATCCACGCCAGCTCCTCGCGCGGCGCGTTCATGAAGGTCGCCTCCTACGCCGCCCAGTCCGCCGAGCACCTGGGCCTGGAGGACACCAACCTGCTGATCGCAGGCGCGGTGCATGTCGTGATCCAGCTCGACTGGGACCGTCATGGCCGCCGCTGCATCTCCAGCATCCGGGAGGTGACCGACGCCGACGGGCGCCAGGTCGTGTCGAATGAGGTGTATGCCCCCGGCCCGGACCGGCGCGCGGTCCCCTCGGTGCCAGTCCGGGCCGCCACCATGGAAGAGCTGGCCGCGGCCGGGTACCAGCCAGACGGGGCGGGGGCGGGCAGGTGACCGGCGGCAGCGTGGCGCTGGCCGGCCTGCTCGGCGCGGGCGCCGGCCTGGGCCTGGTCCTGGTGTTCTGCGCGCTGCGCCGCCCCGCCGCGCCGGCTGACCCCCGCTGGCGGGACGCGCTGGCCCGCGCCCGGCGCCAGGCCACCATGCCGAGGGTCGGCGGCACGCTGCTGGCCGCCGCCGTGGCCGCAGCGATCACCCGGTGGCCGGCGGGCACCGTCCTCGCCGGCCTGGCGGCCTGGTTCCTGCCCCGCGCCCTCGGCCCCGACCGCGCCGGTGACCAGTCGGTGCGGCGCATCGAGGGGATCGCGTCGTGGGCCGAGCAGCTGCGCGACACGCTGGCCGCCGCGGCCGGGCTGGAGCAGGCGATCCTGGCCACCGCGCCGATCTCCCCGGAGCCGGTCCGTGAGCAGGTCACCGGGCTGGCTGCCCGGATCCACCAGGGGCAGCGGCTCCCGGACGGGCTGCGGGCCTTCGCCGCCGAGGCCGCTGACCCGGCCGCGGACCTCGTGGTGGCCGCGCTGCTGCTGGCCGCCGAGCAGCAGGCCCGTGACCTGGGCCAGCTGCTGTC
>Ga0307373_10001668_pt1 | contig 41397 bp, 30 predicted proteins | sample OX2MG_FD_202534 | JGI IMG/M metagenome (GOLD analysis project Ga0307373, IMG submission 202534) | Soil microbial communities from Risofladan, Vaasa, Finland - OX-2 | ecosystem: Environmental > Terrestrial > Soil > Coastal area > Acid sulfate soil | place: Finland: Risofladan, Vaasa | collected...
TCGGACCCCAACGTGATTTACGTGGGGACGGGCGAGGCCTGCATTCGCGGCGACATTTCACACGGCGACGGCGTCTACAAGTCGGTGGATGGAGGCCAGACCTGGAAGAACGTGGGGCTGAAGGACACGCAGACGATCGGCGCGGTGATGGTGGATCCGAAGAACCCGGACGTGGTGCTGGTGGCGGCGTTGGGGCACGTTTACGGGCCGAACGCAGAGCGTGGAGTGTTCCGCACGACGGACGGGGGCAAGACGTGGACGAAGACGCTCTACAAGGATGAGAAGACGGGGGCGATTGCCGTGGCGTTTGCGCCGTCGAATGCGCACCTGGTGTATGCGGCGCTGTGGGAGGCGAACCGCACGGCGTGGGGATTGACGAGCGGCGGGCCGGGGAGCGGATTGTACCGGTCGGAGGACGAGGGGGCGACGTGGAAAGAAGTGAAGGGCAAGGGATGGCCGGAGGGCATCTTGGGACGCATGGGAGTGAGCGTATCCGGCGCGGACCCGAACCGCGTCTATGTGCTGGTGGAAGCGAAGAAAGGCGGGCTTTACCGCTCCGACGATGGTGGCAAACACTGGAAGCTGATTAACAAGGATCATCGTTTCACGCAGCGAGCCTGGTATTTCACTCACGTTTTTGCGGACCCGAAGAGCGCGGATACGGTCTTCATCATGAATACTGGAACCTATCGCTCCACCGATGGCGGACACTCATTCTCGCCGCTGTCCGTGCCTCATGGCGACAACCACGCCCTGTGGATTGACCCAAATAATCCAAGCCGCATGATCGCGGGCAACGATGGCGGCGTCACCATCACGGTGGATGGAGGAAAGTCGTGGACGCCACAAGACAATCAACCCACGGCGCAGTTCTACCACGTGATTGCGGACAACCGATTCAATTATTACGTTTACGGCGCGCAGCAGGACAACTCGACGGTGGGCATCGCCAGCCGCACCGATCACGGGTACATTGGCCGGCAGGATTGGTATAGCGTGGGCGGCGGCGAAAGCGGCACCATCGCGCCGGACCCGCGTGATCCAGACATCGTTTACGCTGGATCGTACGACGGCCTCATCACCCGCTATAACCGTCACAACGGCCAAGTGCAGGCCGTGACGCCCTGGCCTGATAATCCCATGGGATCAGGCGCCGCCGGCCTGAAATATCGGTTCCAGTGGACCATGCCCATCGTGATTTCACCGCACGATCCCGACGTCATTTACGCGGGCGGCCAGGTTCTGTTCAAAAGCTCGGACAGAGGCACGGATTGGAGCGTCATCAGTCCCGATTTGACCCGCAATGATAAAAGCAAACAGGGATCGTCCGGCGGCCCGCTCACTGAGGACAACACCAGCGTCGAATACTACGACACGATTTTTGCCATTGCGGAATCACCGGTTACGAAAGGCCAAATCTGGGTAGGCAGCGATGACGGCCTGGTGCATTTGACGCGCGACGGCGGAAAAACCTGGACGGACGTCACCCCGAAGCAGATGCCCGAATGGAGCCGCGTGGATTTGATCGAGGCATCGCCCTCCAACGCCGCTACGGCGTATCTGGCCATTGACCGCCACAAGCTGGACGATCTGAAGCCCTATATCTATGTGACCCACGATTACGGCAAGAGCTGGAGTGAAATCACCAACGGCATTCCGGCTACGAGCTTTGTTCATGCCGTGCGCGAAGACCCCGTGAAGGCGACGCTGCTCTATGCCGGAACGGAGACCGGCGTGTTTGTGTCGTTCGATGCAGGTGCGCACTGGCAATCCTTGCAGCTCAACCTGCCGCCTTCACCGGTGCGGGACCTGATTATCAAAGATGATGACCTGGTAGCGGCGACGCACGGGCGGGCGTTCTGGATTCTGGATGATATTTCGCCGTTGCGCCAGTTGCCGGGGCGAGCAGATCAATCCGAGGTTTACCTGTTCAGGCCAAGAACGGCTTACCGCAACCACGCCGGCGGCTTCCATCCGCACGGACCGGTGGGCCAGAATCCTCCGGGCGGCGCGATCATTTACTACTACTTGAAGTCGGCGCCGGGACCAAAAGATGAGGTGAAGCTCCAAATTCTGGATAGACATGGCAAGCCGGTTCGAAGCTATTCAAACAAGAAGCCAAAGGGAGCAGGCTCGCCGCTGACGAATGAATTTCCGGGCCTTTCAGGAGCGGGGGATACGTTGCCAACTAAAGCCGGAACGAACCGCTTTGCGTGGGACCTGCGTTACAAGGGTCCGGACCCTGTGCCCCACCACATTTCCTGGGGAGGAGTGCGGGGCGGCCCCATGGTTCTGCCGGGAACTTACCAAGTGAAGTTGACGGCGGGCGGGAAAGCGCTCACCGAGCCGCTGGTCGTGAAGCTCGACCCGCGAGTCAAGACCTCTCCGCAGGATTTGGAAAAGCAATTAAAATTGGCGATGCAAATCCGGGATCGTATCACCCAGGCCCATGATGCGGTGAACGCGATGCGTGCGCTGCGCGCCCAGATCCAGGGCCTGCACACGCGGCTGGGCGACAACGCCCAAGCCAAGGACCTGTTGGCCGCGGCGGATGCCCTGGACAAGAAGATGAAGCCCGTGGAAGGTGCGTTGATCCAGGTCAAGACCCAGAGTTCCGAGGATAACCTGAACTTTCCGATTATGATCTCAGGCAAACTCGGAGCATTGCTCGGTACGGTGGTCCGCGCCGATCAGTCGCCCACCGCGCAATCTTACAACGTCTATCAGTTGCTCAACGAACAACTTGATGCGCAGCTTGCAAAGTGGAAGGATATTCAGACGAAGGACCTTGCCGCGCTCAATGCCCTGGCGCGAAAGAACAAGATGGCGTTGGTGATGATTCCCGCCAAGGGACCGGCGGGCAATCCGTGAAAGTCGAGTTGCCACCGCGCTTCTTCGCCACGGGACGCGGTTCGGCGGAAGGCCTTCATTTTGGGAGAAGGGAGAAACCCCATGCGAATTTTTCGAATGAGAGAGTATCTTCCGGCCGTTTTCCTTGTTATCTTCCTGGCGTCTTGTGGACCCTCGTTCCACCAGAAGAATGAGCGTTACGTTATGGTGTGCGCCAACATGAACCTGCCTTATTGGCAGCAGGCCAAGTCCGGGCTCATGGATTCAGCGAATGCCCTGGGAGTCAAGGCCGAATTTACAGGCTCCCCAACCTATGACCCGCAGGCCGAGCTGAAGCGTTTCGATGCCGTGGTGGCCACACACCCGACGGGCATCCTCGTTTCACCGGCGCGCGCCGATATCTTCCGCGACGCCATCAACTCCGCCACGAAGGCGGGCATCCCGGTGATCTGCCTTGACTCCGACGCTCCGGATTCCCGGCGCATTCTCTTTATTGGAACCAATAACTATAAGGCAGGCCTAACCAGCGGAGAGACGATTGCGAAAGTCATGCAAGAGCACGGGCATCTGGCCATCATCACCATTCCGGGCCAGTACAATTTGGATGAAAGGTTGGATGGCGTCCAGGACGCGCTCAAGAAATACCCCTATATCCAAGTCGTCAAGGTTTTGGATGACCAGGGCAATACTCAGACGGCGTCCGACGAAGTGTCCAGCCTGATGCAATCCGGCACGAAGCCGGATGCCATCCTGTGCCTTGAGGCGTCAGGCGGTCCCGGCGCTGCGGCAGCATTGGTTCACCTGGAATTGGAGGGTAAGATTCCGATTGTCGCCATGGATGCCAACCCCGAAACGTTGGACTGGATTTCCAAGGGCGCCATCGCCGCCTCCGTGGCACAGAAGCCCTACACCATGGCCTATTATGGTTTGAAATTGCTGGACGACCTTCACCACAATATCGTCCACGAATTCAAAGACTGGAAGACAGCGCCGACGTCGCCACTGCCTTCCATCATTGACACTGGGACCGGCGTGGTGGACTCTTCCAACGTCGACGATTACAAGGCAGTGCTCTCTACTCCCTCGGCCGGGCAATAGCCCGTCTTGGCTCGGAGTAGCCAGACCCAACGAGTTGATTTGCGGTCGCGTCCTTACCCAATCAGGGCAGAGGTTGAGCCGCAAAGCGGCAGCAGTGAGTTGGTAGGCGTGGAGGGATTCGAACCCCCGGCCGTCGGATTAGAAATCCGATGCTCTATCCATCTGAGCTACACGCCCCTTTTGCATGCTCCACGGGCTACCGCGACCCTCTTCCGTCCCGGCCGCGATGCCAAGCCGGGACGCGGGTCAATTGCAACCTTCCCGACAAGGCCGTTTGAGCGGCTGAAATCCAAGCGGCCCATCCGCATCGGCTTCCATGCGAGTATAGCTTGACGGCCTGCTGGCTGCCAAGAGTTCCCGAGGCTAATGCCGATAACCCTTCGTACTGTCCCATTGTTAGGGCCCGTTCAGAAATAACTGTTCCATCTTCCAACCGGCACCCCTGCCCTCTCCCCGCTTGCGGGGAGAGGGCAGGGGTGAGGGGATGGTTTGGGTCCGAAATGGAACAGTTATTATCTGACAGCTCCTTAGCGGCTGGGTTTTCTTTAACCCGGATTATTCACGGACTTTCGACAGAGAGCCGTCAGGGCACGGTAAAAGCCGTGGCCTGACGGTTCTTGAGTAAAACATCTTGAATAATCCGGGATAAGTCTCTCTGTCCGCGACGGCGCCTTTGAATCCTTTTGACCGGGGTTGCATCTAAACCCCTTGTTGAAATAAAGTCGTTGCAACAAGTAAAAGGCCTCCGGGCGGCGAGAGGGTGTTCCGGTGGGCGGACGAGGGAGGTTGAAGCATGATTGTTCTGAGAAAAAGTGAGAATCGTGGCCATGCCAACCACGGCTGGCTCGATACCTATCACACCTTTTCGTTTAACACCTATTACGATCCGGCCCACGTGCACTTTCGCGATCTGCGGGTCATCAATGAGGACCGGGTGGCACCGGGCCGGGGATTCGGCACTCACCCCCATGAAAACATGGAAATCCTCACCTACGTGCTGGAAGGCGCGCTTCAGCATAAGGACAGCATGGGCACGGGCTCAGTGATCCGGCCGGGCGATTTGCAGCGGATGAGCGCGGGAACCGGCGTTACGCACAGCGAGTTCAATGGTTCGAAATCGGAGCCGGTCCATCTGTTGCAAATCTGGATTTTCCCGGAAGCAGAAGGTATCGAGCCGGGCTACGAGCAGAAAACCTTCCCGGCAAGCGAAAGAAGCGGGCAGCTCAAGCTGGTTGCTTCGCGTAGCGGACGGGACGGATCGCTCACCATTCACCAAAACGTCGATTTGTACGCTTCGATTCTCGACAGCGGCCAGCAGGCGCATCATTCGTTGGCTCCGGGACGCCATGCGTGGCTTCAGGTGGCGCGCGGCAGCGTGACCTTGAACGGCAAGGAACTTCAGGCCGGGGACGGCGCCGCCGTAAGCCAGGAACCGGAGCTTGATCTGCAAGCTCGCGACAAGTCCGAGATTTTGTTGTTCGACCTGGCATAAGCAGAGAGGATTACAATAAGAACTCGGGGCGGACGCCGCCCGAGCGTGGCTCCGGCGGCGACCCACCCGCTTTGCTACTTAGGAGCTGTCAGATAATAACTGTTCCATTTCGGACCCAAACCATCCCCTCATCCCTGCCCTCTCCCCGCAAGCGGGGAGAGGGTGACGCGAAGCGGCGGGTGAGGGGTGCCGGTTGGAAGATGGAACAGTTATTTCTGAAGGGGCCCTTCCGGACCTTTGAACGGAACTTCGTAAATAATCCAAGTTAATGCCGGGGCGGCGACCCGCAAGAAAAGCCGCCCTAACTGCCCACCATGACTGGACGATTGCAAAGTGAGATCAAGCAGAAGAAAGGTTTCGCAAGCCTCCAGCAGGAAGCCTTTCTAAATCTGCAACGGACTGCCGATGTGCTGATGAGCATTGTTGAGGAGGCGCTGAGGCCCGCCCGCATCTCTCACACCCAGTACAATCTGCTGCGCATCCTGCGCGGCTCCGGCAAACGCGGCCTGGCCTGCCGCGAAGTGGGAGAACGGATGCTGACCCATGATCCGGACGTGACGCGCCTGCTCGACCGGCTGGAGGACCGCGGTCTGGTGGCACGGTCGCGCGATGGCAAGGATCGCCGCGTAATCACCACCAAGATTACCGGGGAAGGACTGAAGTTGCTTGAAAGCCTCGACCGCCCCATGGCCGAAGCGGTGCAGAAATCCCTCGCCCACCTCACCCACCCTCAACTTCGCAATCTTACCCATTTGCTCGAAACCGCCCGCTCCCGCCAAGGATAGCTCCCAGCCAATATATCGTTGTAACGAATATCGTACCAACAGCATCTAATGCTGTGGGTCGGAAAGAACACGCCCGGCACCTTATTCATTCTTAACAGACGGAGGTAAATCATGCAGGCTACTCAGGAGACGGCAAAAAGAAGCCCGAATATCCACCCCATCCACAGTCTTATTGCGGAACGGTGGAGCCCTTACGCCTTTTCAACCAAGGCGGTTGAACCGGAAAAGTTACAAAGCCTGATGGAAGCCGCGCGTTGGGCGGCTTCGTCCTCTAACGCACAGCCGTGGAGCTTTGTCTTCGCCACCCGCCAGCACCCCCAGGAATTCGAGAAGTTGCTGAGCGCCCTGGTCCCGTTCAATCAGGATTGGGTGAGGAACGCTCCGGTCTTGGCGTTCTCGGTCGCCAGGCTGAACTTTGATCACAATGGCCAGCCCAACCGCCACGCCTTTCATGACACGGGGATGGCCTTGGCCAACCTGATGACCCAGGCGACCGCGCTCGGCCTTTACGTTCATGGCATGGCCGGGTTTGACGTGGAGAAAGCGCGCGAAGTGCTCGCATTGCCCGAGGGTTATGAGCCGGTGGCGGCTTTTGTCGTCGGTTACCTCGGTGACCCGCAAGAGTTAGGCGAGATGTTGCGCGACCGGCATCAAGCGAAGCGCGAGCGCAAGCCGCTGGATGCTTTCGTTTACTCCGGAAAGTTTGGCCAAACCGCTGAGTTCCTGAGCGGAAGCAAAGCCAATGCGCAATAAGCAACCTGACCCTGTCCCGGTTGCGGCGCCCACAAGAAGGCGCGAAGAAATTGGCCGGAGAGAACCTAGCCCGCATTTCTCACCAGCTTTTTGAAAACCGCTCAGGAGGTCTAATTTTCGGTCCTCGTCCGGGTTTTCGACCCCGCTGTCGTCAAAAGTAGGGAGTCTGGCTTCTCCTTGAGACCCTCACCCGCGTTCGATGACCCGTACGCTCTGCATGACCAGGACTCGTCACGCGGGCCGGGCCCACTTCCCCCGGTGGATATTTCTCAGCGACCGTAAGCACCCTTCGCACTCCATGTTTCAGCTTCGCAGGGGAGCCTGGTGCCTGCCCGAGGGCGACCGCAAGAGTCGACCCTGCAGCGGTTCGCACCCCAATGGGTCCGTTGGCAGCCCTCGTGGGCTGGCCCAAGTCCAGCGGCAGCGGGGGTACTCCCAGGAGAATACTGGTATATTACTATTGATATATTGACAATATATATAGTCCGTGTTATGCTTTGGCGGTGGTGAATTCCTTTGTGCCATCACGGGCCGTCGCGCCGTCTTCCAAACGTAATTGAACGAAGGATCGCGCTGTAACTAATACATAATGCTGCACTTATTAGATGGTGCAGCCGGACTCGATACAAACCGGTGTTTCGTAGGATGAAATCCACCCTTCCGCCCCCTCGCGCGAAGCCCGCACATTTCAATGAGGGGGCATACTGTGTCCATCATTCGGCTTTCCAATCCGATCGAAAACATTAAAGATCAATATGATGTCGTAGTTGTGGGTTCAGGGTACGGGGGAGCTATCGCCGCTTCCCGGCTGGCGAGGGCTGGCCGTCGAATCTGCATTCTAGAACGGGGAAATGAGATCCAGCCAGGAGAATACCCTGACACATTGCCACAGGTGGTACGGGAGATGCAGACTGACTCGCCAGCCGCTCAAACGGGAAATGGGACTGGTCTTTACGATTTCCATATCAATGAGGACGTAAGTGTCCTGGCAGGATGCGGGCTGGGGGGAACCTCGTTGATCAACGCCGGGGTCTCCTTAAGGCCGGGTGCAGAGGTGTTCCGGGATACCATTTGGCCCAAAGAGCTTCGGGATGACCCACAAGGTCATATGAAAGAGGGGTTTTCGCGCGCGGAGGAGATGCTGAAGCCAGTTCCCTACCCCGCAGATTTCCCTCCACTCCAGAAGTTTGAGGCTCTTCAGAAGGCTGCGGCTGGCTCAAATCTACAATGTGCCCGTGCGCCGGTCAACGTGACCTTCCGGGATGGTGTCAATCACGTAGGAGTACAGCAACGCGCCTGTACGCTGTGCGGCGATTGCGTTTCCGGGTGCAATTACGGGGCAAAAAACACGCTCCTGATGAACTACCTGCCCGATGCGAGGGCGCACGGGGCGGAAATCTTCACTCAAGTCAAGGTCCGGTTCCTGGAGCGGGCCGGAGAAAAGTGGCGAGTTCACTTTGAGCCGGTTGGCGAGGGACGCAAGAAATTCGATGCGCCCACCCTCTTCGTTACAGCGGACCTTGTGATCCTGGCGGCTGGCGCTCTGGGATCGACTGAGATTCTGCTCAGGTCAAAGGCCGCCGGGATCGAGCTCTCTGACTGCCTGGGGTGGCGCTTTTCGGCAAACGGAGACGTGCAAGGGTTTGGGTACAACACCGCCGGGGAGGTAAACGGCGTGGGCTTCGGGACTCACCTAGCCGGTGAGATCGATCCAGTGGGCGCCTGCATTACAGGCATGATCGATGTTCCGGCAAAGGACGCAAACGAAACCAGCATGGTGATTCAGGAGGGAGTGGTGCCGGGGGCCCTCGGCAGCCTGCTGCCGGAGTTGTTGTCAGGAGCGGCTCAAACCAACGGTTCAGAATGGGGCGGTGGAATCCCGGAAATACTAGCGCGCAAGGAACGTGAGGTGGAAAGCCTGGTCCACGGACCGTATTCCGGGGCTGTTCGCAATACCCTCACTTATCTTGTGATCTCCAACGATGATAGTGGCGGCCGGATGATGCTGAAGGATGACCGCTTGCGCATTGTCTGGCCCGGGGTTTCCAAGCTGCCTGTCTTTCAAAAAATTCGAGACCAACTTGCAACGGTCACTCGCCCCCTGAAAGGATCGTTCGTGACGGCTGATTCCTGGACGAGCCTGATGAAATCAAAAATGATCACGGTTCATCCCTTGGGCGGCTGCGCGATGAGCGAGGATGCGGCCAGGGGGGTGGTGAATCACAAAAGCCAGGTTTTTTCCGGGACGCAAGGTGAGGGGGTCTATGAAAGTCTCTACGTTATGGACGCTTCCATCATTCCCCGCTCGCTCGGCGTCAATCCCCTTCTGACGATATCTGCGTTGTCAGAAAGGGCGGTGGGGCTGCTTGCCGAGGATCGTCAGTGGAACATCGATTACCACCTGCCGGTCTCCCTGAACCTCAAGCCCGCGAATACAAAGTTGGGGGTGCGATTCACGGAAACCATGCAAGGGTTTTATTCCGGGGGGGCCAACACCGATTTCGAAGCGGCGGCCAGCAAAGGTAAGAAACAGGGCAACCGACTCCAGTTCATTCTGACCGTCATCTCCGAAGACTTGGAGGAGATGGTATCCACCTCCGGGCACCAAGCCAAGATGTTGGGAACCGTCGAGGCGCCCGCGCTTTCCGGCCATCCCCTCACTGTGACGGAGGGGACATTCCACCTGCTTACCGTGGACGAAGAGAACGTTGGAACGCGGCAAATGACCTACGCCATGAAGCTGGCAAGTGAAGAAGGAGATACCTATTGGCTTGAGGGAACAAAGATCATTCACGATGATCCAGCCTACGATGCTTGGGCGGAAACCACCACACTTTACATTAAGCTTTATGCGGACGGAACTGCCGAAGGGAGGATGATAGGGAAAGGCATTCTGCAAATCACCCCGGGTGAATTTCTCCGGCAGTTGACCACCCTCCAAGTCACCAACGCCGGAAGCGCCACACAGCGGATTGAGGCAGAGGTCCGGTTCGGCCGCTTTTTCATCGGCAGTCTTTGGGATGTCTTTGGAGTGGTTGCGGCCAAGTCGAACTATTTCAACCCGGAGGCCAAACCTCGCAAAAAGCGCCCTTTAAGGGCACCGGCTCCCCAAATCCATTTCTTCATGACGGACGATGGCGTGCAGTTGCGCTTGATGCGTTACCAGGGCGGGAACAAAGGCCCCGTCATTCTGACACACGGAGTCGGAGTCTCCAGCCTGATCTTCAGGATGGATACGATTCCCACGACGCTCACCGAATATCTTGTCGCCAGAGGCTTTGACGTTTGGTTGCTCGACTACCGGGCAAGCATCGAATTGCCCACGTCGTGCATTCAATCCACGGCCGATGACGTGGCCACTTACGATTACCCCGCCGCCATCGCCAAGGTGCTGGAGCTGACCGGGGCCAAGACCGTCCAAATGGTAGTCCATTGTTACGGGTCCGCTTCTTTCTTCATGGCTATGCTCAAAGGGATGCAGGGGGTTCGTTCCGCGGTTTGCTCGCAGGTGGCCACCCACTTCGTGACGCCGATAGCCACGGAGGTCAAAGTGGGCCTTCACATGCCTGAATTTCTGCGATCGCTTGGCGTGGAATCACTCACCGCTTACGTAGACAAGCACGCGGATTGGAAGGGACGGCTTTATGAAGCGGCGATGCGCCTTTATCCCATTCCGTTCCGTGAGCAATGCGACAGTCCCGTCTGCCATCGCATTACCTTCCTGTATTCACAGGTGTTCGATCACCAACAATTGAACGCGGCAACCCACGCCAATCTTCACGAGATGTTCGGAGTTGCGAACATCAGCGCCTTCGAGCACCTTGCCCGGCTGGCGCGGGAAGGGCATCTGGTGACGGCGGCGGGGACGAACGCCTACCTGCCTCACCTGGAACGCCTCGCCATCCCGATTGCCTTCATCCATGGTGGTGACAACAAATGCTTCCTGCCGCGAAGCACCGAAATCACCTATAACCTGCTCTCTGAGAAAAATGGCAGGAATCTCTATACCCGGCACGTCATCCCCCATTACGGGCACGCCGATTCGATCCTGGGAAAGAACGCATCGAAAGACGTCTATCCCTATATTGCGGATCATTTGGAGTCGACTTAGGGGTTGCCAGACAATAACTGTCCCATTTCGGACCCCATACATCCCCTCACCCCTGCCCTCTCCCCGCAAGCGGGGAGAGGGTGACGCGAAGCGGTGGGTGAGGGGCGCCGGTTGGAAGATGGAACAGTTATTTCTGAACGGGCCCCTAGCCCGGGGCTCGAAAAATAAAAAGCCCCTGGACTTGCGGATTCCGCAAATCCAGGGGCCCGGGATGCTGATGGGAATTGGCTTGGTTCCGTTCGGAAACCGCAGGCGCCAACCTGCGCCATCAAACCATCCCTCCCTTCGCTACAGAGAGGATACCAAAGGTTGCGCTGGCAAGCGCCTAAGCCTCAGCTCCCTCGCTAAGGTTACAATCCGTTTGCATGAATCACCTCCTTTCTAGCGATGCCCCGATATTAAAAGTCCGCCCGGCCCAAGTCAAGAAAAAATGTGGGGAATTTCCGCCAATCAAGGTCAACCTGACCCGTCGAGCGAAAAGAATGGGCTCATCCAGTTGTTGAGTCTCAACACTGTTCACTTAGGATCCGGTCGAAGGTGACTGCACAACGTTTGACGAGAGCCCCTCACCCACCGCTTCGCGGTTCCCCCTCTCCCCGCTTGCGGGGAGAGGGCTGGTAACACCCTTGGAATATCAAAACGGACCTTTTTTCAGGTCCCCCCTCTCCCCGCTTGCGGGGAGAGGGCTGGTAACACCCTTGGAATATCAAAATGGACCTTTTTTTCAGGTTCCCCCTCTCCCCGCTTGCGGGGAGAGGGCTGGGGTGAGGGGGAAGGCTACGGTCTGGTTTCCCCGGTCCAGTGAAACTGTGCGTCCTGGGCCAAATCGAGATGAGCCAGGACGCGGCAGCAGAATTGAGTGGCCAGATCCTCAAGGCTTCCGGGACGATGGTAAAACGAAGGCACGATGGGAAAGATTTCAGCGCCGGCGTCGTGGGCGCGCAGCATATTTTCAAGGTGGATGCGGCTCAGCGGGCTGTCCCGAACCGCCAGAATCACCTTGCGGCGCTCCTTGAGGCAAACGTCGGCTGCGCGCTCAATCAGCGTGCTGGAAATGCCGTGGGCAATTTGTGCCAGGCACCCCGTGGTACACGGGATCACCACCATCCCGTCCACCCGGTAGGAGCCGCTGGCGATTGACGCGCCCACGTCGGAATCGAGCAGGTAAACCGTCTTTGCCACCGGACCGCCCTTGAGAGCCGATGCAATTCCGGCGGACTTTGCAACCTCAAGATTCAGCTCTTCCCGCAGGACCTTCAGACCGCTACCCGAAACCACCAGGTGGATTTTTCCGACGCGGGGATCGTCTTCCAACAGGTTTATCAGGCAGCGGGCAAAGATCGCACCGCTCGCGCCCGTCACTCCAAGCACCAGACTTTTCCCGGTATGGGTTTCTTTTGGCATCGAGGGCGATGTTAGTCAAAGGCATCAAGCGAAGTCAAGAAAACTGCGCTTTCGGTAGTGGTACATTTTCGCTGCTGTAGCGGCGGTCTCTGACCGCCGAACTCTATTCTTCAACAGTTTCCGGCGGTCAGAGACCGCCGCTACAGCAAACTGACCCACTACAGTGCTTTCCTCTGAGTTTGCGCCCGAAATCTTGGCGATGCTCACCCGGCGGGAAACGACTTTCTTCATCGGTCCGGCCACACCTATAACTATTCTCCGATTCTGTGCTGTTATACTGGCATGGGCAGTGACTTCGCGCTTCCGGAGATCATCAGCAGGGGCGAAGGGGTCGCGCCGCACAGGAGATTTTTGAATTGAACCGGGAGCACCTTCGGAAAATGCTGCTGGGCGTGCGCAAGGGCGCCATCGATGTGGATGAAGCCCTCACCCAGCTTCGAGACCTGCCCTACGAAGACTTGGGTTACGCCAAGATTGACCACCATCGCGCCCTTCGCCAAGGCTTTCCCGAGGTCATTTTTGCGCGGGGCAAAACGCCCGAGCAGGTGGAAGGCGTGGTGGAGCGCATGTTGAAGCGCCCTCAGAACATCCTGATCACGCGCGGCGACCGCCAGCTTTTTGACCGGATTCACGGTCTGGAGTCGAGCGCCCGCTTTCATGCCTTGTCGGGCGCCATCTCCATCCGGCGGGAGAAGAAGATTCGCGGCAAGGGCAAGATTCTGGTGGTTTCAGCCGGCACTTCTGACATTCCGGTGGCTGAAGAAGCCCTGGTGACGGCGGAGACCATGGGCAATCGCGTTCAGGGGCTTTTCGACGTTGGGGTCGCCGGGATTCACCGCCTGATTGGTGAAAGCAAGTTGCTGCGCGAGGCGCGCGTGATTGTCTGTGTGGCGGGCATGGAGGGCGCGCTGCCCAGCGTGGTGGCGGGACTGGTGGGCGTTCCGGTGATTGCCGTGCCCACCAGCGTGGGGTACGGCGCCAGCTTTCATGGTCTCGCCGCTCTGCTCGGCATGCTCAACAGTTGCGCTTCAAACGTAGCGGTTGTTAACATCGACAACGGATTCGGCGCAGGGTATCTGGCCAGCGTGATAAACCGCCTTTGAGCTAAACCACTCGCGAGTTTTACAGATTACGGTCAGCGCCAACCCCGTGGCGCCGATTGTCACAAGATTATGGACCCAAAGCGATTGACAGCGATGGTGAAGGCAGCAGGTTGAGCGGCCAAGTTGAGTCCAAGGATTTTGGACTCGGTGCTCTCCCGTCTTCCCAAACAATCTGACCCGAACGTGCTGATCGGATTTGAGTCCTCCGACGACGCGGGCGTCTACCGGCTGCCCTCCGGTCAAGCGCCGAACCTCGCCCTGGTGCAGACCGTCGATTTCTTCACGCCCATCGTGGACGATCCTTACACCTTTGGCCAGGTGGCGGCGGCCAATTCACTGAGCGACGTCTATGCGATGGGAGGCCGTCCCATCACCGCTCTGGCCATTTCCGCGTTCCCGAACACCGGCAAGGACCTGGACATCCTGGAGGCCATTCTTAAAGGCGGGCTTGCCAAGATGCAGGAAGCCGGTTGCACGGTGATTGGCGGCCACAGCATTGGCGACGATGAAATCAAATTCGGCTACGCCGTTACCGGATTGATCGATCCGGCCCGATTGCTGGCGAATTCGGGCGCCAAGCCGGATGATCGTCTGGTGCTCACCAAGTCGATCGGCACCGGAATCATCGGGACGGCCATCAAGAAGCAACGCGCCAGCGCCGCAGCCGAGGCCGCAGTGGTGGAGTCGATGTGCGCGCTCAATATGACCGCAGCGGAAATTGCCTTGGGATTTCCGGTCCACGGCGCGACGGACGTCACCGGCTTCGGACTTCTCGGCCACGCGCGGGAATTAGCCGTGGCGAGCGAGGTCAGTCTTGAGATCGATTCCCGTGAAGTTGAGTTTCTGCCCGAGGCGCTGGATTACGCGCGGGAAGGGTTTCTTCCAGGCGGCCTCGGGCGCAACAAAGAGTTCATCGAGCCTTGCGTGATATTCGAGAATGGTGTGCCGGAGGCGGTTCGCAACTTGCTCTTCGATCCTCAAACTTCAGGCGGCCTGCTTTTTTCCGTAGAGGCTTCTGGTGCGGCTGGGCTGGTTGAATCGCTCCGGGAGCACGGTATTCCAGCCCGGGATATCGGAAAGGTCATTGAGAAGACTAGCCCGCTCATTCACGTGTTCTGATCGCCGCTTCGACGCGATCCCTATTTCTAGGGCGACTGTTGGAGGACGCCAGAGAAAACGAAAACTCACGTATTGATTGGGAAGGAAACGGAGCAGGCCGATGTCACAAATCATGAAAGTACCTTGATTGCTACAGGTATTCTATACTCATGCCACAGTTGTCGAAATTGCCATACGCCGACGCCTCCAGCCTGAGCCAGACCTGACGCAGGGGGAGATCAGTGATATCGGGAGATAGGCTTGCTCCGGTACACCGGTTGTACCTTCAAGCAAGTGGCACGCCAGCATGTCTTGCGAATGCGCCGTCACAGATTCGCGATTTCTACTTTCGCTTGAGGAGAGGAAGGCGAAAGAAGGAAACGCGGTTCGCCCGCTAAATCATTAAATCTCTGATGGAATCCTCTTTTGAACAAGTGATGCAGGGGGCTACCCTGGATTGATCTCCGTATAGTAATATGTAGCCATGCTGACGCGGATCTACATCGACAACTTCCGCTGCTTCGTCAACTTCGAGTACAAACCGGAGAAGAAGCAACTACTGCTCGGAGCCAATGGCAGCGGCAAGTCCTCACTGCTCGACGCGATGAGCTATCTCAAGCGGTTTGTTAAGGGCGACGAGAATCCCTTCACCCAGTCCACCCGCACCCGTTGGCAGGATCGTCCTCTCCAGGTTTTTGAAATCGAATCCCTCTTGAAGCGCCAGAAGTATGAATACCGGGTTGAGATTCGGTTTGCGTCGGAAACCAGGCAGATGTCAGTGAGCCAAGAACGGCTAAAAGTCTCTGGCAAAACTGTATTTGAATTGGCGAAGGGCGAGATACATTTTTTCCCCAATAACAGCGACCAAGCAACGACCGTACCGCTGGAAACGACCAGATCCGCGCTGCACCTATCGCAATTAAGCAACACACACGTTCACCACTTCGTTGAATGGATGGAATCCGTTCATTGTTTTCAAATCGACGAGTATCCATCCGCCATGGACGAGAGTGCCGATCGAGAGGAGCGAGAGCCCGACGACGAGCTCGAGAACCTCGCAGGGTGGTACCGCCATTTGGTGCAAGCGTACCCCGACGAGAATGTGAGGTTCATAACCTCCATGAAGGAAGCACTAAATGGATTTTACAACCTGAAATTCTCTTCCGACGAAGACGACACACGAAAACTTCGAGCCAGTTTTATTGGTCCTGGGAAGCAAAGCGTGAATTATGCAATATCCGAACTCTCGGATGGCCAGCGGTGCCTGCTCGCCTTATACATGATCCTTCACTTCCTGATAGCCCGGGGACACACTGTCCTTATCGATGAGCCGGATAACTTTGTCGCTTTACGGGAAATACAGCCATGGCTCCTGGCAGCAGAGGAAGCGCTCGAAGACCATAATGGACAACTCATCCTCATCTCCCATCACCCGGAACTTCTGAACAAATGGGCATCAGAACATGGATTGCGTTTCTTTCGTGAAGAAAATGGCCATGTTCGGACGGAAAAATTCAAGGCCGACCCCAATGGGAACTTACAGCCTTCAGAATTGATCGCCCGTGGATGGGACGATGAGTAACCCGTCCCTGGTCATCGTCCTCCTGGAAGATGACCATCACGAAATGCTCATTCGCAGATACCTCATCAACTGCGGGTTGAAAAGGCATGAGATGAGGATTCACCGATCTCCGTCGGGCCAGGGGAGTGCTGAAAGTTGGGTGCGGAAAAGGTTTGTGGAGGAAACAAACGAGTACCGCCGCCGTCAGGCCCGGGCCCAGACTGGTTTGATCGTAATGATCGACGCTGATACTCGCACTGTCCAAGACCGATTGAACCAACTCGATCAAGCGCTGAGGACCAGCGAGAAACCGATTGTCGATCAGGGCGAGCAAATTGCGCGCCTGGTTCCGAAGCGTAACGTTGAGACTTGGATACTTTGCCTAAATGAGCAGGCAGTGGAGCAACAAACCGATTACAAGGGAGCGAGGAATAACTGGAACGAGTTGATTCCCTCAGCCAGCGAAACGCTATACCAGTGGACCCGACCACAGGCCATCCCGCCCAACCACTGTGTTGATTCTCTGCGGACCGGCGTCCAAGAGCTGAAACGCCTCGCATTCTGAAGCCGCTTCTCCCTACCAATGTCCATAGTGGATATCTGTTGCAACCAAGGCCGCACCAAATGCATTGACTGCACGGCCCAATCCCGTATAATTCGCGTTCGCTTCCGTGATATCTGTGATAAGCGCTGAAGCCTGGGACCGGTATGAAATGGCTCTTCGAGTCATCCGTGCCGCGGCCCGGTACGGCACATCCTGTCCTTAAGGATCAGCATGCCTCTCAAACCTCGTTCCATGATTTCGTGCTGCGCCCGGCAAATGGGAAGCGCTCCGCTTGCCATTCTCGCTCTTCTGGTGATGGCGCCGGGAAGCATCAGCGCCCGCCACGCCGCTCGACCAATTTTGCAGCAACGCTTCGCCGCAGGCGGCGTTTCTGGTGGAGCCGTTTCCCGCCGCGCCGCGCCCTTCGGATTCGATCCGGCGAGCTTCAAGGCGGAGAAGAAGTGGGAGAACGCTTTCCTCCGAATTCCCGCGCCCAAGCGGTGTGGCCGCACGCTACGGCGATCCGGGCTTCCGTTACCACGCGGCCATGAGCCGCTTGTGGGGCTTGATCGCCTTGCGCTTTGCCGATGCGGAGGTTCTCCCCTTTGATGAAACCGCCTACGCCGCGGAAATCTCCGGTTATTTGCGCGGCTTACACTCCATCGCCCCGGCGGATTTCTACGAGCAGGAGATTCAACCCCTGCTGAAGAAAGATGCCGCCTGGCTGGAAGCTGGCCAATCCGTCCGTGACGAGATGGCTCGCGCATCTTCCGGCGCCCGGCTGCCGGCCAGTCCCGCCGCGTGCAACGCCGCCCTGATGTCCGAGGAGCGAGCCTGGCTTGATCCCCAGGGCATTCCCGGCAGGCCCTGGTTCCGACATCTGGTTTATGCGCCGCTCCCCAGCTACGAAGCTGAAACCTTGCCCGGCTTGAGGGAAGCATTGCTCGCCCATGACCTTTCCCGGGCGCGGGCGCAAGCTGCGGAAATCAGCACGGCATTGGACCGGGCCATCCAGGGTTTGAAGCCGTGCCTGCCGCAAGTCAAATGAAATAGGAACGGGACTCGTCCAATAGTCCAGGTTAAGTCCGATACCGTTCAGTTAGGGTGTACCTGCTTAAGTTTATGGCAGGGACGTCGCGTTCCCCCTCACCCCAGCCCTCTCCCCGCAAGCGGGGAGAGGGAGACGATTTCGGTTGTTTGCGGGGCTGCGGTGGGTGAGGGGCTCGGATTCAACGATGTGCAGTTATTGTCGAACGGACCTTCAGTGAACAGCCTTGAGGTTAAGTCTGGCCCGTGGTCCGCTCAACCGCTGGTTGCCGCACTGGCGCGCCCCGCTTTTGGTTGTACATCCTGGCATCCACCTCTGCCACGTCCTGTTCCACGGTACGTCCCGGTACATGCTGGAGGATACCCAGGCACAATGAAAGGTTGATTGGGCCAATGTGGTTGGCTTGGTCCAGGTCTCCGATTTGCACCAGGATCCGGTCGCGGACAATCCGGGCGCCGGGATCATCGGTTTCCGGGAGAATCAACAGAAACTCGTCGCCGCCGTAGCGCACTACGTGGTCCGACCCGCGCACGCAGGACTTCAGGACGCCGGCCACCTGCGCCAGGATGTCGTCACCCCGCAGGTGGCCGTAAATGTCGTTCACGCGCTTGAAATTGTCCAAGTCGCACATCATCAAGGAAAGAGGTCGGGATGCACGCTCCGACCGGGCGATTTCTTTCTGCAAAAGCTCCCGGAGGACGGTGCGGTTGTAGACTTGGGTCAGTGAGTCCACCATGTTGGCGGCGTGTTCGGAGCGCGCCGCCAGCGCCTGCTCCAACGCCAGCAGGCGAAGCTTGCGCGATTCCGATTCGTAGCGGATCAAGTAGAGCGCCACCACCACCCCGGTCACCATTGCCACAAAGATTAACTGCGGGGGGATGCGCATTTCCAGCGATCCCTGAGCCCAGACTCCGCGTGGCAGGAACAGGGAAATGGCTCCGAGCACCAGGGCCACGGCGACAAAAATCAGAAACACGCGGATGGCCCGTGTCTCCGATTCGACTTTCGCCAGGTCCTGCCTCAGCCTTTCGTGCGGCCCTATTGTTTCAACCAGCTCCGGTTGCGGTGGCATTCAGTGTCCTTCAATACCTGCGTCGAATAAGAAACTCAAGGAAACTTGGGTGATAACCCTTCCAGCATTATAACGATTTACAACGTCAATGCAACACGAACGGTCACTCTGCTGTAGCGCCGCCGTCCCGGCGGCAGGCGCCGGCAGGATGCTGGAAGCCGGCGGTAGAACCTGATGGTCCGCGAGCAGAACTCAGGGAATAATCCCTGTTAAAAGGTCTGCGCCAGCCTCGGCATAGTCGCTGGCAAGATGGCGGCACGACTGCAATCCTATGCCGGCACTTTTTCCGCCACGGTCTTGGCCTGTAGGAAAAGCAGCAAGTAGTCATTGCCTCCCGCCTTGGAATCCGTCCCGGACATGTTGAAACCGCCGAAAGGATGGCCTCCAACGAAGGCGCCGGTGCATTTACGGTTGAAGTAAAGGTTGCCCACGTGAAAGTGCTCGGCGGCCTTCTCCAGCTTGTGACGGTTCTTGCTGTAGACGGCGCCGGTGAGGCCATACTCCGTGTTATTGGCGATTTCGAGCGCCTCGTCGAAGTTCTTGGCCTTGATCACAGCCAGTACCGGACCGAAAATCTCCTCCTGGGCAAGGCGCGAGCGCGGTGGGACGTCGGCAATCACCGTGGGCTCAATGAAGTGGCCGTGGCCGGACACTGTGCCGCCCCCGGTCAACAGGCGGCCTTCTTTTTTTCCGTGGTCAATATACTCAAGAATGGTTTTCTTGGCGCTGGAGTTGACGACCGGCCCCATGAAGACCGAGGGATCTTCGGGCGGGCCGACTTTGATCTGCTCCACGCGCGCCTTGAGCTTCTCCAGGAATGCGTCGTACACGGATTCCACCACAATGGCGCGGGAACACGCCGAACACTTCTGTCCCTGGAAGCCGAAAGCTGAGACCGCTACGCCCTCGACGGCAGGCTCGAGATCGGCCTCGCTATCCACGATGATCGCGTCCTTGCCTCCCATTTCCACCACCACGCGCTTCACCCAGATTTGGCCCGGAGCGGTCTTGGCGGCCAATTCATTGATCCGCAACCCAACCTGCTTGGATCCGGTGAAAGCAATAAAACGCGTGCGCGGGTGCTCCACCAGGACGTCGCCCATGGTGCTGCCGGGGCCGGGGAGGAAATTCGCCACGCCGGGCGGCATCCCGGCCTGCTCCAGCGCCTCAAAGAACTTGTATGCAATGGTCGGAGAATCGCTGGAAGGCTTTACGACCACCGTATTGCCGGTAACCAGGGCCGCTGAGGTCATGCCCGCAAGAATGGCCAGCGGGAAGTTCCAGGGAGGAATCACCACGCCGACTCCCAACGGGATATAGCGGAGGTGGTTCCTCTCACCCGGAACAGGGGTGAGCGGCTGAGGCTTGCCGACTCGCAGCATTCCCCGGCTGTAGAACTCCAGGAAATCGATGGCTTCCGCCACATCCGCGTCGGCCTCCGCCCAAGTCTTTCCCACTTCGTAGACCAGCCAAGCGCAGTAATAGAATTTGTGACTGCGAATGATATTGGCGGTCTCAAGCAGCAGCTTCACGCGCTCTTCCGGCGTGGTGTGGCTCCAAGACTTGAAGGCGTTGTCGGCAGCGCGAATGGCACGGTCTGCCAGTTGCGCGTCCGCTTTGCTGAAGACTCCGGTCACTTGATCCTGATGAGCCGGATTAGTGGATTTCAGTTTCTCCCGCGTCTTGACGCGCTCGCCGCCGATGACCAGGTCATATTCCTTGCCTAACTCGGTGCCGACCTGGTCGAGCGCCGCTTTCATCTTTCGGGCGTGTTCGGGATTCCCCTTGAAATCGCTTAATGGCTCGTTCCTGAATTCAGGAAGATTCATGAATAACCTCCTCCAATCGAAAGGCTGGAAGCCGCAATTATACCGGTTTCACCGCAGCTTGGTGTTGATAGATAAAATTCGGCGGTCAGAGACCGCCGCTACAGCCGCGAAAACGTACAACCAGCTTGGATGACACTCCAGGCCGCGCCTGAGTTATCATAAGCCGCTCTACTGCTTCTGGGCTTGTGTCCGAAGCGGCATCGGTGGTATTTTGATCGAGCTCAAGAGGCTGTCTTGCCCGGGCGCGGAGGCGCGTCCGCGATAGCCAGTCTAGCCAATTGCACCACAACCGATGGATATGGTGAGCCGGAAGACGCGGCCTTTGGGAATAGTTCCTGGTGAGGCCTGGCAATGCCGGCAGGTTGGAGGGAAGACATGATAAAGAAACCCTGGACGCGGCGGCAATTTCTGGGCGCAAGCCTGGCGGGACCGCTGGTGTTGCGGCAAGCCGCGGCGGCGGGTTCGTCCGCGGCTGCGGCCTCTCCGTTGACACCAGCCATGCTGGAGGACCTGCGCGCGGCCGTGGATGAAATCATCCCGGCCAGTGACGGCATGCCTGCGGCCAGCGAAGTGAAGAGCGTTGAATATCTTACCACTGTGGCTTCTCGCCACCGGGAATTCCGTAGCCAGTTGCAGGGTTCGTTGAAAGGGCTACGGCAGGTAGCACGCCAGCGGTTCGGCAAGGGTTTCAGCCGGCTCACTGCGGCGCAGCGCGTGGAAGCTCTGCGGTCTTTCGAGAGCAAGAACGCGGCCTCCTTTTCAAACCTCCGCGACGATGTTTACGAGGCCTATTACACGAACCAGAGGGTGTGGAAACAAATTGGCTACGACTTTTATCCAACGAACCAAGCGGGGCCTCAGATGAAGCCCTTTGACGATTCGGCGCTGGCCGTGGTGCGAAAAAGACCTCGCGACTACCGGGAGGTGAAGTGATGGCAAGCGAGCGCGTGGATGTGCTGGTGATCGGCTCGGGAGCGGCAGGCGCGGCAGTTACCAAGCGTCTGGCCGATCAGGGCGCGAAAGTGGTCTGCCTGGAACAGGGTGACTGGCAGAAGCCGGATGAGTACCCCTCCACTCGTCCTAACTGGGAAATCGCGCTGCGCCGCGGCCCCTGGCACTTCAGCCCCAACGTCCGCCATCGGCCGGAGGATTACCCGGTGGTGGAGCGGGGCGAGAATCCGCCGAACATCCTGATGTTCAACGGCGTGGGCGGCAGCACCATTCATTACACCGCCCATTTTCCACGCCTTCATCCTTCCGATTTCCGTGTGCGCTCGCTCGATGGTGTGGGGGAGGACTGGCCGGTCCGCTACGAAGACCTGTCGCCCTATTACGAGGCAAACGACCGCGAGATGGGAGTGGCCGGATTAACGGGAGACCCGGCCAATCCGCCGCGCTCACCGCGTCCCACGCCGCCGCTGCCCCTGGGCGTGCTGGGTGAAACCATTGGGCGCGGGTTCGACAAGCTCGGCTGGTATTGGTGGGTTTCCGACAACGCCATCATCTCCGAAGACTATGAAGGCCGTCCAGCGTGCAAGCTCCACGGCAAGTGCATGATGGGCTGTCCCATCGGCGCCAAGGCTTCGACCGACGTCTCCTACTGGCCGAAGGCGATTCGCAAGGGCGCCGTGCTCCGCACCTGGTCGCGGGTACGTGAGATTATGCTGGATGCGCAAGGCCGCGCCCGGGGCGCACTTTACTATGACCGCACAGGGAAACTGCAGGAGCAGCAAGCACGAGTCGTGGTACTGTGCGCCAATGGTGTGGGCTCGCCGCGCGTGCTGCTGAACTCGAAATCGAAGCTCTTCCCCGACGGCCTGGCGAACTCCTCCGGGCTGGTGGGCAGGAACTTCATGCTGCATCCCTTTCGCTTTCTGGAAGGCGTCTTCGAGGAGCGCATGAACGGCTACGACGGGCCGTTTGGAATTCCGGCCTTCAGCGAGCAATTTTATGAAACGGACCTAAACCGCGGCTTTGTGCGCGGCTATTCCTTCCTGCTGGAACGGTCATTTGGGCCGCTGCACCAGGCGATTGGCGGCTTCGCGCAGAAACCGGTGCCGTGGGGCCGGGAACACCATCAGGTGATGCGGCGCCGCTTCGCCCACATCGTGCGAGTGACGGTACTGGGCGAAGACCTTCCGGAAGATGAGAACCGGGTGGAACTGGATCCGGAAGTGAAGGATTCAAGCGGCATCCCGGCGCCGCGCGTGGTCTACCGGTACAGCGAAAACAGCCGGAAGATTCTGGAGCACGGCGGGCGCATGGGCCGCCAGGCGCTCGAAGCGGCCGGGGCCGTGGAGATCCTTGACAGCGGCGTAATCCAGCCAGCTTTTCATCTGCTGGGCACGGTGCGTATGGGAGACGACCCAAAGAAATCCGTGGTGAACGCCTGGCATCAGGCGCACGACGTGAAGAACCTCTTCGTTGTAGATGGGAGCTCGTTTACCACCAGCGCGGCCGTGAACCCCACGTCAACCATTGGAGCGCTGGCGCTGCGTGCCGCCGATGGCATTTGGGACCGCCGCCGGGAGTGGATGTGACCTTGCGGAGAAGTCCAGGATGCGGGAGAAAGGAGAAGAGTCCCCGACCTCAAACGGGGCGGTCCCGGCGAATCCTTGCCAAACGACTTAAGTCGTCGCGCTTGTTTGGCCGAAAGCATAATGTAGGGGTCTAAGCCGCCTGACTTTCAGCTTGGGATTTTCCTGGGAGGAATATTCGTATGGCCTATGTGATTGCCGAACCTTGCTTGAACACCAAAGATACCGCCTGTGTTGATGTTTGCCCGGTGGACTGCATTCACCCGCGCAAAGATGAAGCGAACTTTGCAGATGTTCCCATGCTTTACATCGATCCGGTGGAGTGCATTGATTGCGGCGCCTGCGTTCCGGTGTGCCCGGTTTCCGCCATTTTCCCGGTGGAAGACCTGCCGGAAAAATGGACGCCATTCACGGAAACAAACTCCAAGTACTATCAAAAGTAGCGGGCGGCTAGTCAGCGGGTGGGCCCAAGTTGGGGTCGAGCGCGTGCGCCTTTTGAAATTCGCCCGCGGCCTGCGTCTTTTCTCCCTTTTTCAGGAGCGCCAAGCCGAGCTGGTAATGCGCTGGAGCAAAATCCGGGGCCAGCTTGATCGCTGCCTGGAACCGAGCTAAGGCGGAGTCAACCTGCCCCTGCTGGAGGTCTTTGGCCCCGGTGTTGGTGGTCAGCGTGGCGGCCTGGAGATTGGCCAGCTTCTGATTCAAGACCTGAGCTTCCTGGTATTCTTTTGTCGCGCCCGCCGCATCGCCCTTCTTGCGCAGGATCATGCCCAATTCCTGATGAGCGCCCGCGTCCTTGGGATTCAATCGCAGCGCCGTCTGGAGTTGTTGTTGGGCTTCAACCAGTTTGCCTTGTTGCCGCAGGACCGTTCCCAGAATGTAATGAGCTTGTTCGTAGCTGGATTGGACCTGGATGGCCGCTTGCAGTTCGACCGCCGCTTCATCCAACTTGCCCTGCTGCCAATCAATCACGCCGAGCGTGTAGTGGGCGTCGGGCAGAGCCGGATCAATGGCGATGGATTTTTTCAGAGCGTCTGTAGCGCGTGGATAATCCTGCTTCTGCTTCAGCGCCACGCCCAAGTTGTAATAGGCTTCGGCGTCCTGGGGATCCACCGCCAGCAGTGACTGATATTGGGCAATGGCAGCGTCCCACTGGGCTTTTTGAAGATAAGCCAGGCCCAGATTGTTCCGAGCCGAAAACATCTTCGGGTCCAATTGCACTGCCAGTTGAAATTCCCGAATGGCATCATCGGCCTTGCCTTGGCTGAGCATGACCAATCCCAGGTTGTTGTGAGGCTCGGCCTGGTTCGGTTCAAGCCGAATGGCCTTCCGGAACTCTTGGGCCGCCTCGTTCGCATGGCCCTGCCTTTCGAGGATTGAGCCAAGCCGATCGTGGATTGGTCCATTACGGGGGTCCGTCTCCGCCGCGGCGCGAAGCTCCTGGATGGCCTGCGTGTTTTGGCCTTGTTGATCATCAATGAGGCCCAAGTAGTAGTGCGCAGCGCCAAGGTTAGGCTGGATTTTAAGCGCCTGATCCAACTCGCCGGCAGCGGCTTTGGGATGATGCATTAGCCACAAGTCCGCGCCCAAATGGAGGTGGGCTGTTGCGTCCTTCGGATCGGACTTGATGGCGCTTTCAAATTCAGCTTGGGCAGCGGTCAGGTCCCCTTGATGTCCCAGAATCACGCCAAGCGCGTCATGGGCCTCCGCCCAGTCCGGCTTCAGGTGGATGGCCTCCAGGCAAAAAGTCTGCGCGCCTTTAACGTCGTTGCGCATCTCTAAGGCGCGAGCCATGTTCAAATAAGCGCCGGCAAAATCGGGTTGGAGGGCAATGGCTTTGCGAAATTCCACCGCAGCGGGATCGGCTTGCCGGGCCTGGAGGTAGGCAAATCCCAGCATGTTGTGCACATTTGCAGATTTCGGTTGGCTGACGACGGCAAGGCGAAGCTCATGAATCGCGTTCTGAAGGTCATTCTGACGCAGGGCGTCAAGGCCCAGTTTCAGGTGGCTGGCGGGTCTTGAAGCAGACGAGGGCTGCGCCCCTTGGGCAGCATACGAGGGCCAGGCCGCAGGGCCAAGCATAAGAACGGCAATTGGAACGAGCACAAGAGCTTTCAACAAATTCTTCATGGGTTAAGGCTGTGCCTTGCGGTGATCGCGTCGGGGCACTCCTCGTGGGCGACCACGGGCGGGCACAAGGCCTGCCCCTACAAACGTTTCACGATTCCTTTTCCTTCGACCACGTGGATCACCTGGTCGGCGGCGACGTTTCCCAATTGGTCCACCTGCCCGCTGGGCCACTTGATGGTCAGTTGATCCGCGTGGGTGGCCTCCCCCAAGCCAAAATACACGCGCAGATCATTCTGCGAGGCGTAACTGCCGCCGCTGCGCACTTCGTCAATCTGGCGGTGCTTGCCCGTGACGCATTCCATGCGGGCGCCGATGCCGCTGCGGTTGGACCGCGTCCCATGCGTCCGCACTTTCAGCCAATGGTAACCGGTTTTCACGTCATTGCGGAAGAGTTGCGGGAAGTCGTTGACCGGATTCACCACCACATCGATATCCCCGTCATTGTCGAAATCACCGAAGGCGCAGCCGCGCGCGGAGATGGGCGTCAGAAGCGGCCCGCCAATTTCCTTCGTCACATCCTGGAATCGGCCATTGCGCAGGTTGCGGTAGACGAACTTCGGCTCCTTGTACCGGATGTCGAGATTCAGCTTCTTGAGCTCCGGGTAAATGTGGCCATTCGAGACGAAGATGTCCAGCCAGCCGTCATTATCCATGTCCATGAATCCGCATCCCCAGCCGAGCATGCGGGTGTTCATGCCAATGCCTGCCGGGAAAGTGACATCATCAAACACGCCGTTGCCGGTGTTGTGGTAGAGCGTTGACGTATCCTCGGAGAAATTCGTCTTGAAAATGTCCAGCCAGCCGTCGCAATCATAGTCGCCTGCGGTCACGCCCATTCCGGCTTGGGGCTTGCCGTCCTGGCTATAGGCGCAACCGGCCATGATGCCGATTTCCGAATAAGTACCGTTGTGATTGTTGTGATAAAGCAGGCTGGGATTGGAGTCATCCGCTACAAAAATATCCGGCCAGCCGTCGTTATCGAAGTCCCCGGTGAGAACGCCGAGGCCATAAACGCCGCTGGCCTTGGTGATGCCGGCCTTTTCAGAAACATCGGTGAAGGTGCCGTCGCCGTTGTTGTGGTAGAGAATATTCTTTCCGCCGGGAAGTCCCGGAGGGCCGCAGGCCACCACCACGCTCTTGAACAGGCAGGGCCCGGAATCGGGAAGCGGAGCGGTCTTCAAATCCATGCCGGTGTAGTTGGCCACAAACAAATCGAGTTTGCCATCGCGGTCATAGTCTACGAAGGCGCAACCCGTGTTCCAGCGGGTTCCGTCTCCCGCGATACCGGCTTTTTCCGAGACATCGGTGAAAGTCCCATCGCCGTTGTTGTGGTAGAGGACGTTTTTGCCCCAATACGTGACGAATAGATCTTCAAATCCATCGTTATCGTAATCCCCAATGCACACGCCCTGTCCCCATCCCGTATGAAACAGCCTGGCTTTTTCAGTCACATCGGTGAAGGTGGAATTCCGGTTATTCTTGTAAAGCCGGTTGGTGGGCTCGTGGCCCTTGGGAAAGCCGCCGAGCCTTGTGCCGTTCACCAGGAAGATGTCAAGCCAACCATCATTATCGTAGTCGAAGAACGCCACGCCGCAACCGGTGGTTTCGAGCAGATAAGTGTTGTGTTCTTCCCCTCCGAAGATCGTTTTGCTCGTCAGGCCCGCGCTTTTGGCGACATCCTCAAAATTGACGGCGAGCGGCGGCAGCGAAGGGGAATTGCCGGGTGGTAATGCGCCAGCTTGGGAGCCTGATCCCAGGCCAGATCCCAGGATTGAACGTGGGGAGGAACCGGCAAAGGGCAGGCCCGCAGCAAAACCCGCCGCTTTCAAAATCTCACGCCTTGTGAAGCTTTTTCCCATTCTCAATGAGGTGTCAGGTGTCAGGTGTTAGGTGTTAGGTGTCAGTAAGACATCAGCAATTTTCGCTCTTCCTGAAACCTGACACCTAAAACCTGAAACCTAACACCTGCCCTTACGGCCCCTTCTTCTGGCGCAGAGTTTGGGTCAGTTGGAATTGGAGATTGGCATCTTTCATGTCGCCTTCCTGTTTGAAAACCGTCCCCAGCAGATAGTGCGCGTAATAGTTGTTGGGGTCCATCGACAGGGCGTGCTGCAGGAAGCCCGCGGCAAGGCGCAGCTCTCCTTTTTTCATTTCCACCTTGCCCAGCAGAATATAGGGTCCCGTGAAGGTTTGATCCAGCCAGATGGACTGCTTCAGGGCGCGTTCGGCCTCGTCCCACTTTTCCAGACGGGAATAGGCATCGCCCATGCGCCAATAGGTAAGCCAGCTCATGGGATCGAGAGCAAGCTCCTTGTGGAACTCATCCAGCGCGCCTTGGACGTTCGACTTGAACAGATAGACCTCACCCAGGATGAAGTGAGCCATGGGCAGTTTCGGGTCGAGCTGAATCGCCTTCTCGAGCTCCGGCACGGCTTGCTCCTCGAACTGTTCGCGCATCATCATCTTGGCCAGAAGCAGATGGGCGGCTGCGCTGTCTGGTGCGACGGAAAACATTTTGGCAAATGCGGCGCGTGCCTTATCAAACTGGCGAGTATCGAGGAATGCCTTGCCGAGGATGTAAGACCCGGTGGGGTCCGGGTTTGCCATCCAGGATTGAACCTTTTCGAGGTAAGGAATGGCTTGCTGCAAATGACCCAGCAGGTCGTAGGAGATGCCCAGCAATTGTGTGGATTCGGGATCGTTCGGGTCTTGTTTCAGGGCAAGCTCGAAATGGTTCGCAGCCTCCTCGTACTCTTGCTTTTCGTAGTACGCCTTACCGAGCTCCGCCTCCACTCCGGGGGCTTCCGGCTTTTGCGCGGCGAGCGGCGTTAACAATTTAATCGCCTCGTCCACCTTGCCCTGGCCCAGGAGAGTCCTGGCCTGAGCCACGGAGTTCGCCGGGATGTTTACGGCCGGTGAGCCGCTTCCCGGCGTCTGGGCGATGCAGTTGATGGCAAACGCAGCGGAGAGAGTGCTGATCGCAACTTTTCTACTAATGCCGGCCATGTCTTGAGCCTTCCGTCTCCCCTTTTAGAATAACCGGACTTGCCAGTGTTAGGGCGGGTTTTATGCTCACCCTCAGGCGGTCACCTGTAGCGGGTCAGTTTGCTGTAGCGGCGGGCTTTAGCCCGGCACCTGCCGCCCTAAAGGGCGGCGCTACAGCGAATGACCGGCACCGACTTATGGCGCCAGTGTAGAGGCGGGTCTTATGCCCGCCTTCAGGCGACCACCTGTAGGGGTGGGCCTTGTGCCCGCCCGCAAACGCGTACAGGGCACAGAGGCGGCCACCAGGGTCGCCGCTACAAATGAAAAAAGCCCGCAGGGTGCGGGCTCTTTTCGTCAAACATGATGCACTGGGCTTTAGCCCGGCAGTGCCTTTTCGTCAAACATGGTGCGGCGGGCATTAGCCCGGCAGTGCCGCCCTAAAGGGCGCCGCTACCGGATCACCAGTAGAGGTGAATGCCGAACTGCATGGTTCGCATAATAGTTCCTGCGGCTGTGCTGTTGATGACACCAGAATTGTTGTTCTTACCGCAGTCCACGCAACCGTTAGGCAGGCCGAGGTTGGCAACATTGAAGGCGTTAAAGATGTCGGCTTCAAATTGCCCCTTCAGCTTTTCGGTAATTTGAAACGACTTGTACATGGACATGTCGCTATTGAACAGGTGTGGTCCAATCATCGAGTCAAAGCCCATGTTGCCGAGAACGCCGGGGTTGGGAGCGCCCCACGGTCCAGCCGTCGTGCCCGGGGCCATCGCGGTTGGGACGGTGACAAACCATTGGTTCTGCGTCCGGTTAGCCAGAGTAACATTGCCGACGCGGTTGGGTTGGCAGATGCCGACGTCCTGGGTGGATCCGCAGTTCTGGAATGACGGGGTGAAGGGCATGCCGCTCTCCAGAGTGGTAACGCCGTTCCACTGCCATCCGCCAATCGCGTAGTTCTCCCACTTCGATGCATTGCCGCCGAAGCGTTCTCCCTTGCCGAACGGCAGGTTGTAAATGTGTTGCACGATGAAGGCGTTGGTCCGGTTGAAGTCGGTCGGACCGTAGACCAGGGACGGATTGTAGATGTAATACGAACTGTTAAAGTTGAAGTCCCTGGACCATGTGTAGGAGGCATTGATCATGTAGTCTTTCGTAAACCGCTTGTTGAAGACCGCCTGCAGGGATTCGTAGTTGTTGGACACGTCGTTGCCATACCATTGCACTCCCTGGTTCCATCCGTACTTTTGAAAGAAAGGCTCACGCGCATTCGTGCATGGCGCCGGACAACCGGGCAGACTCAGGGTATTATAACCGACAATGGTCGGGTTATTGATGTTGTAGTTGGGACCATCTCCTATGAACACGTGAGTCCCCTTGTTGCCCACCCAGGCCAGCGAAAAGTTGGTATCGGGATTGATTTCTCTTTCCAGTGTCACGTTCCAGGCGTCAACGGTAGGCAGGCGCATCTGCAGGGGTAGCATGTGGGGTGACACTCCCACCGGGTAGATGTGGTGTCCCCCGGGTCCCATGGGCGCGGCGTCCAAGGCGGTGGTGGGATTGAACGGCGCCGGACCCTGGTTGAAGCTGAACACATCCGCATAGCCAGCGGCAGGACTAAGCTGTTGTTGGCCAAGCACGGGCAGATTCTGCGTAACCGTGTGCCCAAATGTCGAGCCGAAGACGCCGGAATCGAAGAACCGGCCATAGCCCATGCGCAGCACCGTCTTATCGTTAATCTGATAAGCCAAGCCGGCGCGAGGGCCAAAGTTGGCCAGTGAATTCTGGATGTTGCCGTTCAGTCCCACACCCTGCTGTCCGGCAACGTAGGTTTCGCCGTTAGTGGGGTAAACCCAACCGCCGTTGCCAGCCGCGTTCACGTATTGCGGGTTGTAGATTTCCCAGCGCAATCCGTAGTTGAGAGAGAGCTTCGGGGTGATGCGCCAAGTGTCCTGGCCAAAGAAGAATTCGCGGTTCTGGCGCTCCGCGGCGTCGGTAACATTGCTCACATAGCGGCCGAAGGAGGTTACGCCACCCAGCAGGAAGTCCGCAAGGCCCAGGCCCCCGCCGACATTAGTACCAGTGACACCCTCGGTGAATGAAGGATTGAAGCTGAGCTCGCCAGCGCGGTGGGAGTCGCTGGGTACGCGCAAATTCATGAGATGACGGAGGTCCGTACCCCATTCGATGGTGTGGTTACCCTTGAGGTAGGTCCAGTTGTCTACAAACTGAAATTGTTGCTCCTGCTCGTTCAGCGGACAGTTGCATTGATTGACGCCGAGGGCGTAACCCAAGTTAAACCCCCCGGCTCCGCCTACAAAGAACGCTGGCATGTCATTGGTGATGGGACTGATGTTCAAGCCCGGGATGCCCGCATCCGTGGCCGGAGTGGTCCCCAGCCCGTTGGGATTCACAAACACCCGGTAGCGGAAAAAGGCGAACCGGAAATCCGTCAACAAGTTAGGGCTTACCGTGTAATCAAATCCGGCGGCCAAGCTCGAATCCCGGTTGCTAGAAATTCCGGCGAAGTGAATGCCGTCGAAATTCGGGCCGCCACCCTCTGCTCCAAAGGCGCCGGGCGCCTGCTGGTAGTATTGTTGGAAGCTGTAACGGCCGAAGATGTGCAGTTTTTCCGTTTGGTACTGGTCCACTTTAACGTCAAAGTTATTGATGTTAAAGGCCTCGGTACCCAGCGCTGAATAATTAGGTTGACCCCCGGTCGCGCCTGAGATATTGGGCGACGGAAGGAAGTGGGAGAGCAAGTACTGAGACTGCGAGGAAAGCATGTTGGTCGGAATCACATTGCCCGGGAACTGCTGCCGGGAACAGTTACCGGCACTGCCACAGGGTATGACGTTTCCGTTAGCATCAAAGGGATTGAAAATCGGGACGCCCAAGGCACTCAGGTCGCCACTCCGCATGGCCGCGGTGGGGACAAAAGTGAGCACTGATCCGCCATTGCTCTCCCGCGCCCCCTGATAGTCGCCGAAAATAAAGGTCTTATCCTTCCGGATGGGCCCGCCCAGCGAACCCCCAAACTGGTTGTAGAGGGTGGAGGGAAGCGCCGTGTGGGTCACCGCATTGACCGTTGACTCTGAAAAGGGGTTGCGCGATTCCCCAAAGGCGGTTTGGCGGTATTCGAAGGCGCTGCCGTGGATCTGATTCGTGCCGGATTTTGTGGTGGCGGTTACCACGCCTGCATCCGCTTCCCCGTACTCCGCGCTGTAGTCGGAAGTAATGACTTTGGCATCCGCCAAAGAATCGATGTTGGGGTTCACGGCCATGATTCCCAGGATTTCATCGTGATTATCTGTGCCGTCCAGAATCCAGGAAGTTCCCGCAAAATGCTGCCCGTTGACCATCATCTGAACCGAGCCTTGGGGGTCCTCGCTCGAGGCATGTTGCCAGCCAAGCTCTTGGGCTCCGGGTGTCATCAACTCAAAATACGCGAAATTCCGGTTCAGGACCGGCAGGCTGGAGAGCGTCTGCGCGCTATAGAGCGTATGCACGTCCGTATTCTGAGTTTGCAAGTTCGGTGGGGCAGCGGTCACTTGCACCTGCTGCGTTACCGTGCCCAGTTGCATCTGGGCATTGACCTGCAAGGCGGAGTCAGGAACCACGATAACGTTTTGCTGGAGGAACACCTGAAATCCCTGCGCCTCCACCTTCACCGTGTACGTCCCTGCTGCCAAGTGGAGTTGCGTGTAGTTGCCGGACTGGTTGGTCGTGGTGGTAGTACTCACACCGGTCCCAACGTTCGTTATGGTCACTTTGGCGCCAGGAATCGCCGCGCCGGAGGCATCCGTCACCGTCCCGATGATGTTCCCATACACAATCTGGCTGTAGGCCGTTTTCAGCGGATATGCCAGACCCCAAATCACGAAAAATGCCAGCAACACCTTTTTACACGCCATCTTCTTGCTCCTTTCGCTGCTCGTCAACCGTCTCATCCCTAAACCTGAAAGCGAAACATTGAAGGCTCCCCCCTAAGTACATCATTTCAATTATGGGAGCTATTAAAATTTATTATGAGAGCACGTCAGATGCCATAAAGCTGGATAGAATTTTACTATTTTTATAATTCCTTATGAACAACTTACGGAGATTGCTTGCGAAAGTTTTGGTCGCGTTCTCCCACTAATACAAATAATAGGATCTTTTGACTACATAATTTAGAAGATTGGTATAAGGTAATCGTCTTTTGTGCGGCCATACGAAGATTTGTGGGTCACGCCTCCTTTAGGCCCACAGGAAGAATTGGGCTGCAAGTTTACCTTATGGGGAAGGGGCTGTGGATGTTGGTGGTCGCCGATTTTAAATATCAGAGAGAAATGGCCTTGCCGGGTGGCCATTCGCCGGCGACAGCACCGGGACGGGTAACGCTTCCCGGAATTACTGGGCTGGACTGGCGCCGGGTGTGGGGTTGGTCATAAGCCGCTGAAAATAGTCGTAAAATTGATTGGCGTGCAAGTTCAGATTCACGGTCACAACCCGCTTGTCCACGGCAGGCTTATCCGTCTTGTCCCAGGTTTGTGTATTCCCATATCCCACCCCCTTGTCGAGGTCGACGTCCATATAGACCTTTTCGTCTTGGGTGATCAGCGAAGGCTTGAGCCAAGCCGCAACGGCCAGTTCATCCCACATGTAGTCGAAGTCGTCCCGGATGGTATCATACTTCGCAAGGTACTGAGCCACAGGCACTTGACTCTGGCCAATTCTCCGCAGCAAGTCGTGGCTGAAGTGGGTCTTGATGGAGATATCCACGGGCGTGCAGGTGATCTTCGCCCAGTGAGCCGTGAGCATAATGTGAGCGGCCTCCGGGTCAAACCACAGGTTGAATTCGTGCCGGGGGTTGGTGGAAAACTCCGGATCGTTGGTCTGGGGGCTCAGGCTCCCGCCCATGAAGACCAATTCCTGGGCAAGTTCAGCAAAATGGGGATCCAGGCGGATGGCTAAGGCAATATTGGTCATGGGACCAAGCCCAATAATTGTGACCTGGTGAGGATACTTGTGAACCATGCGAATCATGAAATGTGCGGCGTCTTCCGTGGAAGGCTTTAGCGTGGGTACACCCTCGCGCATCGGCGGAATGACGCTCGCGGGGTGATACCATTGCGGCGTCCAGGCGCCCATGTAACTGAATGAGCCGTAAGTCTTTTCCCACAGTAAGGTTTGAGGCCGGGTGCGAACCAGGGGGAACTCGGCGCCCGCCAACACCGGAATGTCCCGGCGACCGATGATCTCCAGGAGCCGCAGCGTGTGGGCCAGTTCTTCATCCAGCCATTGGTCTCCGGTAACCACAGTGATTCCCAGAGTTTCGGTTTCAGGCGACTGCACCGCCATCAGAATCGCCTGCATATCGCTTCCGCCCGGGCCCGCGGCATCCTGATCGACAATTACTTTCCGCTTTCCCTGACCAAATGCCAACGATGACACAAGGCACAACGCCAATGGCATCAATAGAATCCAGCCATTTTTACTAGTTTCGCAGTCCACCTGGAACTCCTATCCCAGCTTGCCCGGAACCAAACGTCCGTTCCTGGCCAAAGCGATTGAACTTGGTCATTCCCGCTTTCGCGGGAATGACGGATCCGTAGTGGCCCATAATCCCCTAAGAGCAATCAGCGTCTTTCGGCAGAGGTACAGCATCCGGCCACACTGACTGCTCCCGCCACTTCAACCTTGGTAGGCCATCGCAATCAGAACCACGGCGGCGATATAGAACACAAACATCAGACCCAGATAAAGCCGTGCCTTGCCCCCGGCCCCGGCAAATTCCTTCCAAGCAAAAACGCCCCATAGGGCGGCAATCATCGGCGAAGACTGGCCGATGGCGTAAGCAATTGCAACGCCTGCAAATCCGGCGGCCACAAAGTTAAAGGCCGTGCCCAATCCCCAGACGATTCCTCCGCCAAACCCCAGAAAATGATCGATGCTGCGGGCTCGCCAGAAGCCGGAAAAGTTCACCGGCGTCCCTGCCAGGGGATGCCGCATCAGGTAAATGTTGACCACGAAACAACTGGCCAGTGCTCCCAGACTGAAGAGTACGACAATGCTATAGGGAGTCAGGGTGTGGCCACGAGTGAGGGCGCGGGTTACAAACGGAGCGAAAGCCCCCATCAGGATGCCTGACCACACGCAGACGGCGATGCCTTTGCGGGAAACCGTCCGGCGCTCCTTGTGCAAACTGTTGTAAGCCATGGCGTCCAGCACGATGGCGGCAAGGGCCAGCGCCACTCCCCCTGCCAGGTAAGCGAGGTTGCCTTTGGGCTGCAGGATATAACTTAGCGCCACGCCTTCAATCACGGCGATACCGATGGACACCGGGAAAGCCACGGAAAGTCCCACCAAATCCATTCCGGCCACCAACAGCAAGTTGGCGATATTGAAAATGAAGCCACCGGCAAAAGCATCCACCAGGTTCACCGTGTCGCCGGTGCGCAGGTTCAGGAGGAAAGGCTGCCCAGACGGCCCGTGGCTGCCCAACGTGAAGGCAAACAACAGTGAAATCGCCACCACACCGACAATGTAATCCCAATAAAAAAGCTCGAAGCGGTAATTCTTCGTGCCCTTATAGGTGTTTGCCCATGAACCCCAGAAGATCGCGCTGAAAACCGTCATAATCAAGGCCGTGACGTAAGTTCCGGGCAGGTACATACGCGCTTCCTTTCAGTGAATGTTCGTGGGTTGGCGGGGCGGGCCTTGGGCTCGCCCATTGACGGCCAGGATTGCAATTATATCCGCCTGCGGGCGGCGGCCAGGGTCTGTCCCCAACGTAACCGGCGGGCAACCACAAGGGTTACCCCTACGGGCGGGACTCACCGGCAAGCCGTCCGATGAACAGCTTGAAAAACTCCTCGGGATTCACGCCCACCGCAACCTTCACGTTGGGCACAAACCGATCGCTGATGTCGGGTGACGAGCCTGCCGCCCCGGCGGTTTGCGCCGCCCTTCGGACCGGCGCATGAGCATATCCCACGGTTTCGCCCGCGGTCAACTCCCCGGCCAGTTCAATCTCCACGTGATAGTCCTGAAGTTCGAGCAGCCCCGGACGGATCACTTCGGCAACGGCAAGCGGATCGTGCATCGCCGGGTCCACCGGTGGCGATTCGCGGTGCGCGTGCTCCAACGTCTTGCGAGCAATCTGGGCAGCAGCCCGGCTGATGGCATCGTGCCCGGCTTCGAGGCGCTCGACATGCTTTTCGGTCAGAATCACCTTGCGAGTCACATCCAGCCCAACCATGGTCAGCGGAATTCCTGCTTGAAACACAATTTGGGCAGCTTCGGGGTCCACGTAAATGTTGAACTCCGCAGCGGGGGTGATGTTGCCGCCGGAAAGCGATCCGCCCATGATGACGATGCGCAGAATCAGGCTTGCGAGACCGGGATCGGCCCTAAGTGCCGTGGCCACATTGGTGAGCGGCCCGATGCCCACAATCGTAACCTCGTGGGGATAACGCCGCACCACCTCGCGGATCATTTGCGCAGCGTTCAAGCGGGAAGGCGGAGTCGTAGGGGTAGGAAAAATTGAACCCGCCAAGCCATTGCGTCCGTGCGCGTAGGTGGCCGTCACCAGATGGCGCACCAGCGGGCCGGTGGCCCCGGCGGCGACGGGAATCGAGGTCCGGCCCGCCGCTTCGACGATGCGCAGGGCGTTGGGCAGGGTCAAATCCAATGGCACGTTTCCGGCCACGGGAGTAATCGCTTCAATGCTCACCTCCGGTGAGCGCATCGCCAATAGCAATGCAAGAGCATCATCGACGCCGGGATCGGTGTCAATGATAACCCGCGTGGCCGCGTTCGCGGCGCCTCCGCCAGGGGACTTGCCTCCCACCCGATTATTCATTGCCAGCCCAGCGGTGCTTGTCGCAATAAACTCCCGGCGGCTCATGGATGGAAATTCCGGGTTTGAGTGCATATCCAGGTCTCCTGACCCGACGTAGCCGGAACCAAACAGGTTCGGAGCGCCGGCGCTATGATCCATCCGGGGAGACGAAGTTCCGGGTGGGCTTATACGGGCTCATAAATGTTAACCGCGCCCCGGAGCAAACCGCGCCTAGATACAAGGTAGCGGCCAAGCCCACAATGCAAAGGCGCCAAAATCGGCACTTACTTTTCAAGTTCCGTGGTAAGCGCCGGAGCGTTCCGTATGTTAGCACAATCCGTAGGGACACCAGGTTTCCAGGAGCAGCCAGAAACCAGAATTTAGAATTCGTCGTAGGGGCGGGCCTTGTGCCCGCCCGGCCCATTTGATTCACTCGAACAATTTCTCACGGAGACTGCGGCCTGTTATATACTCGTCAACCTCTGAAAGACCCGAAGCGGGAGGGCCTGCGAGTTCTCTCTTCCAACCGCCTGAACCAAGAATGGAAGGCAATCATAGTGGCGAATGACACTTATCCCGGCATTGAATCAAAGCTCTGGGCTGCCGCCGACGCGTTCGAGGCCAAGCACGCGGAGCTTGAAGCGTAGAAGGCGCGCCGTTGGATGACAGGACTGGGATGAAGAACCACAGAGGCACAGAGCATATATTTTTTGCGTTCTTTCTCTGTGCCTCTGTGTCTCTGTGGTTTGAAGGATTTTATGACAACTGAACAAGATACTCTGACCGGGAAAGTGATTGGCGCGGCGATTGAGGTTCATCGCGGGCTGGGTCCGGGCCTGCTCGAATCCGCCTATGAAGAGTGTCTCTGCCATGAGTTGAACCTGGCGGGACTAACCTTTCAGCGCCAGGTTCCTCTGCCGGTGGTCTACAAAGGCGTGCGGCTCGATAGCGGCACCAGGCTGGATGTGGTGGTGGGAGGGTGAGTGGTTGTGGAACTGAAGACCGTGGAGCGCCTCCTGCCGATCCACGAAGCGCAACTGCTCACGTACCTGCGGCTCGCCCAAATCCACACCGGACTGCTCCTCAACTTCAACGTCCCGGTTCTGCGCGACGGGATCAAGAGGATGGTGCTGTGAACCACCGAGACTCAGAGGCTCAGAGAAAAACTTAACGGGAAAATAATAGCTCTGTGTCTCCGTGTCTCTGTGGTGAATAATTTCTTGGGCGCAGTTGCTCTCTGAAGGCCGCAGTAAGACATGAAAATGTTCCGGCATGAGCAGCCAACCGATCAGGCGGTCAGGGCGAATTTCATTTCAGCGCGCAGTTCACGAAGCACGTCGACGGAGTGACGGGCCAATCGCTCGCTGCGAAACAACTGTGCGCGCCGATAAATGCTGGTGGTGATAAACTGCGAATGGCCCGGCGTATAATGGCAATGATTCACTGAATGGATTGTCATGGAACGACTTCGGATCTACGTTGATACCTCGGTGTTGGGCGGATGCTTCGATCCGGAGTTCGCAGTGTGGTCCAACGGGCTCGTTCGGGACTTTCGGGCCGCACGGTTTGTCCCGGTGTTGTCCGACGTCACGGCGGCTGAGGTGCGAATCGCCCCCGAGGCGGTACGGGAGATCCATCAGGAGCTATTGCTGCTGGCCGGGACAGTACTTCCCCTCACCCCGGAAACGCTGGCGCTCGTCGCGGCGTACGAGGCGCGTGGTATACTTGGAACCAGATTCCGTGCGGACATGTTGCACATCGCATTGGCAACCCTGGCCGACGTCGACGCGCTGGTCAGTTGGAATTTCAAGCACATCGTGCGCCTCGACAAGATTCGCCTATTCAATGCAGTGAACCAGGAGCGAGGACACAAGGCCTTGAGTATTCTCTCTCCAAGAGAGGTAACTACCTATGAAAGCCACCAAGATCCGGACGGTTGAAATGGTTCGGAGAATTCGCGATCGGCAGGCGCGGTCTTTAGCTCGCAAGTCCAACGCCGAAGTCGTTGCATTCTTCCGCGACGCTGGCGAGGCGGCCATGAAAGATGTGCGGGAACGGTCGAAGGCTCTTCGACAAAAAGCCGGTTAAGAAACGAATGGAGCCGACCCGCCCGGAGTTCCGCCTCGGCGTCGGTGATTACCGCTTCCTCCTCCTGCCCAGACAGGAACTCACCATCAGAAGTCCTGCGCGTGCTCCATCGCGTGGACGCTTACCGCTAAACAGATTGCGCGGAGTTCGCTTCTCAGAACCTCTGAGGCTCTTGATCGTGGGGGGCGGGTTTACAATCGGGATCGCGTCGTTCCGCAAGGCGGGACCGCTTGCTATTGTCAGACCGGTTTTTCTTCATCACCTGTCAAGAAATAAACTGCGCCCGGCGTATGATGGCGATGGTATAAGGGCACGGCAGAGGCAAATATATCTCATCCCGAAGTTGGATGATCTAAAGACGCAGACTTCAGAATGTCTGCGCCAGCCCCCTGCCTGAGGGTGGGGAATATCGGCGGCATGAAGATGCGGAGGAGTCATCGGAGCATCGGTCCAGACATCTGAGATCAAAGCTGGTAGGCCCCTGTGCGCTACCACAAATCAATAGCGTATCCCAAGCAATCCGCCCGTCTCCCCTTCATCGGTGAGCTCGATTCGCACGTACGGTTTGAGGGAGAAACCTTCTCTGAAATCTTTTTGGGGAATACTGTCGGAGTTGAGGCAGCAGATGTACTGGAAGCCTTGGGCTTCCGCCGAACTGGCAGCCAGTTCGAGTGCGTGGGCCTTCTGGCGCTCATCGACATCCGCAAAAATGGTGCTGTCGTGGATTAGGAATTCGGGGCCAAGGCGCTTCGCCGCCCATAGAGTTGCGAGCGTCATGTCGTAACAGAACACCTTCATCTGCTCGATGCCCTGGCTGTCCTGACGCTCGATTTCAACGTTGAAGCGGTAGCCGCCCTCAACGACATCGATGATTAGTTCTCCGGCGTGGCTGCGGCCGTATAGCGCTTGCGAGAATTCGTTGAAAAGGGAAAGGGCGCGTTCGCGGTCCGCACGTCGTTCTTCATAGAAGGACCGCGCCAGAATTTGGAGCTGTCCTCGTTCGATCCCCGTCTGTGACTTGATTTCGTCTATCCGCTTGAGGTTCGCGATCTTTTGATTCACGGCACTGAGCCTGGCAATCTCCTCATTTTGCAGGCGCTGTAACTCCGAATACTCGGCTAGGGCACCATGGGTATTCAGAACTAACAGCAAATCAGCCCGCTTGTCACTTCGCTTACGAACTTCTTCGGTTCGTTGTGCGATTGCCTGCATGAGTCGGGAGATTTCTGCCTGCAGGAAGGCGCGGCGGTTCACGATTAGCTTGTCGTGGAATGCTTGGACATCCTCAAGTCGCTTTCGGACCCCGTCCGGCCAGCCGACACCCGCTTCCTGGTACATCTTGGCGAGCTTCTCTGCCTCGGGCGGACGTTCCCCAACCAGGCTCTCCTGGTAAAAGGAAAACATCGCTTGGTCAGTCACGTTTTCCTGGTTGAGTCCCCGGATAGCGCTCTGCAGCTGGTTGGCTTGCTCTTGGTATTCCTGATACTGCGGATGAACTCGGAAAGTGCGCAATTCCTCGCCACGGCGTGTGACGAGTTCCTCGAGCCGAACTTTTTGAGATTCCAGTTCGCCCACCGTTCCTAACAGGTCGGGAAAGGTCCCGGCCTTAATCGCGGAGCGAAGTTGGCTAACGAGCTTCTCCTGTTCCTTTAGCTTCTGGAGCTTCGCGGGGTACTCCCAGGAGAGGCCCAGCAAGAATGCAGTGTTAACCTGCTTATCCCAATCTACCTGTCTACGGAAGTGCTCGAAGGGAATCGAAAAAGCGTCGCGTCCCCGGCGAACGAAGTAAGAAAACAGGCTGCGAAAAGTCGGCTCAAAGGAATCGGTCTTGGCCTGGGGGGCCAAGTCGAACATCAGCCAGCCCAAGAGATCGGTCCACTGGGAAGTTGACAGGACGAACCCACCGGTGTCCTTGTCCTTCTTCGGTTTGACAGGCCACTCTCTGAAGTCCCCTTCGAGGATAACTCTTTTAGCGTCCGCCGTGTTCCGGCTGACTCGATACGGCTTTCCTCTCAGATCTAACTCGACCGTGAACGTCCAACCACGAAGCAGAGGTGCCATCAGGCGATTTATTCTGTCGGCCTTTGATCCGAGGCAGTAGTGGACGATCTCGACGAGGGTCGTCTTGCCTGCTCCGTTTCGAGAATCCTTGTCAGTAGCCGCCTTGGTTCGGGTGGCCAGCACGACATTGAATCCAGGCTTGAAATCAACACTCTTGAAACTCGGCTGATCGCAGCGAATAGTGTGGATCATGCCACATTCCTTCGGAGATTCCCTCCTTCGAGGTCCACTGCACCAAGGGCAAAAAGAAAGCTGGCTGCGAGCGTGAACTGCTCGAACGAGGTCTTGTTGTTCTGGTCTCTTAGTTCTTCCCAGGCGGATGAAACCGACCGAGGGCGATCACCGAGGATTTGGAGAATCTCTCCGCCGACAGACAAAATCGACCGGTTAAGTGGCAGGTGTTTATTTGGCAGAACCATCGGCATTACCGATTATCTCTCGAATATGTCACAGAGCTCGAAATAGTACGCTACGATCCCAGCGGCGGCCCAGAAGAATTTGGGTTCCAGACGATGCTCGCCCAGCACATAATCTACGAAACTGCCGAAAATGACGTCCGGATCTTCCGTGGAAGCGGCAAGCTCTGTGTACTTTCCAGCCAAGTCGACAGCGATCGCTTGTGAGAAAGCCGGTTCAGGCATTCCCGTGACGAACTTGTGGACCAGCCTCGCCACTGGTATGGAGGGCTTCACTATATTTGTAACGGCCTCTGAAAGGTGATTCCGCTGGAGCTTCTCTGCGATGGCCGTGAGATCAAACTCGGCGGTGTCCGCCATTACGGGTCGCTGCTGCCCAATGTACTTCATCAGAACCTGAATCTCAACGGCTGTCGTGATTGGCGCTGCGGTTAGATCCGGCACAATTCCCAAAAGCGATTCGCGATCCGCAAGTGATAGCCCCTTAGGGCTTGCGTCACAATAACTTGACTATGTTTGTCGGCTGCGTGTTTAATCAGTTGTGCGTGATGAGCCCGCCATAGAACAGATTGAAGAGAAGTACCGTTCACTGTCTTCGTTGATGGATGAACGG